>Ga0123357_10015194_pt1 | contig 10087 bp, 12 predicted proteins | sample TergutEmb28metaG_FD_89873 | JGI IMG/M metagenome (GOLD analysis project Ga0123357, IMG submission 89873) | Embiratermes neotenicus P4 segment gut microbial communities from Petit-Saut dam, French Guiana - Emb289 P4 | ecosystem: Host-associated > Arthropoda: Insects > Digestive system > Gut ... | reverse complement strand
ATTTTTGCCCTTTCAAATTCTCTTTTGTATCCTCGGTAGTTTAAAACAGCATTCATTTCCGCATGGCAGACGTAAGGATACTTTGTGCTTAACTTATCTCCTTCCCTGATCCATGGAAATTTATCATCGCTGAATCCGTTCGGAGCGCCGTTATAGCCCACAGCTAAAATTCTGTTATCATGACCTACAATACAAGCACCTACCTGAGTACTGGGGTCTTTACTTCTCTTACCGCTCAAAATAGCGAGTGCCATAAAATATTCATCCCAATTGATATAATTTCCACGCTGATTCATATGCGCTCCTATTGTCATTATACAATAACACATAAAGAAAGCAAAAGAAAACCAATATTTTCAAAAAATATTGCCAAAATAAATTTTATAGTGTATAATAACATCACTTGATTAAATGAGGCGGACGGAGTATTTTTTACAAAACAGTCCGGCAGCGTTAAACGGCAGATTTATTTAATGGAGAGATGGCTGAGCGGTTGAAAGCGGCGGTCTTGAAAACCGTTAAGGTGAAAGCCTTCTGGGGTTCGAATCCCTATCTCTCCGCCAACTATGTCAGGTGCCGAACCATTGTATTCGGCATTTTTTATTGCCTCATCTATATCATCTTTGTTTGGCGGTGTGAAGTTTGTGCCAAAGTCAAAGTAAAACCAGACTATCAGTTTGTCATTGTCGGAATGAACAGCTTTAACCAAAACATCAACAAGCCGTTCGTGGAACTCCTGCTCGGTTTCGTCTTCCCGTTTGGTTAAAACCCTTTTAACAAATGAAATTACTTTTTCTTTGGTTATTGTTGAGCCTTGTTCCAAAAGCATTTTTGTGCGTTCTTTTTTGAGGTCATCAGCAAGTATTGAGAGTTCCTTTGTTTTTGCATCGCAGTTTTTCTTTAATATGTCATTATTCATTGCCACAGCCTCAATAAAAGCTTTTGTTGTTATTTCAATTTGGCTTTCGGCGTGTTGTATGCGTGTGCCTAAACTTTTTAGTGCGTTTTCGTCGGTGCGTGCTGCGTGTTGCTTAATAATATAGTCAACAATTTTATTTAACGCAAAATCGTCTTTCAAACAATCTAAAACCGCTTGAACAACCACATTTTCAACATTTGTTTTGTTTTCAAGTTTCTTACAGCATTCGCCCTTGCGTGCCGTTTTACAACCATAAAAACGATAGATTTTACCTTTCTTATTGGCTCCGTCTGCCGTCATTAAACTGTTACAGTAACCGCAGAAAATCTTGCCCGTGAGCATATACTTTTCCCGTGTGTGATTTGTGCGCGTGAAATGCCGGTTATGTTTTAACCGCTCTTGTGCTTTCTCAAAAATTTCTTGGCTGATAATTGCAGGATAAATGGTATCGTTTGTTCTGCCGGCAAAAGTAAAATGTCCATAATATTTACTGTTCATTAACCAGTTATCAAAACTACGCATTTTGAAAGGCTTTTCGTTGTAACGCCTGCCTTTTTGGTTGAGCATATCGGCAATTTGTTTTTTGGCAGTGCCTTTTGCATATTCTTCAAAAATGAACCTGATGTTTTCAGCTGCCTCATCATCAATTTCGATTCGTGTTGTCCACCTGCTTGGTTTATTCGGCACAGGCTCACGAATTAACTTGTAACCATAGACCATAATGCCGCCCGTAAAATTTCCGTTTGCTACGCTTGTGTCAAACCCGTCACGCACTCGTTTTGAAAGCCGCTGCGAATACTTTTCATCATTCCATTCAAGGAACATTTCATAAATTTCGCCGCCCTCATCATCACTGACAGGCTCTGTCGCAGAAAGAACACGAATGCCGAACTCTTTTTTGAGTTTTGCCTTGTGCATCATGCTGTCAAGCCTGTTCCTTGCAAACCTGTCAAACTTATAAACGATGATATGCTGAAAAGCACCGCTGCCGGCGTCGTTTAGCATTTTATTAAAATCAATTCGTTTATCACTATCACTCCAAGCGGACTTTGCTTTGTCTATGTAGGTTTTTACCACCTTAAACCCTTTGCTTTCGGCAAACTCCTCACAAACACGGATTTGCCCTTCAATGCTTTGCTCGTTTTGCCCTTGCGAACTATACCTTGCGTAGATTACTGCGTTATTCATATTTTACTCCTTTTGTTGCGACAAGCATTTTTCTGCCTTATCGTCTTAATTGCTGCCAAGCACCGCCGCACAAAACCGTCAAGGAAAAGCCGAAGGCGTCAGGCGAGGTTTTATGCTTTACGAGGGATAAATCTCGCCGCCTTGACAGTTTTGGGCAAGGTGCTATCTCTCATTAAGACGATAAGCGGAAAATGCGTGGCTCATTAATAACCTCTCACATCAGTTTTCATTGTTCTTTTATCTTTTGCCTCTAAAATTGTGAGTTCTTGGTTTAACTTTTCAATGTGTTTTTGAATATTTTTCTTTTGAATTTCAAGGTGAGAAGTTTTGTCAATGCTGTCAAGTTCTACTTCATCGTTATTCAATAACAAACCTCGTATAACACCTTGAACATAGGCTCTTTGCAAATTATCCAGCAAATTCCATTCGTCCATAAAGTCTTCCGGCACACCATGCCTGTCGTCTGCAAGTCCTAATAGATAGTCAGCCGTTACATCAAAAAATTCTGCCAGTTGAATAACTTTAAAAGAAGACGGAACACTCGTCTTCATTTTCTTTATCGTGCCGTTTGCCCACATGAGTTTTTGCTCTGCTCGGTAGATTGTAAGGTTATTTTCATTACACAAATTGAGAACCCGTTTGAATAAAACTTCCATATTTTCGCCCCTTTCGTTGATATGAGAGCATTATACCACGAATTTATTAAAAAGGCACATAGTTTTACTATATTTTTCTCGTATTTAGAAAATTCGCACAGTGTTTTTATGAAAAAGGTATCGGTCATTTGTCCTTATATATGAGAGGACAATTTTTCTTTGATGTAACTCTCAAAACAGCCTTACAAAATGCCCTGTTTTGTTCCGCTATATGAGGCTGTTTGCAGGCAGGAAAATTTTGATAAAAGGAGGATTAAAAAAATGAACATGGTTCAAGTTGGAGTTATCTCAATCCGCAATTCAAAAGGCGAATTTTCACCGCCGGTTGCACTGTATATTCCTGAGGAATTTGTTGCAAAAATCGGCGTTTCAAAAGAACAGGAAAAAGCATTTTGCGAAATAGCAAAATCGCTGTGCGTGAAATTGAGTGAACATGAAAGCCAAACCGAAATGTTGGTTGCTTGCATATTTGAGCAGCAAACACAGGCTGACAAAATTGCAGTCGTTTAGAGAACTGCGAAAAAACAATTGTGTATGAGGCAATCACACTTTGCGGTTGTGCCTGTGCGGCGAGCGAATGGGGCTTGCCCTCGCCGCCGCACAGCACCCGCCATGGTGTCCCGCTACTTGACATTAGGGACACTTAACCGAATTTCAATTAAAAGGAGTAACCATGAGTAAATTAGCCTTTGTAACTAAAAAGGTTTATACAAATAATACCGAGAAAATAATAATCAAAAAAGGCTTTTTGCCAAATCAAGAAAAAGCCAAACGAACACGATTTTTAAATAAAATCAAAAAGCAAATGGATTACAGAGAACATGATTTAAAATTCAGCGGTCAGCAAAGTTTTAACCTTCTGGAAAAAGAAAAAGAGGCAAGAATAAAGTTAGATGAAAAATATGCACCTAAATTAGAGAATATTATTCGTGCCTCAAACAGAAGCAGAAACAATTTTTTGGATATTTTAAAATGCAACGATTTTCAATATTTCGTTACGCTCACTTTTGATAAAGAAAAAGTAGAGCGGCTTAACGACAACGCAACACGGCTTTCGTTCAGTAAATGGGCAGACAACATGAAAAAACAATTTCCAAACATGACCTATGTTGCAGTGCCGGAGTATCATGCAAAAGGCGGCCTGCATTATCATTTACTTGTTGGCAACATAACGGCAGACGAATTGGGTTTTGTTGACAGCGGCTACAAAACCAAAAAAGAACAAACAATTTTTAATATTACAAAATGGAAATACGGCTTTTCTACTGCTACCGAAATTACAGAGGGTGAAGCTGCGAAGTTTTACATTGCAAAATATTTACTTAAAACCATGATGATAAACGCTTTTACTGCAAGAAAAAATATTATGTCAGCCACAATATTTCTCGCCCTGAAATAATAAAGACAACATTTTGGGCAGACGACCCAGTTTTAAAAGACAGCATTTGCCAAGAACTTTATGATATTGAGTATGAAGACAAAGAAAAAGAATATTTGGTGCTTAGCCGAAAGTGCGACTAACAATGTGCTTCTAAAAATTGTCAATGTTTTCAAAATATGGTATATTGTCCGTATGGGAGATTTAGAATGGTAACGATAAAATATTTCGTTCACGGAACGACAACAGACAACGAAAAACATATAAGCACAGGTCAGTTGCCCGGCGAACTTTCAACGAAAGGAATTCAGCAAGGTATTGAACTTGCCCATACAATCAAAGACCAACACTTTGATATTGTATTCTGCTCTGATTTAACGAGAGCCGTTGAAAGTGCAAAACTAAACTTTTATAATAGAGATATTAAAATTATTAAAGACAAACGAATTAGAGAATGTAATTATGGTGACTATAACGGCACAGCTTATGAAATTATTGACAAGAAAGAATTTATCAACAAAAGACTACCAAATGGCGAATCAATGATAGATGTTCAAAAACGAATACAATCATTCTGCGATATGCTTAAAAAGAAATATGACGGCAAAATTGTAGCAGTCGTTGCACATAAGCATTCGCAACTTGCTCTTGATGTGATAGCCAACGGAAAAACATGGGAACAAGCCTTTAAAGATGACTGGCGTAACGAACATAAATGGCAAGCGGGTTGGATATATAAAATTAAATAGGAGTAGAAATGAAATCGATTGACTTTTTGAAAAACAAAACTTTCTATCTTGCAACCATTAAGGACAATATGCCTATACTTCGCCCTTTTGGTGCAATTATGGAGTTTGAAAACAAAATCTATTTTATTACCTCTAATACAAAAAAAGTTTATAAGCAAATTATTCAAAACCCGAATATTTGCATTTGTGCTTGTGATGAAAATCGCAAGTGGGTGCGAATTAACGGAATAGCAAAGCAAGACCATAGAAAAATTGCCAAACAGAATATGCTTAACCAAAATCCTGTCTTGCTTGAACGAAAAAGATATACAAGCGCAGATGACCCAACAATGGCATTGTTCTACATAGGCAATATGGTTGTTGAGTTCAATTAAAGGAGTAAATATGAAAGAAAAAAACAACGACAATCAACTCATAATGTATACTTCCGCTGACGGCAAGACAAAAGTGCTGTTATTGTTGACGGCGAGAAAGTTTATATGATTGGCAAAAACAGTCAAAAAATTGAAAATGGCAAAATTACAGAAAAGGTATAAGTATGATAAAAATTCGCAAGGCAATAATGAATGATTTAAAAAACATACAAAGTCTAAACAACTCGCTTTTTGAATGGGATAGTCAGTTTGATAAAACCCTTTGTGCTGGCTGGTCTTTCGGCGATATGGGAACAAAATATTTTAGTGAAATGATAAAAAGCGAATTTGTATATGTTGCCGAAAATAAAAATAAGGTTGTCGGCTATCTTGCAGGTTCTTTTAATAATAAAAAATCATACAGCAGCGAGAAATATGCAGAATTGGATAATATGTATGTTTTGCAGGAGTTTAGAAAACATGGCATCGGTAAACTTCTTTTTGAGGAATTTAACAAACAATGCCAACAAAAGGGAATTAAATCAATTAGAGTAACTGCCTCTGCAAAAAATAGCGGAGCGATTGCATTTTACAAAAAGAACGGTTTTGAGGAATTTGATATCACTTTAAGGAAAAGCGAGGAATAAAAAATGAAATCTCTACAAGGTAAAATAGCTGTTGTTACTGGTGCAAGTTCAGGCATTGGGCGTGAAATTGCGGTTTTGTTTGCAAAAAATGGTGCAAGCGTTGCGTTGTTAGGAAGAAATAAAACTAAACTTGAAGAAACAAAAAGCATTATATTAAAAGATAACGGCAATGCAAAAATCTTTATTGCCGACTTGCAAACAGAAGCTGTTGCGGTTGCACAAGCTATTTTAAAGGATTTTAAAAAAGTTGATATTGTAGTCAATGTGGCAGGAGTTTGGCACAGTGATGATAAGGCTTACTATGGTCCACGGATTTGGGAAACAGAAGAAAAAGAAATTAGAGAAGTAATGGAAGTGGGCATTATTGCGCCAATGCTTTTGACAAAAACACTTCTACCTAAAATGGTTGAACAGAAATATGGTAAAATAATAAATATTTCCGGTACATTTGAAAATGGTGCAAAAGGCTGGCTGCACTACTATGTTTCAAAAAAAGCTATTGAGCAATTTACTATTGGTCTTGCAGAAGAAGTGAGAGAGCATAAAATACAAGTGAATTGCGTTTGCCCGTCCGATACGGCGACAGATTCTTATAAGAAATTTTATCCACCTGCAAAAAAATATGAACCATTTGAAACTTGTATGAACCCAAAGGACATTGCACGGCTTGTTTTACAATATGCCACCGACGACTTTGATTTCATAACAGGTCAAATTATTGTTGCAAGAAACAAAAATGCTATATCCTAAAAGGAATCAAAAATGAAAGAAAAAAACAATGAAAATCAACTCATAATGTATACTTCTGCTGACGGCAAAACCAAAGTGCGCGTTAGTTTTGATATGAAAGAAAGCACTGCTTGGCTCACACAAAAGCAAATTGCGGAGTTGTTTCAAACAACGCAAGAAAATGTGAGTATGCATATTAAAAATATTTTTAAAGAGGGAGAACTGCAAGAAAATTCAGTTTATAAGGATTTCTTATATACTGCCGATGACGGCAAAAAATATAATACAAAACACTACAATTTAGATATGATTATTTCAATCGGCTATCGTGTGAAAAGCCTTAGAGCAACACAATTCAGAATTTGGGCAACGCAAATTTTAAATGAATATATCCGCAAGGGTTTTGCTATGAATGATGATTTACTGAAAGAGGCTGGCGGCGGCAGTTATTTTAAAGAACTGTTAGAAAGAATAAGGGATATCCGCTCTTCCGAAAAAGTTTTATACCGACAAGTTTTAGATTTGTTTGCAACAAGCATGGACTATGACGCAAAGAGCGAAACTGCTCAAAGATTTTTTAAGGTTATTCAAAACAAATTGTTTTATGCAACAAATGAACATACCGCTGCGGAACTTGTTGTAAGCCGTGCCAATGCTGAACTGCCTTTTATGGGTTTAAGTGTTTTTAAAGGAGTTCGCCCAACAAAAAGCGAAGTGGTGATTGCTAAAAATTATTTAACGGAAGAGGAATTAAAATTGTTAAATCGTTTAGTTTCTGCTTATTTTGACATTGCAGAAAGTTTGGCAATGCGAAAAATTCCCATGAACATGAAAGACTGGGTTGAGCAGCTTGACGGTTTAATAAAATTGAACAGAAGTCAGTTATTAAACAGTGCCGGAACGATAAGCCACTTGGAAGCAGAAGCCAAAGCGTTAAGCGAATATGAAAAATACAAACAAAAGCCATATGACGAATTAACACAAGTGGAGCAAGATTTTCTGCAATCAATTAAAGAAGTTCAAAAACTCATTGAAAGTAAGACCAAAAAAAATAAAAAAGACGAGGGGTAAGAATGAAACTAACGCCAAAACTATTAGACGGTGCATTTGAATACAAAACAATTAGCACGAGAGATTTTGCAAAAATCGGCGGTGAAATTCCACAAAATACCGTTGCCATGATAAAAGAAAGTGAGGCGGTTACAATTATTGTGCCAACAGATAAAACTGACGGCGAAATTTGGGCATGGATTGTCAATACAAATATAACATCACTGACAGCAACAGGAATTACCGCAGCATTTTCGGAGACACTTGCAAAAGCGAATATACCTTGTAATGTAATTGCCGCTTATTACCACGACCATATTCTTGTTCCGTATTCAATGAAAGATAAAGCAGTTGAAATACTTAAAAATGTGGAGATACAGGGATGAATAAACAACAAATTTTACTTAAAGTTGATATATTGCTTAAAGCATGGAAAGATGGTTTGCTCGGCGGAGAAAAGATGCCAGAGGATGAAAATCCCAACTTACCAAAGTCAAGCGAACAAAATATAGTCTATTTTACATTCCCTATGGCACTAAACTATCAGCGTAATAGTTATAAGTTATGGGAAAGTGCAAAACAAACTTATATGGACAGTGAAACAAACTTCGTTTTTCGTTTGAATGATATTGCGAAAAAGGATATTGAAATTGTCAAAAATGCGCTCACAAAATATAAAGTAGCATTGCAGCCAAATAAACAAACTGAAATCTGGCTAAAGCTTGTCAATACGATAGTTAAAGACTTTAACGGCAAACTTATTAACTTGTTTATAAAGTTTGACTATGATATAGCAAAAATTAAAGACTATATACAAATAACAAATAAAAAAGATTTTCCATATCTTAGTGGAAATAAAATTTGTAATTATTGGCTTTATGTTTTAACTCAATATACAAATCTTCCTCTCACTAACAAACAAGCATTAACAATAGCCCCTGATACCCATGTTATTCAGGCAAGCGAAAAATTGAGTTTAATCACAAAGGAAGAATTGAATTTGCCAAATATTCAAAATATAGTGGCTAATCGCTGGCAAGAATTATTACAAAATTCAAAATATGCTCCTATTGATATCCATACGCCATTATGGTTGTGGAGCAGAAATGGCTTTATATTTCAAGTTTAGCAAAAGAGCCGGCTTTTTAAAGCTCGGCTCTTGTATTTATTTCCACAACAATAGCCCAGCATTTCCTTTACAAAATATCAAATATTTGATACCATACTGTTGGAGTAATTGATTTTCCGGTTCGGGAGCGAACATCAACTCTCCGCCAATGTCGTCAGAGTTTGAACACCGATGAAAAAATGTGTTATATTTTTGTTAAAGGTGTTGCAGGCATAGTTACAACAAGAGCAAGTTTTGCGACAAAGCAGTAAGAAATTACTGTTTTTTGTTTTATTGGAAATTTTTACCATTTTTGCTTGACTTGATAGAACATCTGTTCTATAATCGTATTATGAACAGAAAAAGAACATTTTTAGATGAATGTTTGGAATATGGAAACTTTCAATTAATAGCAAGATTGAAAGATTATTGTTTATTTAAAGATTTAGAAGAAGGTCTTGCAAATTTTTATAAAGGTATTTTTAATGCCTTATACACAGATAAAGAAAAACTTAGTTATGATAAAATTGCCGCTAAGTTTTTTATTTGTCGCAACACATTAGATAACTATATTAAAAGGTTCAATGACTTAGCACAAAAATTAGAAAAAGTCAAATGAAAATTGCCACTTCAACCCCCAAATGTTTTGGGGGTTCATTTTATAAAAAATGTTTTAAAATTAATTTATACATAGGCGGGAGGCTATGTACAACAAGAAAAAATCTAACTAAAATAAAAAAGGAGAAAAACAAAACATGAATTTTACAGACAGACAAGTCCAGTACGCTGGCAAAAAGAAATTAATTAAAGTAGACAGCAACAATGTACCTATTGCAGGCGAGCCGGAAATTTTAGTAAACATTTTAAAAGAAGAAGGCTCAATAATAAATGAGGGCACGCTCATTAATGCAGAAAACTTAAACAAAGGCAACTGGCGGGATGATAAATCAGTATCGTTTACTAAACTTGATAATGATACCCTACCAAATGCTAAAGCGAATGAAACACAAATTGTAACAAAAAGTAACGGGGAAACATGGCTTATTCCGCCTGATGACGGCTCCAACAGTAAAAATGTTGAATTAGGGATATTAAATGGTACTACTCTAAAAAGTGAAAGCGGTGCCGAATTAGCAAGCGCACAAATTGGTGAGGATTTGCCAAGTAATGCGCAAGTAAACGCATTGCAGCAAACAATTAATGCAAATAATAATAGTTTTAATTCACATGTGAGTGATATTGTTAAGCATATTACCGCAACAGAAAGGAGTGACTGGAACAGTAAAGAGCCCGCAATAACAAAAAATTCT
>Ga0123357_10015193_pt1 | contig 10087 bp, 4 predicted proteins | sample TergutEmb28metaG_FD_89873 | JGI IMG/M metagenome (GOLD analysis project Ga0123357, IMG submission 89873) | Embiratermes neotenicus P4 segment gut microbial communities from Petit-Saut dam, French Guiana - Emb289 P4 | ecosystem: Host-associated > Arthropoda: Insects > Digestive system > Gut ... | reverse complement strand
TACCACTAAGTCGTCAGCTCCTGAAGATGGGCACAAGGTGGCCCGAAACATGTTGAGCAACTTATAAGGAGAAATAAATATAATACTAAGTGACATCTAGTTGGTTTCTTATTCCACATTGAAATTGATCCATATTCAAATGCATACTAATTAGTGACTGCATCAAGCAGTAAGGGGTAAAATATCCGTAACAAAGCAGCCCTACAGAAGTCTAAATAAAATGTTTGTCTTTTAAACAATTACCTCCCTAAACCCCTGTTCAGTACGTCAGTCCACACACCGAAACTTATATAACGAATGACAGACCTGTTGTGTACGCAGCGCTTGATTAATCCGGTCACTTAACGATGACGTATGTTGCACAGATAAACATCAATGAAAGAAATGGGAAGCTGTTTAATAAAGTACAGTTAGCACTGATACACTGCAGGACATTATTGTGGCGTATTTCGAGTTATGACTATTACTGGGCTGGGGTGAAAGTTAATCTTTGTTCAGGCTAACCCACAATCTTGCCCAAAATTGGAACGTACGATGTACCAAACCGCCCCATGCATATGTTACATTATTATTATTATTATTATTATTATTATTATTTAAGAACTCGGTAGTGGATAATTATCCTTCAGAAGCTAACAGTTGTTGAACTATCCAATAAATTTACCTATTTTTATGTCTTTTGCTTCTTGAATTTATTATAATTATACAATATAAACCAACGAAATGTACATTTTCTAAATAAATATTTTATTTTTTTTTACGTTTTCTACATGTTGCGAACCCGAGGGTTCATCTTCAGGAAGACGGTTATATACACAGGTTCGAAGGAACACTCTTCTACCTACAAGACTGCTTTACTCTTGCATTTAGAACATACTATATCAAACCATACCTGTATATACAACCAAATTCCTGAAGATGAACCCACGGGTTCGAACTATGTAGAAGACATAAAAATGATTAAAAATTAAAATACTAATTTAGAAAATGCACAATTCATTGGTTTACATTGTAGAGTTTATTTCTTCTATATTATGAAACCCGCTTTGTTCATTACCATTTTCAGAATAATCCGCCTCTGGCCTCTATATTGAGTCAGATTAACAAAGACGATAACGTCCTATTGTGTTTCTTTACAGAACATTTTAATATTATCCTCCAAGTTTATGTCTAGGCTTAGTGATGAGTCCATGTTTGTCAATGAACACGTTTTAAGTCTTTCACGCCTCTGCCGCCGATCGCGTCATCCCCCATGACCCCGATCATCGCAATAGTGCTGGACAAGTGCAAGGAAAATCATGAGGCCTCTGACTATGAAACTTCCTGCGGCTGCCTGTTACACTCTGCCTTCCTGTTCAGACAGTCTTATTTCCAAAAGCACAGTTTTTATAGATACGTTGCCAAGACAAGACAACGGCTTCTAACATAAAACACATAATATCAAGAATGAGGATATAACACGAGGTTTGGCAGTTAATCCAGTTAAGCGAATACACTTTATCGGTTCGGTGGAAATGTCTAGCATGACTGTTCCAAATCAACCTTTTGTCGACAGACTGTCGGCAAGCTCAAACTATATCCAGCGACAATGTGTTCGTGCAAATAAGGACACAGATATAAACACATACACTGCCTTCTTTTGTCTCCAGATTGAGTTAAACCTTTCCCATCTTGGATTCAGTTCAGAACTGTATAAGTTGGCATCGACAGCCAAATTTGAAAACGGCTTCTAGAGTTGTTAAGTACCACCAAAATTGGAAGGAAACAAACAGACTTCTGAGACAACCACATTCAATTTTACAATTTCGTAAGCGTTACACCTGAGGACGAAGTAAACCACTTATATTAAAAGTAGAAAGAAGAAAAGTAGGTTAAATGAAAACACCTGGAAACTGGTAGATGAAAGAGAAAGGCTGCGGCTCTCAAGATTCGATCAGGAAAAAATAGCGTAGAATTTACAGAAACAAACAAATTAACGAAAAGAGAAATTAGAAAGAAGCTACAAGAAAGTCTTACAAAATTAGCAAGGAATATCATGGAGAATTGCAATTCAGTAAGAGCGCTAAGAAAGAAACTGTTGGAGAGTAGGAAGTGGGTTCCGCACATTAAGACAAAACAAGAACAAGAATAACCTCAATGAAAGAGATCGTAAGGAAGGCCAAAATATGCCACAGAAAACTGTACTCAACATCAAGAAAACCACGAAAAATTACAAAGACTCCATAAGAGAATAGGATAACCACTAAGGCAAAAATATCTCTTTCGTTCCTAGCGAAGTGAGAACTGCCATAATGGAAGTGAGGCACAGGAAGAGGGTAGGAGAATACGGGAAATTAAACAAGTGCGTCAAGAAGGGCGTAAAGGAGAAAGCGCTGCCTGTCACGGAGCTATCTAACACTATTCTGGAGTAACAGAAAAAAAAAACAACTTCATTGGAAGTCGAGTACCACCATCATACCTTCAAAACATAATTCTTAAGACGATTTTAATGACTACAGACACACAACCCTGTTTTCCAACCTACACAAGCTGCTCTCAAAAATCCTATCAAGAAGGCTTATTAGAATTCTTGATAAGAATCAGCCACCATATCAAGCAGATTTTCGTTCCGGCTTTAGTGCCACTGACCACTTACAAGCCACAAAGCAAGTGACGGAAAAAGGCAGAAGAGTTTAATTTGAAAATCTACGCGACTCTAATTGACGACAAAAGGAATTGGATCCGTGGAGCAAAAGTTTGTTCTAATAGCACTAAAGAAAGAAGGCGTCGAATACAAATATTTCAGTATAATATGGAATACCTAAATCTCATGTATAGAAGAAATCGACTCTGAAGAAGCAAAATGTAGACTGGAAAGGGGTGTAAAAGAAGGTGATACAGATTTACCGAAACTGTTCACCCGTGTATTGGAATACAAATTCAGAAAACTGAACTGGAGCAGTACACGCGACCGTAATACGAACGGCAGCAAACTGATCAACTAAGATCAGCGAAGGGTGTAGCGCTTTTTGCCAACTATAATGCGGAAGGACAATAAATGGTGAAAGAACTCACAGAACTGAATAGAAATGCTTGACTAGAAATCGATATAAAGGAGACCAAAGTAATGAAAAATAGCACTGAAGTCGAAATAAAACTGAACGGTGAAGCACTTGAGTACGTTCCAGAATAAACACTCCGAGGACAACCGGTATAATTCCGGGACATGTCGGGAAAATAAATCGAAAGAAGGAATGGAATGACTTGGAACAGGATCAAGGGTCTGTAGTTTGTATTGGCCGAAAAATACCAAAAACTGTAGATAAAGTCGTCCTGGAGTTGTACGTATTCCGTGTCTTATTGTATGGCGCCCAAACATGTCACTGAAGGAGAAGGACAAGAAGATGCTTCAAACTGCCAGCAGAAGATCTGAACGGAGAATACCGCCAGCTGTATGGAGCGATAAAGTTGCGAATGCTGAAGAAAGACAACGAACCAACCCGATTGACATCGTGGCAGCGGCTCACATTCTCAAGTGGGAACAGGGGACACGGACACACGCTTCACCAATGTGGGACATGAGAATGGGCAGAACAAGAACGTGACGACCGAGGAACCGAGGGGCAAATATGTTCGAGAGTGTAGCAGGAAAACAACGGTCACGAGGAGCCAAAAACCAGTGCGAATGGAGTACACACATACTACTTCGGTAAAAGCAACATCACCAGGAATGTCTCAGCCCAAGGTCAAACATTCGCGTTCTCGGGGTTCCACCAGCAGCCGTTGCCTTCAAGAGATTAATTAGGCTCATTTATTTCTATATTCACTTAAGTATGCCTGAGAATGGAACTCCTTGCAGTATGGAGTGCGGCGTCTGTCTTCACACAGAACTGACGGAAGCACCGCGTTGTCCGGGTCACAGACGACGACAAAAACACGTGTACACATTTAAGTACAGCCTGACAGCCGGCCAACAGGGTCGGCCAGCCACAACACAAGTACTGCGCGGCAAAGACGGCCTCGTGTCCGACTTGTCACTAAAACACAACCAGCAGAGCACAACTGCAGACGCTAACAGTCTACCTTCCCCGCGCGACCTTTTACGCCTTAGCTGAGGTAAGCAAGTGAGCGGTTAGAGTGCTCTTAAGGACACACCAAGTGTTGCACGCATGTTACAGGAAAAATGATACACCAAATGCACGATATTTCTTCATTGTTTCAATATATACGCCTGACCGTGCTAACCACTCCGTCGTAGCTTTCGGTACCCAGGGTTTGAGACAGCGGAAGAGTCACGTCCACTCTTTCCGTTTCGTGGTTGAAGTTTATGTGATAACCCCATGAACCCCCATATTCCTATATGTCGTTAGACAAAAAAAAGTTTTCGTATTATTTGTTTAAAATCTTCAAAGCAGTGATTTTCTGAACGTAGTCCTGTGGGCTGTGACATCGTGTAGTTTCGTAAGTTGTCTTTGGAAGCAGAGATAGAAATTGTGCCGCTATATATATATATATATATATAATATTGGTATACTCATAACTATCTCAATTATAACAACAGTTCCCATTATAAAGCAATTAGGTAACACGAAGTGGTACATATTGTTTGATGTGTGTGTACGTACAGTAATGGTTTTTGTACGGATGGAAAGCCTTTGGCAAGGAGGCCAGCCTAGATCAAGGAAGTAGACGGCCTTCCAGTTTCTGGAATATAACGGAGTAATTAATGTTTTATGAGGTCAAGCGTTTTGCATGTGGATGTCAGTAGGGTTGTAATTACAGATTTAAGTTTCTCTTCTTGCAGGTGGTTGGCGAGCGCTGGTCTGCCTTGTGTACCTGGGCCCTGCAGTTCTGACGAGCGAAGTGCACACAGGTTTCTTGCTATATATATATATATATATATAAGATTACTGTCTCACGCTGCGCTTATCTAAGTTAATGCACGCTCCAAAGTTTAGTTCAACCCTACACTCCACATTGTAACTAAACACTCTCAAATAATCTGCGAGCGATTCAAATGAAATATCATTAATCTACATTCAAAACTGTTTCACTCCAGTGGGTGTATCCTGTTTTTGTACCAGTAATAAATAACAACTGTCTACGAGGAAGAAGTGGTTCTTGTGGCAGACTTAATGTGCCGAAAACAGCGCTGTATCTAATGCGAGATACGCTTACGGTTTGGGAGATTGTTTGTTGTAAGAACAGTGCTTTGCTTAAGCATATTGGGGAGTTTTTGTTTAACGTGAGGAGTAAATGGAAGAGATGTGATTAAATAAGGGATATTAGTAAAGGATGGACAAAATGAATGCACAAACGTAAAGGATTATGCATAATTAATTAAGGGCCACGGATTGTTATAGTCTTGCAAACAACATTCAACAAAGACCTGTTATCTTCAGCAAATTATTGTAAACGTGACGCCAAAAATTATTGGCGATCGTAAGTTCATATAAGTTACTAAGTTGTGCAATACCGATTAGATCAATATATGACATTTTCTAGCGTTAAAATCGAATACGTGTTTGTCAGCTTCGGAGTGTTGAGATAGAGTTAGTCCCTAACTGGTGCACTGAATGCTTTAGACACATTAGTTTATCGTGATGTGGTGTTAGGTTAGGTTCTATGCACGTCAGTCAATTGCTACGCCGCTATTCGGCCCAAAAGTCTGATGTTTGGCATATAAAAGTACAATTTTACACATTCGTGACAGTGCATTAATGCCTATGGCAATCAGTGCATCGATTGCTGTTCAATGTGTACTTGGTGTGGACGGATGATTTGTAATCGACTGCTGTTCAAACTGTGTGTGGTAGAAAATGAACCGCTTTAAAATTGGTAGAATCTTAGTTATAACATTCTACATATAATATGTAAAATGAGATTCTTGTTTTGTATGGGTGTGAAACTTGGTCGCTCACATTGAGGGAGAAACGTAGGCTGACGGTGTTTGAGAATAGGGTGCTGAGGAGAATATTTGGGCCTAAGAGAGACGAGGTAACAAGGGAGTGAAGAAAACTATACAATGAAGAGCTTAATGATCTGTACTCCTCTTCCAATATTCTTCGGGTCACCAAATCGAGAAGAATTAGACGGGCTAGGTATGTAGCACGTATGGGAAGAGAGGAGAGGCGTATACGGGGTTTTGGTGAGGAAACCTTTGGAAAAGAGATCCCTCGGAAATCCCAGGCGTAGATGGGAGGATAATATTAAGATGGATCTTCAATAAGTGGGATGTGGTGGCATGGACTGAATCGAGCTAGTTCAGGACAGGGGCAGGTGGCAGGCACTTGTGAAAGCGGTAATGAACCTCCGGGTTCCATAAATTGCGGGGAATTGCTTGACTACCTGAGAAGTCCCATCGTGCTATAATGTGGAGAGATATGCAAGTATCCATTGATTAGGTGATATAGCACCGTTCCTGTCTGCGATGATAAAGTTAGCTATAAATTCATACTTCAAGAAAGTGTACCATAATGTGTCATAAAATTCATGGTGGGATATAGCTGTCTTGAGATAAGGGCGTATATTTTGTGCCGAAAGCCTTATTTTCCGATTATCCCGATCCAGTGACGAAGCTGTACCTGCTTTCTTCTTCGTTCACGTCTGATAAAATTAGTAAAACGTCAATGTGAGGTACATGGACCCCAAGGACTCTAAGGTTACCTGTCAGTCCCTACTACCAGCCACCACCGTCATCACCACTACCATAATTGTCATTTCCTTAGTCATTATCATCGCTTGGAAAATAATGGAAATACAATCAGAGAGTTCATCAGCGATTGATAAACTTAACCAAAACCTATGATTGAGTTAACCTTTTGAGGCTTACTGGTTACGTGATGCACCAACAGGTTTAACATTCAACAACTGTACGCTCTGCCCACACTCTATTTATGTGTTTTTTATTTATCTGAGAAAAAACTGCGACTTGTGCCACTTACAGCATAAACTGGTTGGTTTTTATAACCGAGATGAAAGTGTTTACAGCGCGGTACGGACTGGGCCTTTAACTAAAGCAGTCTATGCTTCGTCTGTAAAGGGTTAAGATGGAAGGTTTGAATAATGTGTCACTGAGTTTGATACCCGTATGAAAAGAGTAAGACAAAAATACTCTATGTGTAAAAGAAACTACAGTAGAGTCCGGGTTTGCCTGAAACATTTCCAATTGAGAATTATTTGAAATAGGAGATGATTTATGCTCATTGCTCTTCCACTATGCTTCAGAAGATTCTATTATGAGGTTCTAGGTAACCCAGGAGTGCTTGAAATTAATTGGTACATATCAGCATCTGGTTTATACCGATGATGATAATATACTGGGTGGAAGCACAGATACTGCAAAGAAACGCACCGGAACTTCGCTAGACGCTAGCAGGGAGATCGTTCTAACTATATGTTCGTGTGTCGTGAATGCAATGCAGGAAATAACCACAATATAAGGGTAGGTAATAAACCCTTTGAAAGGATGGAACAGTTCGAATACTTGGGAGCAGCCATAACAAATCAAAGTTGCTTGCACGGTGTGATTAAGAGAAGACCGAACTCAAGGAATGCTTGCTATCAGTAGGTGCAGAGTATTTTGTCTAACAGACTGCTATCCAAAAATATAAAAATTAAAATAAACAGAACTATAATTTTATCTGTTGTTTTTATGGGTGTTAAACGTGGTCTTTCACACTGCTGGAGGAACATAGGCTGAGGGTGTTCGAAAATAAGGTGGTGAGGAAGACGTGTGAGTATAAAAGGGACGAATTATTAGAGTAATCGAGAAGACTACATAACGAGCTTTGTGGTCTGTACTACTCACCAGCTATTATTCGGATCATCATATCAAGATTAATGAGATGGGTGGAGCATGTACAACGGATGGGAGACAGGAGAGGTGCATACAGTGATTGGGTGGAAAAAAATTGAGGGAAATAGACCTGTTGAAACCGTAGGTGTAGATGGGAGGATAATATTAAAATACACCTTAAAGAAGAGAGGCGGTACATGGATTTGATTGACCTGGCTCATGGTGGAGCCAGGTGATGATATCGTTTGAATGCCGCAATGAATCATAGAGCTTCATAAAATAGGAGAATTTCTCAACTAACTTAGGACCTATTTCCAAGGACTGTGCTGTATGGAGATAGTTGGAGTTTGTCAGTATCATGATCGGTCTTTCGAATAGAAAAGGATTCCAGGAACTTTGGTTATATTTTACTACTTGTAGGCGAAATCTCCTGTGTGTAGATTCATCATCTTGCTATTTTTCATCTCATTGCACAAAAACCCCTGGTGGCCTCCTCATTATCGAGGCTTCACGATTATACTCAGATAAACTACAATCGGTATGATTCCTCTGGAAAATCGATCATCCCGATGAAGAGAACTCTGCCTAACAACACACAACACTCACAAGAGACAGACATCTGTGCCACTGGTGTGATTCGAACTCGTAATCCCAGAAAGCGAGCGGCCGAACACCGACGCCTTAGACATCGCTGCCACTGGGATTAGCATCAACCTACTACAGACAATAAAATGTTTGTAAGTATAAAAATGAATAGTACTTTCGCCATGAATTTTATGCAAAATTTCGATGTACAAGGTCATTGTGAACCACGCAGGATAAACTGAAGGTTTCGTTATTAACCTACCTACGTAGCCTATAAAGCAAGGGTCTCCAGCCCGCTGCCCATTTGCAAATTCTGTCTATAGAGTAAAAACCACAAAATAATTGAAGCCTTTAAGTATGTCACTTGTTATTTATCGACTTGTGGCCAGCGAATGAGCCCCCAGTAACCGGTGTGGTGGTTTGCTACAAAATGTCGCAGGTCCATGCTATAGATGATCATTGCATATTTTCTTCGGGCACGCGAGACACTTTTGCTCTGTTTTCCTCGTCCAATACCACACACTCTGGTTGTCTGCATATTTTCTTCGGGCACCCGAGACACCTTCCCTCTGTATTCCTCGTCTAATACCGTACACTCTGGTTGTCTTCATTTTGTGCTGCAAGCATCTGCTTTTTTATTTTCAGTTTAACTGGACATGGATCAGCCACCTAATTTTATATTACGTGTCTTTATTTTCATGGATTATCTTGTCATATAACACTGAGTAACTCCAACATAAATCTAAATCTTTATGCTTCCATCATCCGTTGCAGTATTTGCAAATTGCACCTGCTGTGATAATTTGTATTCTTACTTTTATTTGGGAAAGCATGTGCTTGCCGAACTTGGCTTTAATGTTGTAGTTTGATTGGGTTGTGAGACTGCAGTTTTACATTACCTGTGACATTTAAATATCTGTTGGAGTCGCTGTGGCCGTACGGAAGTGGTTCTTCAAAAAACTAGGTTAATAGATAATTCTGAGTTCTGCAGATAATTGTATGTTTTCAAAATGCATTAGTAGATTCTCTTCCAAGAAGGGAGTCGATTTCTGTGCACTTTATCAGTCAGCTAAACCGTGTGTATCCGAACATATCTGCGGGCAAAAATGATCACGGCGCCGTGAAGGGGCGTGCAACAGGGTTATTACTGGTGTGCACAGCACGAAAATATTTTGGCGTCGGAATTGGTAGTAACAACTGCGAGGGGTGCCGGGCTCTAAACGGCAAAGAAACAGGGGTGTGTGACAGATGTGAGCAGTGCCGGGCTCTAAACGGCAAAGAAACAGGGGTATGTGACAGATGTGAGCAGTGCCGGGCTCTAAACGGCAAAGAAACAGGGGTATGTGACAGGTGTGAGCGGTGCCGGGCTCTAAACGGCAAAGAAACAGGAATGTGTGGCAGCTGTGAGCGGTGTTGTGCTCTAAACGGCAAAGAAACAGGTGTGTGTAACAGCTGTGAGCGGTGTCGGGCTCTAAACGGCAAAGAAACAGGGGTGTGTGACAGGTGTGAGCGGTGTCGGGCTCTAAACGGCAAATAAACAGGGGTGTGTGACAGGTGTGAGCGGTGTCGGGCTCTAAACGGCAAAGAAACAGGGGTGTGTGACAGCTGTGAGTGGTGCCGGGCTCTAAACGGCAAAGAAACAGGGGTGTGTGACAGGTGTGAGCGGTGTCGGGCTCTAAACGGCAAAGAAACAGGGGTGTGTGACAGGTGTGAGCGGTGTCGGGC
>Ga0123357_10015192_pt1 | contig 10088 bp, 9 predicted proteins | sample TergutEmb28metaG_FD_89873 | JGI IMG/M metagenome (GOLD analysis project Ga0123357, IMG submission 89873) | Embiratermes neotenicus P4 segment gut microbial communities from Petit-Saut dam, French Guiana - Emb289 P4 | ecosystem: Host-associated > Arthropoda: Insects > Digestive system > Gut ... | reverse complement strand
TGCATAAAGACACCACACCGCCATAGCCACACTGAAACGGAACGCCAACACACACCGAACCAGATACAACCCATGAAATAACTACCAATTAGTCGCAGGCTCCTGAAGATGGTCGTATTAACGACCGAAACATGTTGAGCATTGAATAAAATAATAAAAGAAGTGGCATCAAGTTGGTTTCTCTTTACTCAACTATCAAGATGATACACGGTCCCATAAACATAAAACTCTACACGTTTAGGACAGTTCCTCTGTCCATCATCAGGAGATTTTAACAGTACACACAGCAATGATATATGTCATAGAAGTTTGCTGACAGCCTGCGAGCAGGATCAGGACGGAACTACAGTTCCGTCCTGATCCTGCTCGCAGGCTGTCAGCAAAATTGTATGACATATACCATTGCTGTGTGTACAGTGAAAACCTCCTGATGATAGACAGAGGAACAAATTTGAGAAATTAGTGCATCTGATTGGTTTTATTGTAAAAATGTTTCACGATGCACGGTCACCTGAACGTCAAATGACACAAGTAATATGTTGTGTGAGGATGGCGTTTGCTTAAGTGTGCTATCAGTATTGGAGGTTAAACAACGTCGAATGGAGGAGTGATTGATGAATGTCAAGTCGGAAAAGATCTGGAAAGAAGCCAGGCGAACAAACCGAGTTTATTGCATGGAAAATTTCTGGAGGGAAAAGAAGTAGCATATATAACGTTTTACTGTATTTTAATGTTTTTACACAGTGCATTGTAATATAATTATACAATATAATTACTTACTTACTCCATGGTGCAGAGTCCTTCTTGAGAAGCTAACTGGTCTGCAGCTAGTCTAGAAATTCCCCGCATTTCACGGAACCCGAATGTTCATTACCGCACTCAAAAGCGTCCGCCACCTGTCTCTATCCTGGGTCAGCCCAATCCAGTCCATATATCCACATCCTACCTCCTGGAGATCCATCCTAATATTATCCACCCATCTACGCCTAGATCTCCCCAGTGGTCTCCTTCCCTCCGGTTTCCCCACCAAGACTCTATACACCCCCCTCTCCTCACCCATACGCGCCACATGCCCAGCCCATTATAATATAATTTTACAATATAATTATACAATATACACCAACAAAATGTACCTTTTCTAAATTAATATTTTAATTCTTAATTTGTTATGTCTTCTACATTATTCAAACTACAGGGTTCAACTTCAGAAGGACGTGAAAAATAAAAAATTAAAATATTAATTTAGGAAAGGTTCAGTTTGTCAGTTCGTACTGTATAATCACGTAAAACCTTATAATAGCGTGCGACTCGGGCAAGATGCGCAACAGGCAGATTTTTTTTATTTCACCGCTACGTCAACTGATTCAACACAAACAGATTAGTCCAGCACTAAATTGTGTCTGTTTTATTCGAAAGGAAAATTTCAGTTATTTAATGAGCAGATTTTAGATGATTGTGATCTATCCTATCCTACCTCTGTTTCCCCAGATACAGTGTAAAGAAGACCATTTATATGCGTAATGACTACCTGCTATTGACAGTTTGTATGTGACGTTGCAGCTGTTACGTGTCACAAAACTGACCGAACCATGTAAATATCAGAACACTACGTCACCATACGTCGTACCTACGCACGTCAGAACTGCTACGGTGTACCGCTTGCTGAGACACGGGCATTCCGGCCGGACGTACTTGTCGATGTGTCTGAGTGGTGGCCTCTCTGGTTCCGGCAGCGACTCCGGTGTGCCCAGATCCCCCTCAGCGGTGACAAATCCTTTCTCGTCTTCAGATTTGTTGTAACTAGTGGCATAACACACAAAGGCACTTTGCAATATTCTACCGCAGAGCAACGGGAAACCATAGCGTCACTCCTAACCAACCTATTTCCTATTCACCTAACCAATCCAGATGATTCTGAAAAGTAACAGCCATGATGATGTAAAGAAGAGAGCTGGCTTAAACGTACACACTGGCAAATATCTGCATGGGAATTAGGGAGTGCCATTTCTGGTTTCTTAGCTGCTGTTCTGTGGTTCTGTTGTTTGAAGTGTGTTAACCAGAACAGAGAATTTAAAAAGACTAGCAAAAAATAGTGGAAGTCGCGAAAGGATGAGACAGGGATGTAAACCAATTGAAAACCATTTAAAGAAGAAAGATAGGAAAAGGAGACAAAAAAAGAGGAGATGTTAAGCAACAGAAGGTAAGAGAGAATTTAGGTAACAAATAAATTAAGAAGTCAAGGAGAGGATAGAAAATAAAATGAAACAACAATGAGGAATGAATTAAAGAAAACAAAAGAGAAAGGAAGAAAGAAAGAAATACTGGAAGAGGGAAAGACAGAAGGATAAAAACAAATTCTGCATTATTTTTCTCTCCTTTTTATTTAGTTCTGGAATATTTGTTTCAGAGTCATGGAACATCGCATTAGAAATTTCTCCCTTTTATTCTTGAGAACATGAACTCTGTTCCGTGACAGATTTCGTCTACGCAGTGAAGTAGTTTCAACAGTGCATGCAGACATTTGGTTCCGTTAAGGAATACGTTATGGTCTCAAAGTCCGCCTATGTACAATTTACAATACCTAATCTGGTAGAGGCAAAATAATCTGTTTATGTTAGCAAGACGGATTATACCTACAAGAAGCCTATTACACAATTGTAAATGTCGTTTAATGGGAAATATTGTGAATACTTACCCAAGCTTTGAGGGCATTTCGAATTCCTCATAGCGGATGTTTCTGAAAATGAAAGAAAAAGTGATAAATACAAAACAGTACAACCAAACAGCTTGATTAGCTAAACTGTATTCACTTCATATACGAACCAAGCACACAATGTAGCAACAACTTAATTCATGTGTATACATTTAATTTATCTTCGTTTCTAGGCAGATATTTTTTTTGTCCAATGCCCCCACATGTCCTTACGGACTTCGTGGTTTTCCCTCCTGGGCATGGCAGAAGTTTAACCGACTTCTGAGGTTGGGACGCCCATGAGGCGCGGTTACGATGTGAGTGGTGATATAGGAGTTATACTGCCAGGAGGGCCCTTAAACCTAAATTCTACTAACCTACCCATACATTGGTCACCGCGGGAATTCTCCCCTTCAAGGAAAATTCACACGGTAGAACCGGGAATCGAACCTGGGACCTCATGATTAGTAGTCGGAGACTCTGACCACTAGACCACGAGGCTGGTCTCTAGGCTGATATAAAAGTCAATAAAATTGGTGAGAACATAAGTAAGCATATAATAATAAAAACAGCCAACTAGATGCAACAATAATAATTTTATTAATAATTTCAATCAGCTCAACATGTTTCGGGCGATAATTTCGCCCATCCTCAGAAGCACTAGACAGTGTTTACATCTTGTGGTATAATGCACCGACAGTGCTGCCTGCTGGCAGCATCGTCGGTGCTTTATACCACAAGCTGTAAACACAGTCTGGTGCTCCTGAGAATGGGCGAAATTATCGCCCGAAACATGTTGAGCTGATTGAAATTATTAATAAAATTTTTATTGTTGAATCTAGTTGGCTGTTTATATTATTGTACCAACGATGCACGCTCACACGCTCTCTGCGCGGTACGCATTGGCGTAACTAGGTTTTTTTGACTCCCAGGCCGAACGGTAACAATGGCCGTTCCTTAAGGAACTTGCGAACTTCAAAATCAAATCAAATTATTTGTTGAATTTCCCATTATTTTTCTCAATAACTTTAAAATTTATCATATTTTAGCATATATTTTGGGTTCTTTACGTTTAGTTATCGTAAGAACAGTTCACCTTCAATTTCATTGTTAACCCATTCTGTTCCCACATATTCCCCGCCACAGGTGTGGCACTTGTATGATCTTGTGAGAAGCCATGGTGCACAGTTGTTTCCATTTTATTATTATCTTTAAACATTTGGCCGCCAAGATCTTTCTTCAGCGCTGAAAACAGATTTTAGCAGTCGGGCGACGAATTTTCCCGAGATGTGTACGTTCTTGAGTTACGAAACAATACGCCATGCAAATTTATTTTCAGACCAGCCCTCTTAATTTAACCCTTTAATGCCCAATGGTTACTTCATACATCGTAAGACTTAACATTAAAAACTTATACATTTTGCTCACATATTTCATTTTTGTGCCTTTTATGTACCTTAGAACAAAAATACTATTTCCGTGTACAATATTGACTGATTGGTTTTTATAAACGAGGGTGTTCTCTGCGCGGTACGCATTGGCGTACCTAGGTTTTTTGACTCCCAGGCCGAACGGTAACAATGGCCGTTCCTTACAGATCTTGAGAACTTCAAAATAAAATCAAATTATTTGTTGAATTTCCCATTAATTTTTCTTAATAACTTTAAAATTTATCAAGAGCAGAGAATCATTTTTTTATGTTTATTGGACGGTGCATCATCTTGATAGATGAGTAAAGAGAGACCAACTTGATATCACTTGCTTTATTATTTCTTCATATGCAGGCTGAAGCCTGCATACGGACACCACACCACCACAGCCAAACCGAAACGTAACACCAACACACATCGAACCAGAGCAATACAACCCATGAAATAACTCAACAAATAAGCAAGCTCCTGAGGATGGATGTATTAACATCCGAAACATGTTGGGCATTAAATGAAGAAATAAAAAAGCAAGTGATATGAAGTTAGTCTCTTTTTACTCAATTTTTTTCTTTCTTAAATTATTAATTTTTGTGCCTCTTGGACTCCCTGTCTGGGGCGATCACACCCCCCCCCCTCCCGGTGCTATGTCCCTTATGTTACGAACTAGACGTTAAAATGTAGTTTTAGTGTTTAAAGTTCTAAAGAAAACTTAAATATTTTTAATAAACTTAGACTTCTGGCACAGAAAATGCAACCCTAAAACACGTCTAGAACATTTTTCTCTGTCTCTCTCTCTCTCTCACTTATTCACGATACCAACTAGTCTTAGGAGACTAAGTAGATATTTCATTCTGACCTAAACTGCTATGTTATCTATTTGCTGCAGGCGTCACCCAACGGTTCAGCCTGCTTTATTCTGGCTCCTCATTCATGAGTTTTCGAAGTTACACAAAACGACGCACCACAGTCGGTAGGACTTCAGTGGACGGGAGGCCAGCTCGTCACAGAGACCTCTACCTGATAACACACAATACTCACAACAGACAGACATCCCTGCCCCCGGTTGGATTCGAACCCACGATTCCAGCAGGCGAACGGCCATAGACCTACGCTTTAGACCACAAAGCCACTGACATCGACACTTCTACAACTAAGTATTCATTCCTTGACCCGTTCCTTTAGTTTAAAGGAGAGACTTCATGACCTAAGGCGAATGCGACGTTATACAATGAGAACACGTTCTCTGACTCAGCCAATATGAGAAGAGGAGAAAAGTTCAGGTGATCCTGATAGATGTCTGGAGACACTGCACAAAAGAGAAGCAGCTGAGAACAGGAGAGATCTAAAAGTGTGTCAGGCTATATAGAACTGCTCACAACTGAGTAAAACGTCAAATACATAGTTGAATCTATGCACGCTCTGAAGGCACAAAAGAGGAGTGAAGGAACAGATCCACTTCATCTAGACACTAGGTGGAGTTGTGTGTTCAGCCTCGCAGTCCAGTCGTTTTATTACTATTAAATAACGCCGGTGCGCGTTGAATGTAAGTCTGGTCGGCCACTCAGAAAGAATGGACGAATTAGAGAAGAAATAAATTTCTTGTATATGGTCTGATTCGAACCCCGCATTGTAGAGCCAGTAGCCTAGTCACTATATTGACAAAACTGTGCGAAACTTTGTACCTGTTTAGCAGGTTTTCCCATTCAAGGCTACCATAATATCAACGGCGTATCTACTTGCAGAAAATAGTGAACATTTTGGGCCAGGAAAGGAGATAATTTCTTGTTCTGCAGAATTAGTACGCTGAGGCCACGGAAAGAAATCTATGCCTCGATCCCTTCTACATTCCCCTCCAACTTCCCCCACCAACATACTCCCATTTATTCTCTTCCAATCTAGCCATTCCCCTCAGATGAATGTTAGGTTCGTTGGCCGTGTAATAACTCTCCTGTGGCCAAAAAGCTTTTCGCTTCTTGATGTAAGCCAGATGGAAAGGAGGGAAATAAAATAGTAGGCAGTGGAAAGCCACGAGTGTCGTCATCCCCTCCATCCATAGGACTTCCTTCCGTGGCCTTAGTATACGTTGTGGAGTACTGAAACAAAATCCTGTGGTGCGGAGACAAGATCCTGAGGTGTGGAGTTAGCACTGGGACTTGATTCTAATGACGTAAAATATCTTTTACCAAAACTTTCACAGCATTTATTTTGGCCTACCTGTTAAGGAAGACTTCCTAATTTTTCGTAATGTGTTTTAGCAAATAGTTTTGCATTGGCTCAGAAGATGGTGGAAATAAACTCCGGTGGAAATTAAACTGCATTTGGTAATGCAATTTCTACTTTTACACGAAGACATTCACAGCCTTAATCTCGTAATCACCAACAGTGTTCAGGAGTACAGCTCTATTTTCATTTCATCAGTTTTAATGTCTTAAAAGGAGGATCCTTATTTTATCTGACAAATGTTACTGGTTATTTATCACCAATACTTAGGGCGGTCGGTGGTAGCACAGTGGTTAAGGTGATGTGCTACAAATCGGAAGGTCTTTGGTTTGATCCCAGCTAGTGCCAATGGATATTTTATTGACATAAACTCCTTCCGATCGCACTATGGCCGTGGGGTCGACTCAGCCTCTAACAGAAATGAGTATCAGGAGTATTTCCTGGGGTTAAAGGCGGCCGGCGCGTAAGGCTGACAACCTTACCACCATCCTATGCCGTTGTCATGAAATGTGGGAACCTTAACTTCCTAGAACCTTCTGGGCCCTTCCGGGCCTGTAACGGAACTGATTTACTTTTATTTAGGGCGGTCGACTGGGTGGGTTAGGTTAGGTTAGGTTACTACGACATGTGAGACGACAAAAATTAGTAACTGTCAGTTTCCAGAAAGAATAATTCCTCATAAATATAGCAGTCTTAGGAGATATATAAAGTTACGAGCTTGGATATTCCGTGATTTTACGACACTGAAATTAATGTCAAGTGCTATAACGTGAAAGTACGGTGACACCGAGTGTAATGTTGGCAACTTCACATGATGAAGGTTCAGTGTTTCATATTCCTGTCTACAACAATTAGCCTTTAGTTGTTTAAAGCTACTTGCGATACTATATTAATTTGTGTCTCGTCACAGATCAACCTGTATATGTGCTTCTCTACCATCTCCCTAATGGAGTGCTTTGATTGCAAAGGATATCACAGCTGTAAACGAATGATAATAGTCGCGCTATTGAGGGAACAATCAGTGGGAGGGCAGAATATTACAGGCAGCAGAGGGGATGGGCATCGCTTTCTTGTCACTATGTCATTATTAATGGCTCTGTTATACACTATTTATGGGGGATGCGCCAGTAAAGGGGGTGTATATTTCTACACACACACACACACACAGAAATAAAGGCATAAGGGTGATTTGCACTGAAGGGAAAATATTAGAGGATATTAGAAAATGTTTTAACTATGTCTTTGCAAGTACTAATTGGGGATTTTTACAAGGGGAATTGAAGTTTCCGTTTAATGTTCAGGTTTTGTACCTGAATTATATACCTGAATCATGTACTTGAATTATGTACCTGAATTATTTACCTGAATCATGTACCTGAATTATGTATGTGAATCACGTACCTGAATTATGTACCAGAATTATGTACCTGAATTATGTACCTGAATCATGTACCTGAATTATGTACCAGAATTGTGTACCAGAATTATGTACCTGAATTATGTACCAGAATTATGTACCTGAATTATGTACCTGAATCATGTACCTGAATTATGTACCAGAATTATGTACCTGAATCATGTACCTGAAATATGTACCAGAATTATGTACCTGAATCATGTATCTGAATTATGTACTAGAATTATGTACCTGAATTATGTACCAGAAGTATGTACCTGAATTATGTACCTGAATCGTGTATCTGAATTATGTACTAGAATTATGTACCTGAATTGTGTACCAGAATTATGTACCTGAATTATGTACCTGAATCATGTATCTGAATTATTTACCAGAATTATGTACCTGAATTACGTACCTGAACATGCGTATTAAAAGTAAGATTATACTGACATATTTTAGCGCCATGTTATATTTGGCCAAATACAGTACTGCACATTGAGGTCGAACAGCGTTCATTGTCACAAATATGTCAGTTGTTAATATTCAATACTTGTTTCGATACGATCATGCCAATCTGCGTTTCGTAGCAGGATATGTTTTCAATTTGTTCATTGTGGTTAGTATTAAAAATAGCTAAAAATTCATCTTAGAAATTTAAAATAGATAATGTTTACTCCCTGCATTAAAATGTGTTTAAGCTTTTCTCTCCAAACAGAACCTTTTCTTCTATTTTCTGTACAAAACTTAGCGGTCAGTACATGCACCAGCGGTTTTACAATAAATATTTTACGTTCTGCTCAACCAGTGTATTAATGTGTTTGATACAGACATCAGAAGAAATATCTGGTGTTTTCCTTCAAAGTATTATCCAGCACGAACTGTATTATTAAATTTAATTCAATTTAAATACCATTCTTCAAAGTGCTATAATATTTTCCGTCCATATTTATTCATTTTATGTAAAACTGTCATCACGTATTTCTTTGGTGTGTTGGTTTACAATGATATTCAGAAGAGCATGTGAACGTAGAAACTGGTCGGGCTTGTGTTGGTCCCGCTTCATGCCATGAAGATGTAGGGGGAGTAGATGTATACATCCACTTGTTCTTAGTTTAGGTGCTGATTGGAGGTGAGTGGCCAGTTTCAACACGTGGAAGTGTTTCCCCCCGGATATGGCGGACAAAACCTGTTTAAATGACAATGTTTGAGCCCCTTACCAACGCTGAGTGATTTGCGTTCGAGAGAAACCTCTAAAACTGACAGAATTCGAACCCAGATTCCTCGGTTTTCAATCCCGCAGCCCAGTCTCTGTACAGACAGATTTATCCTAGCTCTTAGGGTTTTCATCAAACTCCGGGAATCTCTCTAGAAATTCTCATTACTCCTTGTGGTCAGTAAATGAGTTATTTACTTAGTGGTGAGTTACCTTATTTTCTCGTTTACGTAGCAAGCGACGCCACGGAATTTTGATTAAATTTACTGACGTTTCAAAGCAACTTGCCGTCTCTTTCATCGGCCTGGAGGCAGTAGTTTCTTCTTAAGCAACTTTAAATTTCCACCAGTCTTACAGGGGACCGCGGTAGGGTAGCACAGTGGTTAAGGTTTTGTGCTACAAATCGGTAGGTCGCTGGTTCGATCCCATCTGGTGTCAGTGGATTTTTCATTCACATAAAATTCTTCCGATCGCACTCAGCCTCTAATAGAAATGAGTATCAGGAGTGTTCCCTAGGAGTAAAGGCGGTCGGTGCGTAAGGCTGACAACCTTACCACCATCCTGTGCCGTTGTCACGAAATCTGGGAACCTTAACTTCCTGGAACCCTCTGGTCGTGTCCAGGCCCTTAATGGGATTGATTTACCTTTACCTTTACCAATCTTGGGGTCTCAGGGAGAGTATTCTTCATCATCTGTGCTGCGATGACGTCATTATATATATACATAGTGGGCCGGGATAGCTCAGTCGGTATAGCGGCTTGCTACGAACTTGACGGTCAGGAGCTCGAATCCCGGTGGGGTGAGATTTTCCGCACCTGCCCAGACCGGCTCTGAGGCCCACTCAGCCTCCTATACAATGGGTATCGGATCTTTCCCGGGGTTAAAGCGGCTGGGATGTAGCGTTAACCACCCACTCCATCTAGCACCAAGGTTAAAGAAAAAGTAGAGCTACTCCACCTCTGGACCTTCGAGGCTTCTGATAGTGTGAAGTTTACCTTTGTCTTAGCTGGACAAAAGTTAGCTACAGACACTCCGCACAAAAGTTAGCTACAGACACTCCAAACAAAAGTTAGCTGCAGACACTCCAAACAAAAGTTAGCTACAGACACTCCAAACAAAAGTTAGCTGCAG
>Ga0123357_10015190_pt1 | contig 10088 bp, 6 predicted proteins | sample TergutEmb28metaG_FD_89873 | JGI IMG/M metagenome (GOLD analysis project Ga0123357, IMG submission 89873) | Embiratermes neotenicus P4 segment gut microbial communities from Petit-Saut dam, French Guiana - Emb289 P4 | ecosystem: Host-associated > Arthropoda: Insects > Digestive system > Gut ... | reverse complement strand
TGTTCACATTCTTATAATAAAAGACAATGAGATGTATTATTTCTCGAGTTTATTTTGATAAAGAACTCTACATGTTTCGGACAGATCTACTGCCCATCATCAGGAGTCTCAACACTGTATACACAGCAATAGGTATTTGTAATGCTAGTTCTGTTGACTGACTGCTAGCGACAGCTAGCAGACAGTCAACAGAACTAGCATTACAAATACCTATTGCTGTGTATACAGTGTTGAGACTCCTGATGATGGACAGTAGATCTGTCCGAAACATGTGGAGTTCTTTATCAAAATAAACTTGAGAAATAGTGCATCTCGTTGGATTTTATTATAAGAAAGTATCACGATGCACGGACCTCTGAATGTTCACTTTATTTTCACGTTCGCCTTGAATTAATGGTTTTGTGAGCACCCGGTACAGGGGTTTCTTTAGCACATGACGGAAAATGCCGTTCGGATGTGCATGGTACAATGGGTCGCACTTTACATCTTTCAGACGACTCTGCAAGAAAATTAAGACAGCCGGTGTAATCCCGTTACCGCCAGTATTTCCTAACCACCACCACACTCAATTTGCGAGCTTAAAGAAGTGAATAGTAGATAGGATTGCGCTGCGAACTTCTGGAAAAGATGGCTTTGCCCTTTGAAACAACTGACGCCTAACCTTTTCTACCTCTCTTCTAATGAGCTACTTCCCAACTAGTGGCCCACGCACTGGCGTTCGTCAGTGTTTCCTTATTTCTCAACAATACGTCATTTTACCTAACAATAATTTATTATAAATCTTGGAAATGTATGCCGTCACACTTCCTATTAAAGCCTATTGTTCTAAACAATTTTTTCACACGAAACAGATTAAAATTCTACTTTGACTTTCAAACTTACGTCATGGTAACTTTTCCCCCACACCATATATGAATCTTGTTACAAATGACCAGTCCTTTAAAATTGAACTAGAATTATCGATCCCAGCTGGTGTCATTGTAATTTTTTATTGACATAAAATCCTTCCGATCGCACTATGGCCCTGGGGTCGACTCAGCCTCTTATAAAATTGAGTACCAGGTGCATTTCCTGGGGGTAAAGACTGTCGGTGCATAAGGGTGACAACCTTACCACCATCCTGTGCCATTGTTATGAAATCTGGGAACCTTAACTTCCTGGAACCCTCTAGGCCACTCCAGGCCTCTAACGGGACTGCTTTACCCTTTAGAATTATCCCTGACAGAATAACCACTTATTTACTCGGGTTTCCGTAAACAAAGTTTGTTTAAATAATTAAATTGCTAGACGACAAGTTCTGTTATCACTGCTCTCTTATCAAAGTCTCACTTAACTTTTTGGTCTGACTGCTGCTTTCTGGGTTTAGCCGGTTCTGTTGATGCTGGCCCTTTGCTTAACCGCATAAGCATATTTCAATCTAAATTTATTCGTAATTATGTACAAAGATAATGACCGTCACAATAAGTAACGGAACGGCTGTTACATATCGAGCGTTCTTAATCGGCAGTGCATTGTTACAGACTAACCCACACCTGTTTAAATACTCGCCTCACGTAAAATATATTTGCGAAATATAATCTATTTAATACATAAAAATTAGAAGGGATACAACATATAATCAATAAATTAGCCGAAAAGGGAATTCTTGAATCGAGTCCAAGTGTTACTCATGATGGTGTGGAAAGACAGAAATGGCTGTTGTTTCCATTATTTTCCGTTGTCTTCAGTTTTCAATCCTCCGGGAATTGCATATTTTTACATGATCGAATTGGCAGGTATTAGATATTCTTACCAAATGACTAAATTTGGGTTAGATTAGGTCTTTTAAAACGTCTGAAGTGGATCGGAAGATTTCCTCCTTTTGCACCTGATTTCAGAAACAGATGCAGTTAATGAAACGTGTCCTTCAGAATACCCATGAAGATGGACGAGTCATGGTTATAGTAATTTTTAAGATTTAAGATTTTTTTATTGATGAGTCGAGCCTTGTGGGATATGAGGCCTTTATCTTGATAACTATTATCACTGATCCAGAGTCATATACTCTACGATGTGAATATTCATCAAGAAAGCTTCGAGAACTTCGGAAGTCGCACTTATTTCATTACTTCACGTTTGTATGTTTCCTTCCTGGAAGTTTAAATCTTGAAAACGAATGTATGTATCACATGAACGAAAGATGCAAAGAAAGGCAAATAAAAACTACAGGCAGCTTAGTAACAGTGTGGTAAACATGTGACAAGAATTCATGATTTATGATTTAGATCGTAATAATTGTTGATACGGACTGAGTATTGGTAGACAGGCGTGTCTGCATCAAGTTGAAATATTTGGATTTCCTTAATGTAATGTTGAAGTGATTTTATGTATTTTCGTTGATGTATCGTGTATCTGCGTGAGGAGCTGTGCGTTCAGGTGCTGTATTAAGATCTAACACTTGTACTCTGCAGCCTGTCCCCGCCTGGTACCAATGACAGCATTTCGTATAGCGGAAGTCATATAAAAAACATATAAATTTACACCCTTTTAACTTTAATACTGCAGACGTTTACAGCTAACCCGAGTCCAATTTCTAAGCAATAAAATCCATAGCACTATATACAGGAGATCTATTCTAGAATCCACCCAACTGAATGTAAGATAAATAATTATGTTCACGTTATGGCAGTATAAACTATAGTCAAGTCAGAAACCACCTGAACACGAAGTAGAGATCAACATGTCGAAATTCGCCTCAATAAAAGTACCATACCGCGTCATTTCACCGTAACGTAATTCGTGATGTCAAGAATGTCACTCCTTTGTGCAGGACTGAGCTGCCTGCTGCACCCTCCGGAGCAATTCACCGACCCACTTCTCCCCCCTCCCCGATTCTAAGGACTTTCTGCCCACAGAGTTGAAGCAAACAATCAAACTGTTCCTTTCGATGTATCCGTATCAAATTATCTTCATCTTTCGTCTTAAAGAGATATTCATCAAATTACTTACTTATATTAGTGCGCCGTGCTTATGCGGCAACTTCTTCGACAGTTCCGTGGCACTTGTTATCTGATCACAGCTCTGCAGGCGTTCTAACCGTCCGATACACAAAAATTCTTTGTTATTGTCTGATACAGAACCTGTGTTGTGACCTCAGTAGGGATAAGAAAAAAAATGTATAGCTGTTAGGGGAGGAGATGGGTGAGATTGCTTCTCGCCACAGTTGATACGCTAATTACCTAAAATTCATACGAATCGTAAGCATATATAAAATGTATTGTTTACTTATGAGAACCAATTGTAAATGAAAAAATTATATTGGTATCTATCTTATTGGATTTGGAGTCGGTGTATCGTAGACGGTTTAGCGGCTATGTTAAGGACTGGGGTTCGAATCGCGGTAGGAGTAAGATATTTTTCTCTTCTTCGAAACCTCGAGAGTGATCCTAGGGTCCACCCAGCCTCCTATACCATGGGTACCACATTTTGTTTTCCGGTGATAAAGCGGGCGAGGCTTGAAGCTAACCACTCACCTCCAGCTAGTGCTAAGATTAAGAACAACTGGAGCTATACCTCTACTCCCCTATACGCCTTTATGATGAAGACAGGGCAAAGGTAAAGGAGCTCAGACCTCCCTTGTGGTCTTACATTGAGCAGTCTCCTGTAGTACCATATTATCTTACTTGCCGGCTTCGCGTCAAGACCAACTCCCGATAACGGGCTGTAAGTCGTTGTATTTCCTTGCCTGTTTCTTTCAAGAAAGAAGCCTGTAAATGGTATAGACTGTGACGTGGTACACAGAATATACCAAGGCGTTTTATATGTTTAAAATATTAGGCTGTTTTACGGTAGACGCGTAAATGTAATTTTATTGACGCCTATGAATAATTACACCCTTCCGGGGTAGATTTTCGTGAAAGTCGTAAATGGTCAAAACAATTAGGTGCAGCTTCTTTACTGGAATTAAATAAAATCTGTCCCCACCTTCCACTCCGCTTTTGTTGTTCCATACACTCTCCTCCACACATTTTCGTCATATCCTCACTTCTATCACGAAAATATAATATAAGAGAAAAATACTGGCATATACATTCCCTGGTGTATAACACTGGCACGTTTTTGACGTTCAGGTGACCGTGCATCGTGATAAATGCTTATAATAAAACCAATTAGATGCACTAATTTCTCAAATTTATTTTTGGAATAAAACTCTACGTGTTTCAGACAGTTCCTCTGTCCATCATCAGGGGTTTTTCTCTGTACACACAGCAATGGTATATGTCATACAGGTTTGCTGACATATGCCATTGTTGTGTGTACAGTGAAAAACTCCTGATGATGGAGAGAGGAACTGTCTGAAACATGTAGAGTTTTATTCCTAAAATAAATTTGAGAATTAAGTGCATCTAGTTGGTTTTATTATAAGAACTGGCACGTTATTTTTGCACATTGCCCTGTACTATTTTAAATTTAGCATAAGAATATCTGCATAGCTAAACATCTTTACACACTTATGCAACACAAACCAATGAAATGCACATTTTTCAAATTAATGTTATAATTCGATTTTTGACGTCATTATCTGATGAAGAACACATGAGGTTCGAAATACGCATAATACGTCAAAAATCTAATTAAAGAATTAGTTTGAAAAGTTTGCATTCCGTTTGTTTATGTTGCCTAATTTTATCGCAATGTACAGTGCAAAAAATCTTCAAACCCGTAAAAATTGGCCCGACACTCAAACGCCTTCTCACATTTCGTGGAACCGGAATGTGCTTCACCTTGGGAGGGAGTGGGTACGTCAAAACACAACTGTCTTTGTATCCTATTTATTAGGCTGACGACATGTTTCGTCCACTGTGGGCCATCTTCAGGTCACAAAAATATATAATGAGGAGAAAATATACAGTAGGAGAACATTAGTTGTTGTGCTAATTCTGAGCTTTCAACGAGATCTCGTTGTCTAGCGGATTATGAGTACTTCGCCTTGTGAATAATAACTCGTTACCGGACCTTATCTCGAGCCAGTTGAATCCAGTCCATATTCTTTTACCCTACTGTTTCTGAGTTTCATTCAAGGATAATACTTCCATCTGTGCCTAGGTCTTGCAGCTAGTCTGTTCCTTTCCGATTCCCGAACCAAATGCAATGCTTAAAAACTGCCACTGAAATGTCTGAGGGCGGATTTTGGTATATTTTGAAATTGTACAGCATTTAGTAATTAGGTGGAGCATTTTATAATTAACAAATGTTGATTTGAAATTTGAAATGCAAGAGAAACTTGAGTTACTTAATTTCCTTAAATGGAAAAGACCCTATAATTAGACTCCACAAATCAAAACACTGTTGAAATTTAATATCGAAACAATGGGATTAAATCCAGTATAACAACTAGAAATAAAGATGTTTATTGCATTGAAGAGAGAGAGTGAGATTGTACCGTGTAATTACGCAATTCATCACACGTTAATCCGATTAAAGACAACGCAGTATACAAACATCGTTGAAGTTATAAAATCTGCAGAATTATCTACGAGAGCTATGAAGTTGTCGGTTTGTTTCACCAGTGACAATAAAATAGAGGCTCGCCCACAGTTATGTGTACCTCTAGACATTAAGATGTGTTAATCAGAACGTAAGGTTACCAAGTGGGCTCATTCACTTTATTGCACGGTACTGTGCGCGTTCAAATTGCTTTCTGTTTTACATAACAGATGTGTTGCTATTTCGCGTCCAACGTAACTATACTCAACAGAGAAGGGACTTGTATTCGAAAGCTACCCGGTTTGAAATTCGACCATTTTATGTTCTATTCTTTAAGACATTCTTGCTCTATGTTTACCTTTCTAATGAAAACAGCAGGGTGGGACCCTAAGTTATGTTAACTTCATAATTTTATTTACTCCTTTATCACTGTTTTATAGGAACTCCCGAAGGTGTCCAAACGTGCGGCGACTTTTCCTGAAAAATAAAATTTTCACGATATCGTTGGAATAAGCTCAGTGTTTTATAAGACTTATTATGAGCACCTGGTACTTAAATTCCTTCTCGCTTTAATTTTCAATAACCGGCCTCAAATGTGCAAAACTGGCACCTATAAGAAATTGTGTGTTAGGCGCTACACTGGGGTGGGATCTGAAATGTTCGATGTGTTCTAACACAATATATTAAACTTATACAAAAAGTACCTTACCATGGGAGCTCTTGCAGGGTTTGGGACTTCAAAATTGGGGGAAAAGTATAATACACTGCGAAATACGCAGAAGAAATTGCGCTACTAGCTACGAATGAAGCCGTACTACAAGGCATGATTGGTGGACTGTGAAAAAGAAGAAGCAGCAGCAGAAGAAGAAGGAAGGCTAACTGAATTGGCCACATCTTTCATCATCTTTCATAGAAACTACCTTTGAAAACACGTTATTGAAAGAAAGGTAGAAAGAATGTTTGAAGTGACAGGAGGACGAGGAAGAAGACATAAGCAGCTACTGAATGACCCTAAGGAAAAGAGAAGATACTGATAATTGAAAGTGGAGCACTAGACCGCACTTTGTGGAGAACTCGCTCTGGAGGAGGCTCTGGACACGTAAAACAGGGTACGTGATGAAAGAAGTTCTCAAAAAAGTACAATGCATTTATTTTAGACACTAAAATATCGTGAAGTCCGCTTACGTTTAGGCTTGATAATTCTAGCTAATTCAAGCGTAAACGTGACCATTGGTACAAGATAGAACCTAAACGTAGCTACAAGTGACATGTGCTCAATAAGTTAGCAATTATGATCATGTTTACGTTGCAAAATTTTATTATTCGATACGCAGGAAATTTAACCTCCTCGGTTTCTGTGCTGCGCATCCAAACCTGAAGATCACCTGCATTATTACTACAATCCGTATTTCTTGTTAGCTTCAGGACGACACATAATAAGGGCCTTATAATAAATCACACGCCATGACTTCTACTTATAATCTCTTTTTTACTAGTTACGGAATAGTGTTCTACGTTGGTAATGATCATTATTTCAGCAATCTTGTTGCGCAAATGTATTCTAGTTTTAACTGGGTGATAACTAAACTTGTGTTTAGCGTCTCTTTCTCATATGAAGAAATTGTGTAGCGTTGAGTGGAAAAAAATTTGAAGTAATAATACCTAGCCTACCCGTAGTGAAGGTTTTATGTTTATATCCCGAATGTTAGGAAGAAACCAACGAAGCTACTTGGTTGTAATAGGCCGTTTAGGTGACACTGGAAACCGGGGCTCAATTTGAGGTACGATTTTTACTCAGCATTCACTTCAGGTTTGTGAAATGACTGAATGAACTGCATTTAACATTCACAGGACCGTGCATCGTGATATATATTCTTATAACAAAACCAACGAGATGCACAAATTTCTCAAATTTATTTTAGGAATAGAACTCTACATGTTTCGGACAGTTTCTCTGTCTATCATCAGGAGTCTAGCACTGTACACGCAGCAGTAGGTATAAGTCATACAGGTTTTGCTGACTGCTTGCTAGCGGAATCAGGACGGAACTGCTAGCATTATTTAATTCGTTTTTAGGATGATTTTGGACGGAATATTACTTTTCCACTGTGAAATATTTCTACCGATATTTGAAAGTTTAAACAAAAATTACGGTTATCAATTAACTTTAGTTAAAAATATCCAACGAAAAATAACATTAATTCAAGTCAATAATTTTTTAATTTGTTACTTTTTGTTAATTTTTTTGAACAGAAATAGTTTTTTTTTATTTGTAATATTTATTGCTCAATCCTTTATGAAAATAAAAGTATTGTGCAAAATACTGATGATGTTTTAATAGTGACGTACTTACTTTAATTCGTTTTTCAAAATGTTCTACTTTTGTTTGTTGACCTCTTTCATAGCGTATGTACCTCCAAAAAAATATAATTTGTTTGAATATAATTTTTGAGCAATATTCCATGGTAAAACTTTCAGTATATCAATTATGCAATAAAAATTCTCTTGTCATATTGCCAGTGATAAATATTGATGTCGGAAAGATATAATCTAGAATTAGAAAACAATTTCCAAAATTTTCATTTTCTAATCATTGATCTGTTAATTTTCAAACTTGATCTTTAATTTTTTGTTACTCATATCCTAATACTTTATTTACATATTTCTCATTCCTTGTAATTATCACAGTCTTCAGAGAGTTCTGTAACTAGTCCGGCCAGATACACGGAAATTATGCCGGTACAGAATGGCTGTCTCGTGAAATGATCAACAGACAGAGAAAGATATAAACTTTAGCAATACTGGTACGGAACGTTCTGTTCAGTCTGTAGATAGTATCCGAGCAGCAAGACGATAATCCGCGCAACTGCGTCGTATCCCGGTTTGAAATTGTACCGTTAACATGCAGATGAATATTTAGACCGGAGTAAGCGACGAAACGTGCTTGGCGGTTGTTGACAAATATAAGGTAGGGCCTTCAGACGGGTGGCTTCACAACACGAACACAGACTTGTATGTACGAGTATGTATGTCTTATGCATGGGTAGGGTGAACAAATGTGAGATTCAGTAACAAATTTCCATTCCCCCAGGTACGGCCGAAATTTGTAGATGTTGAGGTTTTTATTAGAGAATCCATCAGAAAATCAAACAGCACATAGTACAAAAGAAACTCCAGGAAGACATTGATTTGTTTGACAAAATACTGTTAACTACACAGAAAAACACATATAGTGTCTGACCCCGGATAACTCGTTCCTTCCTAATCCGTTCGCGCGTGGACACTACTTGTTTTAACGATGATAGTTCACTTCTTAACCTTATAGGTAGGCTGCAACCATGTCAATAATCTTTGTAAGTTATTGACAACTAATTCGTTCTAACTACTCTGAGTTTTTAACCGGGACTCAAGGATAGTGTAGAGCTGTCTAAATAATTATTTTGTTTATCCAAAAAAAATCTAAATGTTATGTTCTAAAATGCTAACTCTAATAATCAAAGTAAAACAAAAAAAAAACAATTTAGCAATTTGTGCAAGTTTATGTTCAATAATTTAAATAGTATATAAATGGTTAATCCAAATAGTTGTCTCACCTCATATATATATACTCAAGGGTAATTTGGAATTTAAACCCAACAAAATTTAACTAAACAATAACCATACTTGCTCGGCTCAAATTTTACTAAATTTGTAACACAGTAAACACGACTCACCTTGTATTAGCAGAAAACAACTAAATGTAACAGCATCGTAGCCTCCACGTTACACTGGTTTAGTGCTGTATTCACAATATATAAATTCCTGCAAAACATAGAGTTACGTAACAGCCAGTGGCAACCAAAGTCGGCGAGTAAAATAATCGGGCGAGAGCCGTTTCCCGTAAGGGTAGGTGTATATATAGGTGGGTTGATTTATCATTCATTCGTAAAAGTTAAACTTTCTAAGCATCACTACAGGTTCAGACTTATGTTCAGAGTGTAACGAACTAACGTGAATGCCGAGCTCGGACATACTCGTATTTCTAAAGTAATAATGAACTGCCTTGGCTGTGCTGAGCTCGCAATAGTGCTGTAAGCGTTAAAGTTCCTGGTTGCTTCATAAAACTCATATCTAATATCTGTAGTCATTTAACGCTCAAATTTGGTATTCACTACACACACATTTACAAGGAAATTAATAATAACTTTTATAGGTTAAACTGGTCTGAACAATATAGGAGAACATGGTCGTACCTCACAGTGAACACACTACATACGTAGGTTATTCGTAAAGTAAGTACCGTCTGCGCATATCTCTCGCAAATCCTCGAAACTGTCACTTTGCGCATATGCAGTGACTTCCTCTATCAATTGAGAAGCAACAGGCGCCATTTCGTGAAATTCGTGTTACGTTTATGTTTGTTCCTGTGCGTTAAACATGTTTAAGGCAATTTAAGGGGCCGCCGACTGTGAAATACGGTCCGTAATTAGTTTTTTGAACACTAGGAATGTGCTACCAAGTGAGATTAATCACCAGATCTGTCAAGTGTATGGTGACAATGCGATGAGTGATGGCATGGTTAGGAAATGGGTTCGAATGTTCAATGAAGGACGAGAGAACGTGCACGATGAGGCGCGAAGTGG
>Ga0123357_10015189_pt1 | contig 10089 bp, 8 predicted proteins | sample TergutEmb28metaG_FD_89873 | JGI IMG/M metagenome (GOLD analysis project Ga0123357, IMG submission 89873) | Embiratermes neotenicus P4 segment gut microbial communities from Petit-Saut dam, French Guiana - Emb289 P4 | ecosystem: Host-associated > Arthropoda: Insects > Digestive system > Gut ... | reverse complement strand
GCCTGAATTATTTTTTAAATTTTAGCACACCCTGTATATAAAATGTGAATAAAACAAGAACCAAATATGTTAGAATTATGAAACAAACTGCATTTTGAAGAGAAAAAGACGGAGAGTATATACAGTGTTTAAAATACTCAGTACCTATATTTTTTAAATAAATATACAAAATGCAACATTTAGAGGTTAGCGGTGCGGTACGACCACTATTGTGGTCATTAGGCGTCAAAGGGTTAAACTTCAATGAAAATCACCCCTCCACAAATGAGGGATGGTTCATACTGTTTACATCGTCATAACATTTTCCTCAGACAACGCTACTTTTTTAGCGGTAAGCAAACGAATGTTACGCAGTATTAAGGCTGAATAGCAGACCAAGCGGCTCTCACAACACATGTTAATTCCAGATGTTTTCAAGTAACCTCCTCCCGCAGAACATGATATCAAGACGCTTAAACGAAATGGGGACAAGGTTTGTTATTGTGAAATGTTGTATTGAACGCAGTGCCTATATGCACAACCGCTGGCTTGCCCTTCACTTGACTGACAGTGGTCTGCTGACCAAAGCTCTTTCCTCGTTCCTACGGACAACGCTTCATGAAAGCAGACCGTGTAAACATTAGACACAACAGCTTGCCTTGCAACGTTGTAAAATTGGATTAGCTCTGTAACTCTTCAGGATCATGATGCTATTTGACAGTAATAATACTACGAGCTGTACATGCGAACATAACGTTAAATATGGATTCTAGTACCGCATATTAAATTACATCACTAGCCATTCATACAAGTTGTAAGTTTGCACTAAATTTGCATATTTGCATATATATTTATCTATCTCATCTTATGATAAAATTTTACGTGTATTATAACGCAGTCATATATCACATAAACACAGACAACACGTGATTATATCGCGTAGCCTAATTTAGGGACATTTGTGGTTATTTAGTTTTAATTCCATGTTCCATTACGATTACTAACACAACCAGTAACAGTAATGTTATCTAAGCTTGTATGTTTGCTTGACATATCATACCAAACATACTATGCCGCACGTTAAATAAGAGAGACAGTGTGACCCATATTGCCTGCCCACTATGTGCAAGAATCGAAATACTCGTGCGCGCACGCGCAAACACACACACACACACACACACACATACACACACACAAAGTACAGTACCACACATGAGACTGGTTGTCAGAATGAAGATCAGTAGCACCAAATATGCCACCGACAGGTTCAGAACTAGTCAAGCCCATGTTCTTCTCTACAAACTTCCCGTTCTTTGCGAACACAACTTATTTACTACCAATTACGAACGTATCACTTGCAATATTTGTACTTGTGAGAGGGATAAACTATAAGCAGGGATATCTCAGTCTGCTGCGGGATGGACGATCGAGGAATATGGATTCTAACATTGGCAGGAAAAAAAATGCTTTATCTTATCAAAACTGCCCACATGAATCCTCGATCCTACTCCGCTTCTACGTGTAGTCAGCACCTAACGGAAGATGTTTCCCCCGAGGTAAAACAGCCGGGCCAGAATATAACTCCTATAGAGCACGATTATGGAGCAATGGGGGAATTATAATGATGGGGGAAAAGCAAATTACTCGGAAGAAAACCCTGACCAATGTCACTTTGTCCTCGAAATATCATGTATGGGCTGGCTTAGGATCGAACCAGGGATCCGCGGTGACACGCCGGCAACTAATCGCCCACCGTGGAGACCCGGGTTTGATCCCAATCCTGTCTGTTTGTGATTTGTGTGGCTGGAGTGGTACTGGTACAGGTTTCAGGCCTAGTGCTGTAGTTTTGTCCATTAGAATCATTGCAACAATGTTGCCTGTTCGTATTTCACGCATCCACCCCACTGGCACCCATACGGCGTCGTTAAATAAAACGTCCGTCTCTCTCTCTCTCTACGGAGTTAGCAGGCCCACTGGTGTTTTCTTGTCAGTTCTTAAAAAGTAGATGGATAAGCAGCGACAATTTAGATAAAGACTAGGTTACAATCTCGGCAATTAATGTCTGCACCTTCCTGCATCTTCCTCAGTCTGACCAGGCATGTTTAGTCAGAGAAACATGAAAGTAACTTTGCGTCTTTGTTGAAGGACCACGACGCCACGCTGAGTAAACACGAGAGAAACGGAAGTTCAGCTCCGGCCACTTTACTCAGCCAAAGAGCTCCCGGAACAGAATGAGTTGCACAGTAGGTAGAGCACAGAGTTGTTGATTTAGACGTGGCGACAGAGGAAGTATATTGCCACCTGCCAACAATCCGCCTCAAATGGTATATTCCGTATTAGGTCATTTTAGCGACTAGCACATCCGCGTGCATTAAGTTACGATAGCAAGAATTAAAATAGGCCACTACCGCTTTCTATAATATTGTTTCTATTTCACAATTAGCAGTCGCTCGACAATTTGAAAATGTGTTAAATAACTCAAAAGTCAACAATATAACACACAACTAACCATAAAATTTAAACATAAGGCTAGCATTTTTTTTACAGTGAAGACAAATCATGGTCCAAGAGAAACGAAGGGATAGACGCGAAAGGAAAGAGTCCAAGATATCGGAAGTGGTCTGTACTTCTGAACAGTACGCAGAAGCATAAGCAAACTTTCACCGTTCGCCAGCACTCATACACGCTCAGTAACTGACAGCTGCATGCCTTCAGAAAACAGACAGCCTGCACTTGTAGGTGGTTTCTGAATCGCAAAACGTCACAACCTGAATTCAATGGAATTTCATTTCACTAGCGCCACAGTAGTTTCCACATTAAACAAATTTAAGAACGTGAATAGTACCACATTCTAAAACTTCAAAGTGATACACGATCAGAAACCTGTGCGTTACAGCTAATTCGTCAATACTACATATAGCGAGGGAAAGAAAGAATTTTACGATTTGAAATATTTATACTATACAAGCTCAAATTAATAGCCTGTAGAAGAACGCTCAGAAAAGGTTTAAAATGCATTAATGTTGGATTCTTTCCTTTCAGCTGGCATTAGAACTGTTCAGAATGAAATGTGCTGCAGTCCCACTGCTTCTCCACACAGTCCCTCCAAAATTTGGACACCTGTCATGATATGAAACGAGCCTTTCTGTTCCCTGTTGATACAAGTCCATACCCTGTGTTCTGAACCGTCATGTCACTATCGTTCATACTTCGCAATCACCCTTAAATTTGCGGCCGCCAAAAACTTGTTTCAGTGCTGGGAACAGATGATAGCTCGGCGACGACGTTCCTTCGTATCACAATGACAGAAAACTAAAGGACATTGTTTTACCTTTTTTATGTTTTGATGACCCTGCATCTCGATATAATCTTAGTAACTAACCAACTCAATTCATGAATTCTTGTTTTGTAATAAGTTTATTATGTGCCTCTACATGTTTCGAGCACTATGTGCTCTTAATCAGGTCAAAATTTTATGTGCAGTGGTTGAGAGAGGACACACTCAACCAGTGCACGGAATGGCCACCTACAGGTGTGATGGTACCAGATGCTGTATAATACAATTTTGACCTCCTGATGATGAGCACATAATGCTCGATAAATGTAGAAGTGTACAACAAGCTTATTACAAAACAAGAATTTGTGCATTAAGTTGGCTAATTACTAAGATTGTTTTACCATTTTAATAGTGTATTTGCTAATACTTTAACCCAAAAGTTAGCATTTCTAAAATAGGACCTGCAATTAATGGATTTCTTTAAACTTGAATACGGGGCCGATAGGTTATTCCGAAACACTGGAACAGAATTACCACTTTACTGTGCGTAACATCTCAGAAAAACGTAGATCTCAATCCTGAAGCTAAATTACGTCTAGGGCAAATTCCGACTTGAAGATAGGTTGAAACTTTCGAGGTTGTTCAATAGCTGCAGCATGAACTAACCATGTGTGTGCACATGTCAGGCAGGCTACAGTGCAACAGTGAAGTGGGCGTGCCCCAGGCCAAAAATGAAAAAAGTAACCACAAAGGAGAGGAGTAACTTTCATGTTGTTTCAGTAGACCAAGTCAAATTTATTGATTACTCTGATTAGTGTCTTGGGCATTCAAATTATTTGTAACAACACATCCTTCTTATAAGACACTCTATATACTGTATCTTGCGCTTTATAACAAATATTTTAAAAAGAGATAAACGACTGTGTTCAAAAACATAGAAAAAGTTGTTATTTTTCCTAAAAATATCCAAGTGAAAAACCAAGTGCCCCACGAGTCATCATTCCACATAAGGAAAGTCCCTTAGATTAAATGAATACGGAGCTACATCAGAGTGCTAAATATTAAGGGTACTGTGCCGTATCGAAATTATAGGTATTACTAGTGCATATGTGTGTGTGTACATATGTGCTTGGTTAAGGATCACTATAATAACAACAACAAAGACAACATATTTAAATTAGAGACGAACAGTGGGAGGTCACTAAACTTCATAGCGCACTTAAATACTTTCAATCAAGATCATGCCTTTAGTAATTACGGATTTGTATATGTGAACGTGAGTTCTATTATTACTCTCTATAAACAAATGTTTCACGAGAGTGTGTCGTCATAAATACGGCATAAAAGAGAGAACGACTGAGATAATTACCAGTAAAACAAACTAAACAGTTTGAATCTTGCAATATCACTAAGTGAAGTTTGGATATTTGTACTGTACGTGTATATGTATGTATATATGTATGTATGTATGTATGTAGGTACTTACGTGTGTATGTATTCGTATACACATGTATGTATGAGAAAAACTTATGATTTTTACCACAAAATCACCATAGGATTTAACTTTTCAAATGACCAAAGGTGTAGGGCCTTTATACCTTACTGGCACTCTCCCACGTTGGACTTCCACGGAACGCCACCAGACGGAAAGAGACGACATCACACAAAATTCAGTCTCACTGAAGCGCAGATGATATATAACGGACATCAGCAAGTGAAGTTTCCACGGTACTTATGGAAAGGATCGCCAGGCACTAATATGTTCTGCAGTACGATACACACACTTGCACATTATTCGGGTTTCCACGTTAACTGTGGGCACCAATACTAAAGTAGAACACACACACACACACATTCTTCGGGTTTCCAGTGTCACTACTTATGTGACTGTGTCTTGCCTGCCAAAGTCGCGGGATTTCCACAATTAACTGCGTAAATGAATGTGCCTTCCCAAACCCGGTCGCAGGGTGTCGTCAGTACATACGTACATGAAGTGAGACTTTTCTCAATGAGTCGCGAGCTTTCCATATTAATTATGTAAATGAATGTGCCTATCCTGACCAATATGACGGACACCAGCAGACTAGTGGTTAAATTAATTTCATTAAATGTCCGTAAATTGGCCAATAGTTTGCGAAAAACGTAACTTCATTACAAAAAAATTAAGTTATCAAGTTCTTCTCTGAAGCAAATCCTGTCGTTAGAGCCAGGAGACCGATATGTGAGTCCGTGGTTTTGCCAATGCTGATCGACAGCGCAAGTAAATATGTACATAAAATTAATTTTCCATCTGTAAATCCAAGTAAGTCACTATCCCTAAATTGTGTTTCGAGGACATGTTTTTGAATAGCCAGTTCACCTAAAAAATTTCGCTTACGTGGTACTCCCTGACGAGCTGTCACCTGATCAGAGACATTCGCTGTTGTGGGGCAAGCGGCTCAGCAAATCCACGATGTCTGGCATTCGATTCTGCCATTGGCCACTTTAATCCGCTTCACAAATTCACAGCCTAGACTTTTGAGTTCCTGTTTATACGTCATGCTCAAGATGTGAAGAGATTGAACTTAAAATATCTAACGAGACATTAAGACGAAAGGCCGACAGTAATTTTTGGTAGTCGGTGGTCCAAATAGCACTGGCACCGTACACTCTTATCCACTTAGCACTCACTTGTGTATTCACGCGGTCATGTTGCGAGGGATTTTTTTTTATAAACAATTCCAAATATTGTCTGTGAATAAGAATTATGAGTGCCATGCAGCAAAAATATCAAGTATAAAGTTACAGCTTCACACCGACACATATAGCGAATCTGGAATAAAATGATCACGAAATGCATTGTTGTATGTGACTGAAACCTAGTGGTTAAACTGAAGCTCATTCTTCAGAATATAAGTGGTTAGAGTTTGATAGCCATGTTCGTGTCCTGACTAAAGTAATTTCCTGCTGGTCCCTAGGTAAACAAATTCTAGAAATTCATCCCTCATACATAACGATGAAGTCACATTTCTAAATGGCTTTACCTAATCTTTCTCCGAACGCAAGTTAATTTTTCGCTTTATGCCACAAATATTAAGATTTAAACAGAACGTTATACGTCACTATTTTCACACAATGAGTGTGTCATATGGAACTGTAATTGACTATAGCCAAATACTTTCATGATTTTAGAAACACAGCACGCAACTAAACCGGAAGTAGCATATGCTGCTGATACAGATAAGTTCACACGTAAGCGGAACTTCATACAAAATAACAAATTTCAAAAAGTGTCAGTGTAGCACGTAAAATACATTTTCGCTGAACTTAGCTGGAATGCACACCAATAAGTCACGAAAGACGATCACAGCCAAACCTTCTTCAGTTTTTTGTGTTAATGCATCCGCCAAATTAATCCCGAAGTATTCAGCAAAGTGGACAGGTTTACAATGTGCTCTGTGATAGCGAACTCATCAGCAGGAAGTGAATTAATGTCACTCCATACTAGAAAATGTTCACCCTGCAGAAAGCAATTTCCATGCCCAGGTACTGGCAACACAGTTTGCTGCATTGTTTGTAGAGTCATATCCAATTCATTCTTCAACAACTTCTCTGCTAATTTACAAATTCTAAATCCCTTACAGAAATACTATATCATTACGTGACTTTGTGCATGTTTGCTGTACAAATTAAACTTGGTTGAATTTTTAATTGATATATACACAAAACCGAATGCTAAAAATATCTTTGACTACATCGGCCAGTAAGAGTTTCCACGAAAATGATAGTTTAATCTCAGCATTATTATTTACCCCACCAATACTTATATTTCCCACACTTTACCAAGTTGCTCCGTCTATAAAAATGTCGTCCACTTTTCTGTAGATTCCAAAAATTTCCTTCGAATTTTAATATTCTGCAGGTTACTGATGCTACTGCGCTCCCGCATGCAAATTGCTTCTCGTACATCGGTACCTCTAGCAGGACATCTACATGATTAGAGATCGACCAGAATACACGGGTTTTCAAGAGCATCAAGTTCGAAATCTTTGTGTAACTATCAATGGAACTGGCCTAAGTTGCAAAGTCTGTCTATGCCTGTAGGTTTAAACAATTAGAAAATAAAACATAATAACTGAACTTATGTCGACAAATACAGAGCAACCGCCTTTCGCTTTGTTACAGAATGTTTACAATATTAAAAACAATGATCACTCCGATATCTACTCTGTACGACGCGCTTATCTCACGCCGATAAATATTACCGCATTAACCCTTTTTGAAAATACCAGACCCTACATGCCTCGTTTGCACATAATTAAATTCCACTACCTTATATTAAGAATTTTGTTGCGGGGAGACTCTGATATTGCAGCCGTGAGCACGGCAGCTGTCACACAAGCAATAAGACAGAGAAAGCCTCCTTCCGCTGGGAATTTGTATAGTCAGGTTTTCCCCTGCAGCTGAACCCACGGTACTTCATGTAACATTCTCCACGTGCCGTCCTGCAGATTCTAATCAGGCCTCGCAATTTCTGAAAATATTTGTCTATACACGATAAAGCACTTGCCTTTCAATTTTTGCAAGAAAGTTTTGCAGTTTTGCGTTTTCTTTTCTGCTGTTAATTGCTTGAAGTGTACTGTCGGAATTGGCATCTACAAGTTATATTAACTCCGTGATTTAGGCACAGTTACTACATACCAGACTCACACTTTATGGTAAAGTAATAAAACTTCATAAACCCCACAGGATTATTCATAATAATAATCAATGGACCGTTATTCATACGAAATGAATACCGTAATAATTGAGCTGCGGAGAACGTGGGGGCAAGAACATCTTGAAGTCATAAGAGCTAGGTGTCTTCTGATGTAAGATCGTTACAGAAAGTTTAAAAAAAAAACTGACTCCGGATTAAGCAGAGAAATATACAGTGTAAGTCATCACTTGAACAATACAGGTACGAACCGGCAAGTAAAAATTGTAAGATATTTTGGAAAGGAGTGGAATAAATTTAGGCAAATGTGGAGAAAATGTGTAATGTCACACTACGATCTTCGGGCATAAAAATGGGATCGACTACATTTTCAGTGTTTATGGATCAATTTCAAACATTAATACATTCAATAATTTACACCAAATTGTCAATTCATTCATGAAAACACTATACTCCATACATCCATTACTATGTACAAGAGCACGCTGTTTTTGTAACTACATTTGTGTTAATAATTATAGTCATTTGTCATTATCCATGTCCTTAGATCCAGGGCGTTGCTTTTGTATCTTCCTGTCCACCTCTTCATAGAATTTGTATTAATTTCATTTATCTGTAGAGAAATCCAGCTCCGAAATAGGTATTCTTTACCCAAGGAAACCTTCCGTGTTATTAGTAACAAATTTATAAACTACTTTCGCATCCGAAAAAATCAGATCAAAGAACCACAACTAATATCTAGAGACAGATATGATTATTCTATTATTGTGCCTACTTGTGTGTTTACCGCATAAGATACATCCTTTTCAGAATAACGAATCTGCCAAATTTCTTTTGAATTACACCTCAAAATTATTCCCTGTTCTCCAACTGCACGCGCGACCTAAAGCATTTGCAAACAGTGAACATCACAACAGTCATCTAGTTTAGTGATTCTAAACAGGAGACACGCATATCCCCACCCAGTACGTGAAGCCTCATAAGATATACGTCAGATATACTTTACACATCTTTAAACACAGATTGAAAGAGACTAAAAATTGCCAAGTCTCCCCTCCGTGCACTTTTTTATATACCCAATACACACACTCTTTGTTTAAAATAACAACGCTTCTGTGTATTATGAGATAAACATTATGGTGCCAGTGGAAATGGCAATGGGAAGAGTCGCTCTGATACCAGAAGCTGTTAAATGCTGTTCAAGTTTATTAATTTACAACCGTAGTGACAAGTCATAAGGAATTAACAATAATGTAACAAACTATCTGATGCCAAGGGATTCATTCTGACTTCTATGTGTATATGGCACGTGGGTAACATGTTAAAAATCAGACCTCAGCGTAGTAATCATCGACATCTTAGCGCCTGTCTCTTGTCACCGAAGATTACATACGGAGTGGAAGAAAAAAGTGTCAAGAGTCTGAAATCAGGAAATGACGGATTTCTGCACGTCGGCGTCTGCTGTAAATCGCTTCTCAGCCAGGTAATTCGTAAGGGATCCAAAGAGATGGAAATCACTGACCACAAGATTGGCACTGTAGGCAGAATGGTCCCTAACCTCCTAACCAGAGCGCCGGAAACAGTCCCGATGACAGTAACGGGCCCGGTGCTTTCCAGCTCTTTATATACCTTACGAAGTACATGGATGGCAAGCGGTTTACACCTCGCGCCGACGTAAAACTAGCTGTCACCTCCTGGTCACAGACTTTTGACACAGATTTCTTGCAGGCCGGGATACAAAACTTGGTGTCACAGAACGACAAATGCTTAAGCGTCATTCTCGAGTAAGACAAGGTCTGTTGTATACCATCTGCTGCCCATGTGTCATATAAAAGGTGGTTCAAATATGACCGGGACTGATTTGTGTGTAAACAAGCCGCACTGCGCAACAGCTGTGCGACCTTGAGAGAGTGAAGCCAAACCTCCACCCTCCCTCCTGCTCGGGTTAGAACCTGTTCAGTCTTGTCTGGGAGTTGCTAGAGTGATGAACGAACAGAAGGTAACTATCTTATGCTTATGGGACCGTGCATTATCTTGATAGTTGAGTAAAGAGAAAACCAACTTGATGCCACTTATTTTATTATTTTATTCAATGCTCATTCAATGCTCAACATGTTTCGGCCGTTAATACGACCAT
>Ga0123357_10015188_pt1 | contig 10089 bp, 6 predicted proteins | sample TergutEmb28metaG_FD_89873 | JGI IMG/M metagenome (GOLD analysis project Ga0123357, IMG submission 89873) | Embiratermes neotenicus P4 segment gut microbial communities from Petit-Saut dam, French Guiana - Emb289 P4 | ecosystem: Host-associated > Arthropoda: Insects > Digestive system > Gut ... | reverse complement strand
TGAGTACCAGGAGTATTTCCTGGGGGTAAAACGGCCGGTGCGTAAGGCTGACAACCTTACCACCATCCTGGGCCATTGTCACCGAATATGGGAACCTTAACTTCCTGGAACCCCCTGGGAACCTCGGGCCTATAATGGGACTGATTTAAGTCATATATGTCTATTTGTATTACTATTTCACTGGTGATTTATATTTGATATTAAGCTGATATATTAACGTTCAATCTAAGATAATTATTTCTGTATTAATTATTTCAATTGCAGTACTAAAAACAAAAGAGAAACTGCAATAAATCTCATTATAAGAGTTCAGGACAATTCTCTTCCGAAAGCACTGATCACGCTGGCTGAAGCGAAAATTTTCTTTTGTAATTTCCGACGTTTCGGAACTCACTATCCGTTCCACCTTCATAGGCGGGTGAATGAAGTACTTCATTCACCTGCCTATGAAGATGGAACTTCCGACGTTTCGGAACTCACTATCCGTTCCATCTTCATAGGTAGGTGAATGAAGTACTTCATTCACCTGCCTATGAAGATGGAACTGATAGTGAGTTCCGAAACGTCGGCAATTTGATCTCAGACGCCGGGGAATTACCCAAAGAGGAACAAATTACAAATGCCTCTTATTTTACACTGCGTTTTGTTGTGTTGCTTTTACATCACAACAGTCATAATTTCTGTTCATAAAGGAGACTCTTGTTGGGAAATGGGTGAAAATTGGCCAGTGAGTTACAGCGTATGTTCAGTGAGTCTGGCTTCTTGAGTCATGTATGTCAATACAAACTGACCTCTTTGTATTGCCAATAGATGACCGAGTTTCAGTATAAAATCTGTGTTCAACCTACTCGGACCCATGATAATCAGCGGACAGTCCGTCAGGCGGGCTCCTTACCACCTGCTTTATTCGGCCTGTAAGAAATCACGTACCTTTATTATACGCTTGACCAGCTCCTGAATTCAACTGCACACATTTCAAGTAGGTCTCCCTGAAAAATTGCTTTCATTCATCCCTATAACCTACGTGAGGCTGTTCGCAGGATCCGTTTTGGCGTGACGAAACTGAAGAGTTCTACTTCTGTGCATTCTGTAAAAAAAAAAAAGAAGCGCACAAAATGAATGCGTAATTGGGACATGTCTGCCAGCTCGCTTTAATGTTTTAGCTGTGAAACTCCTCAAATGAATTCTATAAAATTTGATATTTGTGCCACACTGTAAAAGTTAGCGTTCAAATTACACTGCACCGCGTATCGGCCGGTTACGGCCAACTACATTTAAAGAAAATCACTAGAACAACAACAACAACAACAACAACAACAACAACTATTATTATTATTATTATTATTGCTATTGTATTTGCTTTTTTGTTCTATAATGATGTATTTAATTCAACGTAATTATCAAGGTTATAATTTATTATATTTTTTATGAATCAATAAATCCTTACGATTTGTTAATCTGTTTCCATTTTGAATCAGCTGTCTTTCTTAATAAGAATTTTGAGAAATGTCTTAAGGATCGTGAAGTAATACCACAATGAAGGAATAAAATTTCTCGCTGCGTACAAGCAACTTACATTTGTAATTTTTTTTAAACTTCTCACAGCTCGTTTTCAAGAAACTTTTTTCCTAATGTAAAATGTAAAATTCCCTCAGACGCATATTTTTCTCTGTAAGCTTACCCATTTTTGCACTTGGTAAATATTTAACCAAACACAGAATGCATATAAGCTATATACGTATTATGACAGTATGTGATGATGTCTGTGGAATGGTGGTGACAATTATTACAGGAAATGAACATTTAGCACATTGGGTTATTCAAACGGCTAAGAAACCCGTCGAAAGATAAGTGAAAAAGTAAGTAAATAAAAAAATAAATAAATGATGGCGTGTGTCGTGTATGCTCCGGTAGAGTGCGTTTACTTTCCACTTCTGCTGATCTGAAATTAACGTACGCGTCTGAATTTCCAAAGAAACCTCTTGCTCAGAAGAAATTATTTGGCTCCTGTTGTGGAAATGGAGACATTGCTACCGTTCCCCAGAACTGTTTATCGACAATGAAACAGCTGTGGTCCTTATGCAGAGCCTAATGATGTGGTGCTTAACATGTGTTGAACCGGAGAGGACTGGGAAGAAATTATACTTGACACTTCTGGCAATATATTCTATTTCTGTATGGTTCTGACAGTGGCACAAAGTATTTCATATCATTACCTGTTTGGACATAATCAATCATTCTTGTTCAAAATAAAAATAAGTGACACTACGTTTCCGGGACAGGCTGTCTCGAAAAGTTAGTGGTTTGAATTTTATATTAAAAACCGGGCATTTGACAAAGGTCCCAGCTGAGCATGGATCCAAATAATATTCCCATTTATAAATAATGAAAAATCTGTAAAGGAGTTCAAGATAGTTAATGTTACATCCATTCAGTAGTAAGGTTGCGGGACTCCCATGATTCGATATGGGGCACAAAGGACCCGTCCTAATCAAGGCCTAGGTGCATCGGGGCTGAAAGGCCCCGAACCCTAATGCAAATCTATCTATCTCATCTACGTCCACTCGTCTTTTATATCTATTTACCAAATGAAAGCCATAAATTTTCCACTACACCTAACATACCTGGTGTAGGAAGGCAAAGAATAGTATAAATTTATGTCTATCGACACAACTCTGTCCTGTGTCCAGACCAGCTCTGATCCCAACATAAAGTCTCAGTAGGTACTGGAGATGAAACGGCCAGAACGTGAAACCTTCATCTCGTGGCGGTGTTATATTACGTACAACCTTAACTACATTCAGCCATACGTATTCAGCTTCTTCCGTGTTACATACTTATGCATTCGACCTTTGGCCTGCTATGTTAGCGTTGTATGTGCCGTGCATCTTATTCATACCACCTTTCATTGACCAGCAATTATGCGCCATTCTATTTATACTATATTACAAGTTAATTATTGCTCAAACTCGTCTCGTTGTTCATTGACACCATCTTCAGGGAGCCCCGCGTTAAACTGTAAGTTTTTTGAAACACATCAGATTATTGAAAGCACAGGCTGGCCTCGTGACATAAGGTAGCAATTTTTCACACAAAATGCACAACTTTTATTACCATATAAACCTTTCCACTAATGTTTATGTCTATTAAAATATTTCAAAATTTAAACCATTTTTCACACGGAATGCACCACTCTATATACCAATGAAGCCTCTTCATGTATGCGTATGACTCTAAAGTACAGCAGAACTCCACTAATCCGGACGCTGGTTAACCGGATTGGCTTGGCCCGTCGGGTAGATTTGTCGAGAATAATAAAAAATTAACTTGTCTTGAAATTACCGGTTATCAGATGAAGTACAGTACAGTGTTATGGCTCCTAGTACTTCAAATCAGGCGTGGTCGAAAGCTTCAGACGTTGGTACATACTGTCAATAGTAACAGCTGAACTTCAAACTGCCAATTTAGCCCGTTTTCAAAGAAAAGTCCAATTATCCGGATTTTCAGCCTATCCGGGTGGCTCGGCGTCCTAGCTAATCCGGATAAATGGAGTTCTACTGTAGTTAGACGGGACCGCGGTAACACAGTGGTTAAGGTGCTGTGCTACAAATCGGAAGGTCACTGGTTCGATTCAAGATAGTGTCATTGGAATTTTTCATTTACATAATCCTTCCGATCGCACTATGGTCCTGGGGTCGACTCAGCCTCTTACAGAAATGAGTACCAGGAGTATTTCCTGTGGGTAAAGACGACTGGTGCGTAAGGCGGACAACCTTACCACCATCCTGGACCATTGTCACGTAATCTTGGAACCTTAAATTCCGGGAACCCTCTGGGCACCTGTGGCCTGTAATGGGACTGATTTACCTTTCACTGTAGTTAGACTTTTAAACCACAAATGCACCACATTTTTCTTTACTTTGTTGACGTGCCTGCATGGTGAAGACGTGCATCAAAATGGTTGTGTTGGACAATAAGAGGTGACTTTGGCCTGCTAGTTCAGAATGCGTTACGGTAGGAAGCGAACATCACCTGCTCATCCCCACCACCCTATTTGCGAACGCGGTCTCGCAAGTGTATATCAAACCATACTCCATATATATGAATGGCCTAAGATTGTGCAAGCATTAGACCACGCGACAGTTCGAGACTCCCTTTCCCAAGCTTCAATACAGTTACAACTTTCAGCACGAGGTCTGTCTCTTCCTGGATGAAAATGACTACCTGTTGTATCCGCCTGCCTTCCTAGCTCTACTCAGCCCCGGAGGCTGATGCTGGGGTATTGACAGCCCTGCCTTTGTACCTCCCGCTGTGATTGCTCAATGTAAGTCCCTGTTTTGTGGTAGTACATGGCGATAAGAGTGTTCGGTGTGGATCAAAGCAGTGGTCGTGAACGCCTCTCAAAATCTCAACAATACTATGGCTGCTAAAGGAGCGCTGGCCAAAGTCATTCAGTCTGTGCCTAGTAGGTAACAGAAACTGACTTACTAACTAATACACTGATTAACCAATTTTGTAGCTATCTTATCTGTTAGCTTCTTAAATTTTACAGGGTCATCTTTGGTGGCAGTAGCGCAGTTATGCTATTCCATGTTGTCCGTCAGACGTCTTTAAGTCCCATCGGCCTTTGAGTCATAGCTAGAGGAGTTCCTTGGTAAGGGTTCATCCCCGAAACGCGCTCGTTCCAATTATTATTTTACCGGTATGCGATTTTCTGCCCAGTATTGAATATCTGTAGTTCATTTCGAATAGTCTTACTGCTCATTTCTTCTCATGACGTTCGACTAGTACCTCCTCTCAAATATTTCGTTTCAGCCGTTTCTTTTCTCTGTCAAAAGACCAATTGGCATGACGACTGAATCGACCGTCATCGTGTTGCAGTTCTTGAGGAAAACAATGGGTGATAGGAGTGAACAGTGATAATGGAAGTGAAAGGGAATTCTGACAAGTTGATGTTCATTTTGTGTGTTAAGATATAATCACCCAGGTCGCCTGGAGATACTAAAACCAGATACCTCCAAAACAAAAATTAGTGTCATGCCACTTACGTAGCCTCTTTCTTGATACATCACGTCGTGCTGTTGGTGACCACCTTTGAAGTAGCTCTTTGCCACCAGTACAGCAGCATAGCCATCTGGGTTCCTGACGAGGGAGTGGCGTTACTTTCGAGACTCGAAGGTGACACACGTTTCTTAAAGTAGAATTAAAATGGGGGACCGCGGTGGCACAGTGGTTAAGGTGCTGGAAGGTCGCTGGTTCGATCCCAACTAGTGTCATTGGATTTTTCATTGACGTAAAATCCTTCCGATTGCACTATGGCCCGGAGGTCGATTCAGCCTCTTAACAGAAATGAGTACCAGGAGGATTTCCTGGGGGTAAAGGCGGCCGGTGCGTAAGGCTGACAACCTACCACCATCTTGTGCCGTTGCCACGGAATCTGGGAACCTTACTTCCTGGAACCCTCTGGGCCCCTCCGTGCGTGCAAAGGGACTGCTTTACCTTTTTAGAATTAAAATTAGCAATGGAACTTCTTAAAACATTCTTGCAACTCACACTGCTGAGAGACTTCAAGTCGTGCTCGCGTTTGATTAAGTATATATGATATGCAAGTTACAAATGCATTTTTTTGCAAATGAGAACAAGACGGACACTGTACGCATAACGTAACAATGAGGCGCGTCGTGTAACCATTGTTGTAGTGGAAAAACAATAAGTATTGTACATTCTGAAAGTGTGTTTGTAGCCTTAGGTATCCAGCATGCAATGAGTTTGCACCTTGTTGTTTCATGTGGCCTGTCCGTCTGTGTAGTATTTTTCCACATTATCTCATAAACATCTCTATTTTCGGTAAAAAATGATTGAACATAGAATATGTGTTTTGATTTTCTTCACGAATTCTGTCTGAAACATTTTTCATTCTAAGAAGAATACAAGAAGATATAAACACAAATGTGCACATGGCTTCATGTAAATTGCCGCTTTTCTTACGAGTTTTTAATGAAACTTAAATTTTCTCGGCAGATTTTCGTAAAATACCCAAATATCACATTTCACGAAAATCCGTCCAGTGGGAACCGAGATGTTCCGTCCGGACGGACGGACATACAGACGGACAGACAAGAAGCTAATAGTCGTTTTTCGCAGTTTTGCGATCGCGCCTAAAACTACTTCACTACCGACCCAGCCTGTGCGGATATTAAGGTGGGTAGACAGCATCATGCTACGACCTCTTTATACCTGTGGCTTGAGGGTTTCCTGCGCCTGTAAGAGGCACTCTGGGGCTCAGATATTTACACATGTAAAAGGTAAAGCAATCCCATTACAGGCCTGGAAAAGCCCTGAGGGTTCCAGGAGGTTGAGGCTCCCAGATTTTAAGACAATCGGGACGTGAAGGTGGTAAGGTTGTCAGCCCTACGCACCGGTCGCCTTTAACCCAGGAAATATTCCTGGTACTCATTTCTGATAGAGGATGAGTCAGCCCCAGGGCCATAGTGCGGCCGGAAGGATTATGTCAATGAAAAATTTCAATGACAGCAGCGGTAATCGAACCTGCGACCTTCCGGCTTGTAGCGCAGTGCCTCAACCAACTGCACCACCACGTACCCCTTTTTACACGTGTGATGGGAAGAATGTCGACACCCCTGACACGGTTTGGTGTTCGGCAGGTGGCAGTCTAGACCGGCCGTATTGGTTCGCTGAAAATGCAGCTTTGGAAATAACGACAGAAGTTCAGCGAAAATATGTTCACTCTTCCTCTTAGTCAAGAAATACACACAGACGGACCCCGGCTTACTTAAGCCCTGATTTAAAGTAACTCCATCTTACAAGTGCTTTTCCATTAACAATTGTTCTGTAATTCCTTCTTGTACACGGTCTTGTTATTAACTTCTTTACTGTACACAGTTGTTTTTGGCACGTTCACGTACTTGAGAAAAGCGCCAATTAGCTTCTTCATATCGGTCCGTCCGCTCATCCTTCAATTAGCCTATCTACGTGTATCAGCTCGGCTCTTACCTGACTGATTTTTGTGGAATTTAGTATTGGAAACCTGTTCAAAAGTGGGTTGAGACGTTCCAGATATGAGTAGAATGAAGACGTAAAAATGTTTTATTGTTACCGCCTACATAAAAGCTCAATAAATTCATTGTTGACTGCGATACGTAGAGCAACAATGTAAAAATTATGCATGTTGAATTTCCTTTGTTGACAGCGGCATACAAGTTAGAAATTCTATGAGAACACATCTCTGTCGCAGAAATAATAAAGAACGAAGTCTACAGTGACGCTATAATCTGTGTGTGCGCCTTCAACTTACGCGAAGGAGCCACGGTATTACGTTATAGGCAAACTGAATTACCTGTCTTTTATAGTTTTGACAAAATTGCACTTTGCTTAGTCTTTCAGGAGACAGTTACAGGATTAACAATACACACAGAAGAGCGCATATTATATAAACAAATAATATTATATATGTACATTCATGCGCCACATAACGACGTTTCGCTCAACGACGGACAGCGTACACTATGGTGGTACCATAAGATTAAAATATTATAATATAATTATAGCATTGTGTTACAATTGCCTGCAGTACTCAGTACAGTAACATGCTGTACAGGTTTGTAGCCTAGGAGCAATAGGCTATACCATTTAGCCTAGGTGTGTAGTAGGCTATACTATCTAGGTTTGTGTAAGTACACTCTATGACGTTCGCACAAGGGCGAAATCGCCTAACCACGGATTTCTCTGAACGTATCTCCGTCGCAAAGCGACGCATGACAGTACAGCATATGTGAGTGGGCTTAGTGGGTGGCCGGTCGAATTCCAACGACACGCACTTCGAGCTGCTTAAAAGTGACGCAGGTCAGTTGAAGTGTTTGTGTTTGAAACTATATTAATAGAATTTGTCAGTTCACAACTAAAAATTTTTGTTCTTACTCATTATTTATTGCAGCATGTTCCGGCCTTCGTGGCCATATTCAGTAAACGTGTAATGTGTATAAGTATTGACTAATTTGATCTGTGAATTTACGTGTTATTTAACGGGATGCAAGGTACAAAGTTTGTCTGTATTTGGTCTATCGTCCAGCTGTTATTATATGCAGGAGCAGTTTAGAATAAGTGACAGTCAGAATGTGTATTTGCTTTGATGTTACCTTATGACAGATCACGTGAAAGTGCAGGAAGAGAATGAACAAAAAGTTTCAAATGTCAGTGGGTTGAGTTTTATACATATATAAACATATATATATATATATAAAGGTAAAGTGTTCCCGTTACAGGCCGGATGTGGCCCAGAGGGTGGGTAGAGGTATAGCTCTACTCTTCCGTGATTGCGGCACTAGAAGGGGGTGAGTGGTCAGCAGCACACCCCGGCCGCACTTTACCCACGGAAAAGACCCGGTACTCACTTTACAGGAGGTTGGGTGAGCCCCGGGGCCGGTCTGGACAGGCAGAAAATCTCTTCCCCACCAGGATTCGATCCCGGACCGTCCAACCCGTGGTCAGTCGCTATACCGACTGAGCTACCCGGCCCACATACATATATATATACATATGTATGTGTGTGTGTGTGTGTGTGTGTGTGTGTGTAGTGTAAATTACTGTTTCATGAACTCTTACGGACTACCGCTATTCAGAAATTTGTACAACTTCGCTTTACGTACTGCGCTGGATAGCTCAGTTAGTTTAGTGACTAGGTATCGTGTTGGACGACCGTGAAATGGGTATTCATTTGCCCGCTGGGGCGGAGAGTACTTTTCACTCTGCCACTTTGTCCAGACTGGCTCTGGGGCTTACTGAATCACATATTCATGGCTACGGCGTGATTTTTGTCAGGAATAAATTAGTCAGGTAATGCGGCTGACCACTTCGTTTCTTCTAGCTCAGAATGTACAGAAATCCTGGGATTACACCTCTGCTCCCCTAGACATTATTACTGGCTTGGTGTTAAGTTAGTTAGACAAAGGTCACGGTTTACTTACGTCGTAATACGGACATAGTTTTATTTTCGGCTCCGAGAGTTCATACTTTTCTTTTTTGATGTTCGTGTGACCGTGCATCCTTAATATGAAATGACGTGTGAGACCAACTTGATGCAACAATAATGATTTATTAATAATCCATTAGCTCAACATGTTTCGGGCATCGTTATGCCCATCTTCAGGAGCGCTAGACAGTATACTTGTATTGACCTTTTGGCGCTGGAATTATTTTTTTAAATTTTAGCACATCCTGTATATAAAATGTGAATAAAACAGGAACCAAATATGTTAGAATTGTGAAACAAACTGCATTTTGAAGAGAAAAAACGGAGAGTATATACTATGTTTAAAATATTTAGTAACTATATTTGTTGAATAAATATATAAAATGCAACTTTTAGAGGTTAGCGGTGTGGTATGACCATTATAAGGGTCGTTAGGCGTCAAAGGGTTAATGCATATGGTTTTCAGCCCGATGTGTTGGCTGGTGTCTTGGGAAGCCGGGAAGCAGGCCGTGTGCACTGTGTACACAGTGCACACGGCCCGAAACATGTTGAACTAATGGATTATTAATAAATCATAATTGTTGCATCTAGTTGTTCTCACGCGTCATTTCATACTTTTCCTCAGTTTCTTCTGACTGTAACCTGATAGTGTTTAAAATCATGACCTGAATTTTCCCCTCCAAATCCGTCCTAATTGACCATTTACTGTAATCATGGTAACTAACTCCATGGAGCAGTCCTTCTTGTGAAACAACTAAGCACTCAGCTAGTCAAGAAATTTTAGAGAAGTCATCACCAAGTGCTCTAACGAAGTATATAATGAACACTAATATACGTCAGCACAACAATTATTTATTGAAGTAATCGGCTGCATGTTTTGTATGGGTGTGAAACTTGGCCGTTTATATTGCGGGAGGAAAGGAAGCTGAGGTTGTTTGAGAACATGGTGTTGAGGAGAATATTTGGACCTAGGAGGAACGAGGTAACGGGGGAATGGAGGAGATTGCATAACGAGGAGCTAAATGATTTGTACTCCTCATCCAATATTGTGCGGGTGATAAAATCGAGAAGAATGAGATGGGCTGGGCATGTGGCGCGTA
>Ga0123357_10015186_pt1 | contig 10091 bp, 3 predicted proteins | sample TergutEmb28metaG_FD_89873 | JGI IMG/M metagenome (GOLD analysis project Ga0123357, IMG submission 89873) | Embiratermes neotenicus P4 segment gut microbial communities from Petit-Saut dam, French Guiana - Emb289 P4 | ecosystem: Host-associated > Arthropoda: Insects > Digestive system > Gut ... | reverse complement strand
CTGCGCTTATTCTTTCTGACGATGGAGAAACATTCCACTGCACAGCATTAAACACTGTTTTGGCACTTAAATACGCCCAGCATCATCATGAATCCTCTTCATTGTCAACCACAGAACTTCCAGTACCACATCTTTTAAACCATCCGCCTGAATAAATCTAGATCCCCCATTATGCTTCACGTCTCTTTCATTCCAGTTTTTGAACCAAAACCTTTTCCAATTTTCCTGTTTCCTTTCCGACAAGCCTCATTTGAATTTAGATACCTCGTGGCGCGGGCTTTATTGGTCCGTGGCTTCAACGCAGCCAGCCAGTTTTATGACAGTATAGCTAGCTGCTATATTTTGCTCAGAGAGGGAGCAGCAGAAAGACGAGCCTGCGAGAGAAAATTACTTCCACGAGACAATGGGAAGACAAGGAAGCATGCAATCTCTCGCTCTCTTTTTATAGCCCTAAATTAAGTACGTGAAAAACTTTAACAATGTTAGTAGAACGTGATGTAGACCTAACAGGGTATTCCTGAGAAGGGTGGCATAGTAAAGAACAAGCCTGTAAAACAATGTAATGGCTCCCTTTGCATGCATTTACATACTCGAGTACTAACTAGACCAAATCAACGGGCACAAAGTCGTTGTATAGATAAAAGAAAGCATAGCACTGGATATTCCAACACAAAGCACTACAAAAATATCCATCATTTTCATGGCTCCAGGCTTTGAAAAAATTGTTTCCGTGTTAAAAGACTTCAATACAGAAGTGTATTGCGCTCTGTGTAGCAGAAATTATCCTCAACAATCAGTAATGTAAATTGCAAGTAGCCTTCCTTCTCAGTGGATCCTCGAAATGTTAGCACTCTCTCTTGCACAAACTGTACACAGATATAGAGCCGCACTGCATGATACTCGTCACAGGTTCAACCGCACATACTGCGAGGTCCTCGAGCTTTAGGGGATTAAACAGCTTTTGAATGTCATAACATGCTACACTGGGGATATCATAACGTAGTACACTAAGCCGTAATACCTGGGTGTTACTTCTATAAGAACAGAAATATTTCCGTGGAACAACTGTCTTAGACATTCATCTCATCAAAACGATTTCCAAAATGACGGCTTCAAATGTAAATAAAAAATGTGTTTTATGCCGATTTTTCAGGTTTTCACCAAGATGACGTGTTTCAGAATATTTACAACTTCCATTTCAACTTCACACGCAATTTAGAAAGCGTCACTATAATGTAGTCACTTACTGAACAAGCGATATTATACCATGCATATGTGAATGAAAACGAACTCTGAAATGAAATCTCAGCTGTAAGTCAAACAATATAAACACTATCAAAAACAGCATATTCAAGTGGCATCGCTGTTCATGTAATTACGGTACATCTGAACAGGCACTGCCAACAAAGCACATGCAAAGAAACGTGTTTTGATAGGACATTTTACAATGCTGCACGACTCCACTCACTATGCACTGCCAAATGACAAATGAGAATATAAGTAAAATTTAGTCCCTGTACTTTTTTGTTTATTTGTTTTTGGTATATTTAACAACACTACATTGCAAAATGTATGGACATGAGCCGCAGTGGCTCAACGTGACGTAACTTCGCATGTACATTATAGGAAAACCGGGAGGGCCTCTGTCAGGAGAGTCAGCGTTGGATCCGAGATCTCAACTCCGGACCTACGACGCACAACATACTACGTATGAACAACCACTCGACGGCGACAACAGATCAACGTCAAAGTCAAGCACGACGCTGGGTCATGCTCTGTTACGGGAGACTACGTTTCAGCAGTCAGCTTTGTACAGTACGGGATGGGAATAAGGTACACGTCTCATAAACCCGAATCAATGATCTGTGAAGTGACAGAATAAATTTATATTGAGCTAAGCTGCATTGTTTAGTCACTGAGGTGTGTTACCGTAAGCATGACCGACAGGTTAAGACATTATACATCGTTTTAGTGTTCGCACTATTAATTTGGACGTTATGTGTCATTTTAAGTTTTTTTTGGGGGGGGGAAGAAGATGGCGGGGGGGGGACAACGTGTCGGAATGATCAATTTTATGGACGGTTGTGTTGAAAAACGCAACGTACTGGACCGTATCCAAAATAACAGCCACGTTTACAGAACTTGGTAGACACTTCTTCTATCACCACGGGCTATTGTTGGTTTACAATACTTGTGCATGACAAGTTATGACAGGTAACAAAAAGGTAACGCTAATTCTTTTAATACAAACAAAGAGATGCACCAATTTCTCAAATTTATTTTTGGAATAGAACTCTACATATTTCGGACAGGTTTTCTGTCCATCATTATGAGTCTAGCACTGCACACGCAGTGACTGCTTGCTAGCGTATCAGGATAGAACTGCGTTCCATCCTGATACGCTAGCAAGCAGTCAGCATAACCTGTATGACATACACCTAGTGCTGTGTGTACAGTGCCAGACTCCTGAAAATGGACAGAAAACCTGCCCGAAACATGTAGAGTTCTATTCCAAAAGTTAATTTGAGAAATCAGTGCATCTCGTTGGTTTTATTATAAGAATATATCACGGTGAACGGTCATCTAAATTTCAAATTCCTCAAGATAACACTAACTCACACTTGGCCAGAAGTGGACTACAGTACTTGAGCTTTCGACTGTCCATGTATCTATCTTACAGAGCCGAATATTGCCATGTATTCACCCTCTAAATAACATATGTTACAGAAGCAACAAAATGCGGCGTTCTAGGTAAGAGATAACTGATAAATTTTTAATCAAATCACAAGCAATTCTACATTTTTACAAGTCTGTTTTACTGGTTTATGCACCGTTAACTTTATGTACTTCTCGTTTTACTGTTGCAGACGCCTTGATAACGATCCAGCTGGACCGAAACACAGATCGGGGCGTCTCCCTAAAACACTGCATTTTGTTAGTTTCTTAATTTGTATATCAAAGTACCAATTTGCACCGCTGTCACATTGCGTGGTAACGGTGTGGTGGGCAAAAGCACAAACTGCAAACCTTGTTCTGAGTAAATATCCCAGTCCGTGCTTCATTAGGGGAACCATCATGAACCTTATCTGCTTAGTGTAACAAAGAGTCCAACCACAATAAAGTCGATTTTGTCTTGCAATTCCAGTTCAAATAAACCACTAATTCCACTTACAATTCAGCATAAAACGGGTTTACTATCATATAAGCTCCATCTCACGTCTGGTTTCATAAAATTCTGCACAAGGGTATAGAAGGCTATAGCAGCAAACAAACTTTCCTGAAATGCGCGCTCAATCCTCTGAATGTTGAAAGGCTAGGGCAAAAAGAACATTTCCCTTCCATATATTAATGCCAGTGACATTACAGCAGCCGCAGTATGATATCATACAAGCGAGAGGCAAAAGCCTACGGCAGATAACTGCAATCTACGTGGGTAGGCTTACACCTGAAGTTCAGCACACGTTTTTACGTCATACCCTTCCTCATGACTGGGAACTCGTTTCGCAGAAAGCTATAGCTTTTGTTAGTGCTCCTTTTGGCCACATCATTATATCGTTTGTACCTACATAAGAAGGAATGGATGTAATTTTCTGTTACTTCTGAGGTTGGTACGAAGTTAACTCACAGGTCGTTTAAACTTAAAATACCTCTAGGCACCAGAAACGTCAGAAGACTCGGGCGCTTGCTACGCAGTGGAAAGCACGTGAATCAGGTGAGATAAGTTTAAGGTGGCAAGACAATCATTATTCATATGCAATAAGAGATGGACTAATTCAAATAAGGGCTTTCAGATCCTCATGAGTGTGAATGTCAGAATTATGATGTCCTGAGATGTGACGTTGTGAAATTAGTACACAGGTGAGATCTGCGCTCTTCTTGTATATTACACAGCGTAGAGCGTTAATTTAGTACCGACGTTTCAGGACAACCTATCGGTTCCAACTTTAGGCGTCAAGAAGACCCGAAACGTCGATACTCAATTACCACTCTACGCTACGTAATATCACAACGGCGCTAGCCTGAAATCATGCATAGCATACAGCTTCCAAAGTTTCGGAAGAAACCACAGTCGTCATCTTGTACCCTTAAAATCAAAATAGCACGTTTCTTCCAAACGTCGGTAGTCCTACGTGCCTACCAGTATAAACAACTTCATATGCCGAAGGACGCCAATTTTTCGTGCTCTATTTATTTCTTGGTGTTGGCCTACAATTTTCACTTCGTACTACATTTTCTATATACAAAGTCGATTAATTTAATAAACAAAGCACAGAACATGACAGACCGCATCTTAAAAAAAAAAATTCATTCACGTTCGAATGAATCTGGCATTGCTACTCAACATATACTGCAGTACACGTAGACTGAAGCCTGTAAAGTGAATGTCGCAACCGTCCACTATAATCCGGATTACATTTTACGTGAAAGCCATATCACCAGCCGAAATTTATTTCTACCTCAGCATTACCCAACGGATCACAGCACTTCTTGTGGTTTTAGGGCTCATAGTGCCTAATGAATCGACGTGTTTTAATTGTGATTCTCCGCAACTTAAAGTTTTGTCTGCAACGTTCTGACATGCTGTTCGGTAAGGTTGATTCTTATGGCTTAACGGCCTAACACATCTCGCCGTAATGTTCTTATTCTTGTTCAATACCCATAAAGGTAAAGGTAAAGGTTAAGTACACCCTTGTACAGGCACTGAGGTCCTGTACAGGCCGTACCGCCCCAGGAGGAGTAGAGGAATAGCTTTACTCTTTCTTCACCACGGCACTAGAAGGGGTGAGGAGTCAGCATCACGCTACGGCCGCTCTTTACCCTCGGGAAACACACGGTACCCACTGTACAGGAAGTTGGGTGGGCCCCAGGGCCGGTCAGGACAGGTGTGGAAAATCTCGTCCCCATCGGGATTCGATCCCCGGACCGTCCAGCCCGTAGCCAGTCGTTATACCGACTGAGCTATCCCGGCCCACGTTCAATACCCCTGCTTAACGTTTAATATAATTCGCAGCGTTGAAACATATCATTTGGTATGACTTTCAATAGTGGTGACGTAAACGATATCAAATATGGCGGCCTTATTACACGTATTTCTGTTTATTCCATAATCATCTTTATAACATCGCATAACAAAACATGGCCTTCAGGTAAAAAATAAAGCTTCCGTCAAGCTAAAATTAAAAACTCTTCTGAACACCCACAAAAGCATGTTAGAGTTCCGAAGTCATTCATTTAGCCAATAAAGAAAAACTTCCCGTGTACTCGTGGTAGCGCGGGAGGGTCCTAAATGCAGGGCCAAAGCCAGGGGGATGCGGAAGGCAGGGGATGAATCAAATCAACATGGAGAGGAAATTCAAAGTGGAAAGTTGTAAAATAAGGGAAATGAAAAGGGGCATAGCACCTTTTTTTCCTCAGCGCCCATACTCGAGTTACAAAGGTCTCTGCTCCCCCTCTATTAAGCCACAAGTCATACAATAAATAAAACAAACACGAAGCCGCCAAACCGCAGCAGCACACACAAACTTAACGAGGATTTTATTAACTACTATGCCTACTGCGAAAACGTGAGAGGAAGAAATAAGAGAGGCCGAGTTAGCTGTCCACTGCTAAAGCAATTTGTTACACACATTTTTGTATAGCCCCATCGTTGTTACGCTGTTAACACCGCTGTTATGAAACTCGGATTCCCTACTTTAAAAAGTGGCAACTCTAATACTGGATTTTACCGAACGTATAGCACGAACCTAATCAAACCAATCTGTTGCCGGAAATACTTATGGACTACAGTCACCGCTACGGTTTACTGAAATTTGACTACCACAGCAGTGTTTTGAAGCTCATTTAACAGGAGTGAAAAGATGTACTCCCATGGAATACATATTTTCCAGATGCCTTCTCTATTATTTGACAAGTCTTTTCCGTCTTCATGTTCATTTGCATCAAATACACATAAGAATACGAGTATACTTTAAAGGTATGATAAATGCCATCATGCACAAAGTTAGTGAGCCGTTCTCATTCTTTTGTATGTCGCGACACACTTCTAGAAGGATGCCCAAATACGCGAAAACTTGAAAAATTACGTCCAAAATGGAAAACGCTTCAAGAATGGAAACCAAATAAGCGACGAACTTCAAGAATGACGTCCACATACGAGACACGCTTGAATAATGACGTCCTCACGCGCGACACACTTGAAGCATGACGTCCATATACGCGACAAAATTTCATGGCAATACATAAGTTTTTAATGACATAATATAAATGAAGGTAATGAAATATTCTTAATACTAAAAATTGTTACGTATAAAGTTTACAAATTAATTACGATTACTGCGACTAGCACATATAGTTACCTAGCGACTGCACTCTGAACAGTCAAACTGTTTGCAGCACATCAGTGTGTCGTGAGAGACAGTTTGAAATGCTAACAAATATGCATCAAACACCTAATGAAAGACGCATTTTACGTCACGTACTACGACCTATTGTCAGATCAGCCGTTTCTTTCTTTATAAAACTGGTAAGTTCGTTCCTCACGCAAAACTGATTTCACCCGTAAAATTGAAGTTGGAGCTCTCAATTCCATACTTCTTCACACTCATTGAGTATTTTCAGATATACAGTATGAGAAGTGAGATAGTTATTTATTTATTTATTTATTTATTTACCAATTTAGTTATTGGCCTATTTATTCACTTTTAATTTATTAAACGAGCCTCCTTGTTGACTTCAGCGTTTTCAGGCACTGGAGAAGGAAATTATTTATGAAAGTTTCAAAGAGGATTCAGGAGGAAGTGTCAGCTGCACGGCACGACAGTCAAATTCAAAAATAACCTGCAGCAAGAGAAGCAAATTAGACCGAATACAAATAGTCTGATCCTAGAGAGGACTTAATATGGTCGTACCATTTGACACGGGCAGTTTAACGTTTGCCTTATAAGAAATAATTCATAATGTCAGATATTTTTATAATACAAGCAAACTTCGAAATGAGACAACCGTAAGGTCCTTCAAACCGAACACAGATTATGCCTATGGCTGAGAGGATATTAATTCTGCTAAACAGTGAAAATTCTACAGGATAATTTAAAAAAATGTTTTACCTCAAGATGCATTAAAAATTAGGTAAATAAGATAAAGTAATTCAGTTCCTAATCCGAAAGCAGGTCTGTCCACAATAAGTTATTATTATGAACTGACAATTTTACTGTTCACAAAATGTCATAAAATCAACGAGGGAAGTTTATCAAGGTACTGTCATTGCAGGTATGACATAATGCAAAATCGTAGCTGTAAAATATGAAGGGAGGATTACGTGATTAACACAGGCGTGCATAGGAGGATATTTTAACGACAGATCATAGAATGGAATGTACTAGGAGTCATGTCTCTCTGGGTGAAAACGAGGGCAGACTCTCAGCAAAACGGAGATGTTCTATCGCGTTCCATTGCACACGAGGAATTTACTGAGCAGCTGAGTGATTATTAAGTATTAGAGCAGGACTTTGCTTCTGGTAGTTAAGTGCATTAAGGGGTTTTGACAACACCTTCACCAGCCCATCTTTAATTAAAACATTTCATATCCTCCCTTTTGGATGATATAGTTGGCACAACGTTAAACTGAAGGACTAATGGTGAAAAACCAATTAAGAAACGGATATGGGAGGAAAGAATCATAACATACTTTAAAATATTATATATGGTTTTGCCTAGAAATACTGAAAAAAAACTACGGAAAACTGCAAGCTATGTTTCGAGCCCAGGACCTCCCAAACATACAAGGCCGCAAAGGTCTGTGACATTCGAGGTCAATGGCAAAGCGGGACGAAATATAGAAATATAGAAGTGACGGTAATAAATGACAAGTTAGTGACTGATAAACGCAGTGGTGCATGTGATAATAATAGCAATGATGGCGGTGAAAGTATATGGGCTCCATTTCAGTGGAATGCTTTCTGCAACACTGGTATACGAAACTAAGTGGATAAAACACATAAAGGCACAAGAAAAGACACTCCCACATTCGTAATAAAATTCTGGAGAAGTAAATGTATTCCATCGAAACAGTAAAACTTTAGGACAAAAATGAATACATTTTCAGTTTTAGAATATCAATCTTCAGCTACTACTTACAAAAGTTCTAAAAACTTGGATAAACATAAAAATGCACAATTAGTCCAAGGGTTTTTAAGAAATACATATTATAAACTGCTGCAGTTTCATATCAGTTGCACACACAATTCCTGACCTTTCAATAAAAGACAGACTCACACGAATACGTCAAAATTGCAGTCACATTTCAGCAAAATATGGTGGAGATTAATCACAAAAGGCTATACATCATTTCCGGAACTACCATTTTATAAATCGGTCGACTGTATAAACAAAAACCTGAACATCCAAGTCCTTCACCATAACGCATCTCTCCATCACAGCGAAACAGTGCCATGTGTAACTCATTATCGGAAACCGTTGGGCAAGCTCAGTTTTTGAATAGCAACACAAATATTGATTCTCGACGTTTCCAATTGTTGTGCAACTCTAGCCTAAAGCTTTGCAATGGACACAGAAATCTCTGCCGCTGTCGTGGTATGACGACAATCCGGACGTTGAGCTTAGGAAAATTAAATTCAATGTACAGTTGTACACATTTATTACCGTAGGTATGTCTTGTAAATTGTTGAAACACGAAAAATTCTAACATTCAAGAAGCCAAGTTGTAGTCCACACAGTGGATGACACAATTATATAAACATGCCACCAAACATACAAACAATTTCATTGAATAGTCCTTCTTGAAAAGCTAACAGAACTTCAGCTAGTCAAGAAATTCCCCGCATTTTATCAAACGCCAAGGTTCATTACTGCATTCACAAGAGCCCGCCACCTGCCCCCGTCCTGGCCCACATGAATACAGTACATGCCCCCTTTTCACTTCTTGAAGTTCCATTTTAATATTATCTTCCCATCTACGCCTAGGTCTACCAGTGGTATCTTGCCCTCAGATCTCCTCATAAAAACTATGTATGCATCTCTCCGTCTCCCCAAATGTGCTACATGCTCCGCCTATTTAATTTTTTTTATTTATTCACCCGAATAATATTTGATGAAGTGTACGAATCACATTGCTGCTAGTTAAGCAGTATTCTCCGTTCTCCCGTCACTTCGTCCCTCTAAAGCTCAGATATCTTCTTCAGCACCCTATTCTCGAACACCTACAGCCTATGCTTCTCCCTTAATGCTAAAGTCCACGTTTGACATCCATACAAAGCAACAAGAAAAATTATAGTTCAATACTTTGTTATCTTTATATTTTTGGGTAGTAAAGTGAAGTCCCGAAAATCATGGTCTTAAAAATGTATGACACGACATATTTCCGATTTTGAAGTGTTTCTTTAAGAATATCAAAATAAGGCAACTTAAAATGCTGTTATAAAATGACAGAAAAACTGGTGTCACCATTATGGAAAGAGAAACAGAGTTCGTAAGGACGTACTTTTATAACATTCTAAGTAACGGTAAAAACTAGGAGACGAAATGGCTAGAACCTCCGTAGAGAAAAAAAAATGTTATAAAAATCTTATACACATTCCGATTCAGGGAAACAGGACGAAGATAGTATCCATTAAAAAAGAGCAGATTTCAAGTCAAAAGTCGCTCAAGTAACCAAGACATTCCACCTTGAGAACTGCGTTCTTCCGGGCTATTACGCAGCAAGTAGCGGCCGTTCCTTACCAACGTTTCGGGAAAGCCTATCGGTTCCATTTTCAAGGGTCAAGAAACTCCTGACGATGGGACGGATAAATTATCCCGAAACTTCGGCAAGGAATTACCATTACTCGCTGCGTAATAGCCCACAAAACAGTAGTTCTCATCTATTTCTCAGCGGAAGCCTGAAATGACGCTAAAAGCCGACAGTTAATGTTCGTGATAGTAATAACTCGAGAAGAATTAGATGGGCTGGACATGTGGCGCGTATGGGTGAGGAGAGGGGGTGTATAGGGTCTTGGTGGGGAAACCGGAGGGAAGGAGACCACTGGGGAGACCTAGGCGTAGATGGGTGGATAATATTAGGGTGGATCTCCAGG
>Ga0123357_10015185_pt1 | contig 10091 bp, 6 predicted proteins | sample TergutEmb28metaG_FD_89873 | JGI IMG/M metagenome (GOLD analysis project Ga0123357, IMG submission 89873) | Embiratermes neotenicus P4 segment gut microbial communities from Petit-Saut dam, French Guiana - Emb289 P4 | ecosystem: Host-associated > Arthropoda: Insects > Digestive system > Gut ... | reverse complement strand
TTACCTATCCTTCGTCGCCTTTATTCCTGCTGTATAATACGGATCTGGCGAAAGCGCTGCTTAACCATATTTTTTATTACAGCGAAAGCGGAAGGTGGACAAAACCTTTCGCAGCGCACGATGCAGGCACTTATCCCATGGCTAACGGACAAACTTACGGAGGCGATATGCCGGTGGAAGAATCGGGCAATGTGCTGATAGTGATGGCCGCTATTGCAACTATGGATGGGAATGCAAAATATGCCGAAAAACATTGGGAAACATTGACTACCTGGGTTAATTACTTGGTGGAAAAAGGATTGGATCCGGAAAACCAACTGTGTACAGACGATTTTGCGGGACATTTTGCACATAATGCCAATCTTTCCATTAAAGCCATTTTGGGAATTGCCTCATACGGACGTTTGGCTGAAATGTTAGGTAAGGCGGATATGGCGCAAAAATATACTGCGATCGCGCGCGAAATGGCTCTGAAATGGCTGGCAATGGCAGACGACGGAGATCATTACCGCCTGACTTTTGACCAGACGGGTACTTGGAGTCAAAAATATAATTTAGTATGGGATAAACTCTTGAAACTAAATATTTTTCCGCAAGAAATTATCGAAAAAGAAATTCCATATTATCTAACGAAACAAAACACTTATGGATTGCCGTTAGATAATCGCCAAACTTATACGAAAGCCGATTGGATCGTATGGACAGCAACATTGGCTCCGGATAAAGCGACTTTTGAGCAATTCATCGCACCGCTTCATCTATTTATGAACGAAACCGTTTCGCGAGTTCCGATGACGGACTGGTATTGGACCGATCGTCCCGAGCAGCGTGGTTTCCAGGCGCGTTCGGTTGTCGGAGGCTATTTTATTAAAATATTGGAAAAAGAAATAATGAAAGATTAAATAACACTAATAAAAGAAAAATATGAAAACGAAGCATTTATTTTTATTTATTATTGCGAGTTTTGTAATGTTTGTGTCTTGTAGCAAAGATGAAGAAACTGTCTTGCAGTTGACATCTGCGTCGGTTCGTAACGCGCCTAAAGAAGTATTCCAACATTTGATAACTTTTGATTGTAATGTGCCATGGACGGCAACGGTCGACGTTCCGTGGTGTACAATAAGCCAGAATCAAGGAAATGGAAATTCTCCCGGTCAAATACTTGTTACCGGAGAAGCCAATCTTACGATAGAAGGGCGTACAGCTAATATTATTATTCAAGCTGGTTTGTTAAGCAAGAAAGTTACGCTTGTTCAAGCAGCTATAATTCCGGCATTACTTATCAGTCCTGCATTTATTCCTGTGAATGGAGAACAGGAATATTCTATTACCATTACAAGCAATTGGCAATGGACAGCTACAGTTAATGACGCAGCCAATAACTGGTGTACAGTTACACCCAATTCGGGTTTCGGTGATAAAACCATTACCGTATCTGTGGCAAAAAATTATGCTTATGCTCGTCGTTTTGCTTTTATTTCTATTATTAGCGAGAATGTACAAAAAACAGATACAATTCTTCAAATTGATGGAGAAGCTTATTCTGATCCAAGTATAGCAGTTGCGATTAATGGGGTTACATGGGCAACAAGAAATGTGGGTAATTTTGGAACTTTTACTGATTTTTCTACTGACCCGGGTAAATATTACCAGTTTAATCGTACAACAGGCTATAGTTATATAGCCGGAAACATTGAACCTGCATTTGATTCCGAATACAATGCGGCATACTCCGATTGGATTCTGCTGAATGACCCCTGTCCGTGCGGATGGAGGCTGCCCACAGAGACTGAGTTAAGCGATCTTTATAAGTCCGGTTTCTTTTGGGTAGATGAACCTGCCGGAGCTTGGTTGGGACCGGATGCTGCTTCTGCCACTTTTGTTGCGCCGGGCAATGCTATATTTTTACCGGCAAAAGGATTGATTTCAAACAGTGCAATGGTGAGCCCGGAAGAAGGATACTATTGGACAAGTACTCAACGGACAAGCGCTACGACTAATTTCGGATATATGTTAACATTCGGACAATCAAGTCAGTTGTGGGGTGGTGGTACTGATAAAACAAGCGCCCTTTTGATTCGTTGTGTAAAGGAATAAGATAAAGTCGACAGTATATAATTTTAACTGATCAAGTAATGAAGAAAGTCATTTTATTTTTTGTAGTGATTTCCTTAGCTATGCAAGGCATGGCGCAGTGGGCTCCTGCCGGAGACAAAATAAAAACCCAATGGGGCGAAAATTTAGACCCGAACAAAGTCTTGCCCGAATATCCGCGTCCGATTATGGAACGCAGTGACTGGGTAAATCTGAACGGACTTTGGGAGTATGCCATTTTGCCAAAAGGTAACCAGGAACCTTCTCTGTTTGCCGGAAAGATATTAGTGCCGTTTGCTGTTGAATCGAGTTTATCGGGAGTTCAGCAGAATGTGGGAGACGAGAATGAACTGTGGTATAAAAGAACATTTAGCGTTCCTTCCAAATGGAAAGGAAAAAATATTTTGCTGCATTTCGGCGCTGTCGATTGGAAAACAGAGGTCTATCTGAATGATATAAAAATAGGAACGCATACAGGCGGTTATACTCCGTTCAGTTTCGATATTACTCCTTTTTTGAATACCGGCGGACAAAAATTGGTCGTAAAAGTGTACGACCCTACCGACAATGGTTATCAGCCCCGAGGGAAACAAATAAGTAAACCGTTCGGCATTCGATATACTCCGGTTACAGGAATATGGCAGACCGTCTGGCTTGAGCCGGTAAACGAAAAGTATATTGCCAATGTAAAAACTGTTCCGGATATAGATAATAACAAAATCAAGATTGACGTATGTACGCAGAATACAAGCGCTACCGATTTTGTTGAGGTGAAGCTATTCGACCAAAACAAATTAGTCAATTCGGCAAAAGCGGCAAAAGGCCAATCTCTATCGATTAATGTTCCGAATGTAAAACTTTGGTCAACAGACTCCCCTTTTCTGTATGATATGGAAGTAAATCTGTATTCAAAAGGGAAGCTTGTCGATCAAGTGAAAAGCTACTGCGCTATGAGAAAAATCTCCATTAACAGGGATGCCTCCGGCGTAATGAGGATACAATTAAATAATAAAGATTGTTTCAATTTTGGCCCTCTCGATCAAGGCTGGTGGCCCGATGGATTATATACGGCCCCGAGCGACGAGGCTTTGCTTTACGATATCCAAAAAACAAAAGATTTTGGTTACAATATGATCCGCAAGCATGTAAAAGTGGAACCGGCACGCTGGTACACCCATTGCGACCGGCTGGGAATATTAGTCTGGCAAGACATGCCGAATGGAGATAAAGACAGAGTCGTACCCTGGCAGCAACATAAATATTTTACAGGACCGGAAGGTACACGTTCTGCCGAGTCGGAAGCCGATTTCCGTCAGGAATGGAAAGACATTATGGATTGTCTCTACAGTTATCCCTGCATTGTCGTGTGGATACCTTTCAACGAAGCTTGGGGACAGTTTAAAACTACGGAAATCGTGGAGTGGACAAAGGCTTACGATCCTTCGCGCTTGGTAGATCCTGCGAGTGGCGGAAATCACTTCCCCGTAGGTGATATGATAGATATCCACCATTATCCCAATCCTCAAATCACCATTGTTGATCCCGAACGTGTAACGGTTTTGGGCGAATACGGAGGAATCGGACTGGCGATGGAAAATCATTTATGGCAACCGGATAAAAACTGGGGATATGTTCAGCTCAAGACCCCGAAAGAAGTTACCGACAGATATATAGAATTTGCAGAACAGCTGAAAACGATGCTTCGTACGGTTTATTCGGCAGCGGTATATACGCAGACAACAGATGTCGAAAACGAAATAAACGGATTGATAACCTACGACCGGAAAGCAATCAAAATGGAAGAAGACCGTTTGCGGCAAATCAATCAGGAGATAGTTAACAGTCTTCCTCTGAAATAATATTGAAAAAGCCACGAATTACACGAATTTACACAAATTATCATATCCTGATAATCAGAAAATAAAAATTCTTTATTTAGTGTTAATTCGTGTAATTCGTGGCTAAATAATTTTTGAGCGAACAGATGATACAATCTTCGTCTTTATATATGTACCTTTGTTGGTTCAATTGCGCATACGAATAGAAATTTAATTTAGAATAAAGATAATATGAAGTCTATAAAAAAAAGCATTTTGGCTGTAAGTTTATGCACTGCGATCGTATTTATAAGTTGTGCGGGTAGTTCTGCAAAAAAAGATAAAGTTGATTATGCACAAAAAGCAGACTCAATTGTTTTAGCAAGCGACAATACGAAAGTATATGTATGTCAGCGTCCTGCGGTAGAAAACCGTTTGTTTAAATCGCAGGCGGTAGAAGCTAAAATAGCGCAAGTAACTCAAATGCTCACTAACGCTCGCCTGCGTTGGATGTTTGAAAACTGCTTTCCAAACACAATCGACACCACTGTTCGTTATTATACGCTCGAAAACGGCGATGATGACACCTTGGTTTATACAGGCGATATCCATGCCATGTGGTTGCGCGATTCCGGAGCACAGGTTTGGCCCTATATCCAATTGGCCAATCAAGATGAAGCTTTGAAAAAAATGCTTCGTGGAACCATCTTGCGTCAATTCCGCTGCATTATTCTTGATCCCTATGCAAACGCTTTCCTTGATCCGCACGACCCAAATCCCGACCATCAATGGATGGGGGATAAAACCGATATGAAACTCGCTCTTCACGAGCGTAAATGGGAAATAGACTCGCTTTGCTATCCGCTGCGTTTGGCTTATGAATACTGGAAAAAAACAGGCGATGCCGGCATTTTTGAAGATGAATGGCTGCTTGCCATACAAAATATATTGAAAACTTTCAAAGAGCAACAGAAGAAAGATGGACTCGGTTCATACACATTCCAACGGAGAACAGAACGTCAGTTGGATACCATGTCGAATAACGGAAAGGGAAATCCGGTAAAACCGGTCGGATTGATAGCTTCTGCTTTCCGCCCTTCGGATGATGCGACTACATTCCAATTCTTGATTCCTTCAAACTTTTTCGCGGTAACTTCATTAAGAAAAGCTGCAGAAATCCTGACAGAAGTAAACAAAAAAACAGAATTGGCAAAAGAATGTACCGATTTAGCCAATGAAGTAGAACAAGCGCTGGGAAAATATGCTGTCTACAACCATCCGAAATATGGGAAAATCTATGCTTATGAAGTGGACGGCTTTGGCAACCGGTTGCTGATGGATGACGCCAATGTGCCGAGTTTGCTGGCGATGCCTTATTTAGGCAGTGTGGATATCAATGATCCGATTTATCAGAATACACGCCAATTTGTTTGGAGCGAAGACAATCCATATTTTTTCCGTGGTAGTGCAGGCGAAGGAATCGGCGGACCTCATGTCGGTTATGATATGATTTGGCCTATGAGCATTATGATGAAAGCTTTAACAAGCCAAAACGACGGTGAAATCAAATGGTGTATTAAAACCCTTATGGCAACCGATGCCGGAACAGGTTTCATGCACGAATCGTTCTACAAAGATGATCCGAATAATTTTACACGGCCTTGGTTTGCCTGGCAAAATACGCTTTTCGGTGAATTGATTATCAAGTTGATTAATGAAGGAAAATTAGATTTATTGAATAGTATTTAAAAAATAATAGATTTATAAAAAAGTAATATTTATATTTGCAATGATTTTATGTAACGTGCAAAAAATAATAGATTTATGAAAAAAGGAATATTTGTATTTGTAATGATTTTATGTCTCTTTTCCTGTAAAGAGAATAAGAAAAGTGAAGTTAAGCTCTTGGATGCAAAGAATTTTGCAACGCAAATCGACGGAAAAGAAGTTGGTTTATATACGCTCGAATCGGGAAACAATATGTATGTGCAGATTACCAATTTCGGCGGACGGGTTGTATCGTTATGGGTTCCTGATAAAAATGGGAAAATGGACGATATTGCGCTTGGACGCAGCGATATTCAACAATACATTGAACATAAAGGCGAACGCTTTATCGGTTGCACCGTCGGACGCTATGCCAACCGGATAGCCAACGGACAATTTGAAATTGACGGCGTTACCTACAATGTTCCGATAAACAATAACGGACAAAGTCTTCATGGAGGCTTAAAAGGCTTGGATTTGGTGGTTTGGAATGTTGATAAAGTGAGTGAAAACGAAATCGAGTTGTCATACATTTCTCCGGATGGTGAAGAAGGTTATCCGGGAACATTGAAAATAAAAGTGACATACACGCTCACAAAAGACAATGAATTGAAGCTAACATATAGCGCCGTTACCGATAAGCCGACCGTAATAAATCTTTCGCATCACGGTTTCTTTAATCTGAGAGGAGAAGGAAAAGGGACAATTAACGACCATATACTTACAATCAATGCCGATTATATTACTCCGGTGAATGAAGTGTTAATACCTACCGGAGAACTCATGCCGGTTGAAGGAACTCCGTTCGATTTCAGGAAAGCAACTCCTATCGGTGAAAGAGTCAATGACGATAATGAACAGCTAAAATTCGGAAAAGGATATGACCATAATTGGGTGCTCAATCGAACATCAGAGAAAGATGTTGAATTGGCTGCTTCCGTATATGAACCGATTTCCGGACGCTACATGGAAGTTTGGACAGACCAACCCGGATTACAGTTTTACGGAGGCAATTTCTTCGATGGAAACGGACAAGGCAAATATGGTTCTACCTTCAATTATCGCGAAGGATTGGCTTTGGAAACACAACATTTTCCCAATAGCCCTAATCAGCCGAATTTTCCTTCAACTCGTTTGAATCCGGGAGAAGAATATACGCAGACTTGTATATATAAATTTTCGGTAAAATAAGAATCCCGTTATAAAGCAAATAATTATATAACTCTTAGTTCTTAACTTAAAATATTATGGATACTTTAAAAATCAGAGAAAAATTCAAGTCATTGTACGGAGTAGAAGGAACCCTTTATTCTTCTCCCGGTCGTATTAATATCATTGGCGAGCATACCGATTATAATGGAGGTTTTGTACTTCCCGGCGCTATTGATAAAGCCATGTACTGCGAAATCAAACCGAACGGGACAAATAAAGTCAGGGCATTTGCGTTAGACATTGATCCTGAAAAAGAAAAACAATATGTTGAATTTGGTTTGGAAGAAGCAGATAAACCTAAAGAACAATGGGCGAATTACATTTTTGGCGTTTGTCGTGAGATGGCGAAAAGAGGTAAACCGGTTCAAGGTTTTGATACGGTGTTTGCAGGCGATGTTCCTCTGGGAGCAGGCATGTCTTCATCTGCCGCATTAGAAAGTTGTTTTGGTTTTGCTTTGAACGACCAATATCAATTAGGTTTTGATCGTTTTGAGTTGGCTTTAATCGGACAGGCTACAGAGCACAATTATTGTGGCGTTATGTGTGGCATTATGGATCAATTTGCTTCCTGCAATGGCAAAGAAGGTTATTTAATGCGTTTAGATTGTCGTTCGTTGGAATTCGAATATGTTCCTTTCAATCCTAAAGGATATAAAGTGGTATTATTAAATACCTGTGTAACACACAATTTGGCCGGAGGTGAATATAATAAACGCCGTCAATCGTGCGAACGTGTTGTTGCCGCTATTGCCAAACAACATCCGGAAGTAAAATTATTGCGTGACGCCAATTTGGAAATGTTGAAAGAAGTCAAAAACGAAGTTGACGCGGTTGATTACATGCGCGCTGAATTTGTCATTGAAGAAATTCAACGCCTGTTAGATGCTTGTGCAGCCATGGAAAAAGATGATTACGAAACCGTAGGAAAGAAAATGTACGGCACTCACGAAGGATTGAGCAAGAAATATGAAGTGAGCTGCCCTGAACTTGATTTCTTGAATGATATGGCTAAAGAGTGTGGCGTTACCGGTTCTCGCGTAATGGGTGGCGGTTTCGGCGGCTGTACAATTAATATTGTGAAAGAAGAACTGTATGACGAGTTCATAAAAAAAGCAACTGAAGCATACGAAAAGAAATTCGGTATTAAAGCGAAAGTTTACGACGTTGTTATTAAAGACGGCGCCAGAAAACTATAACAATATTTTTACCTTATTTTCCAAATAAAACAACCTCAGTAGTATTGATTCACAGTTCGTTATTCAACCTCATTACCTCATTGTAATGCAAAGAATGAGGTAATGAGGTTTGGTTATATTTATCTCATTATATGGAAAAAACAATCCTTTTCAATCCGCTTTCGTTACCCACTTATGTGATGGCAAAACCGGTTGGTTCAGTTTGTAATCTGAATTGTTCCTATTGTTATTACCTTGAAAAAGAAAAACTATACCCGAACCGGAAAAAAATGCAGATGAGTGATGAACTACTGGAAAAGTATACTGAAGCCTATATCAATTCACATACTGTTCCTGAGCTCCTCTTTACATGGCACGGTGGAGAAACATTGCTGGCGGGAATTTCGTTTTATCGAAAGGCGCTTGCCCTGCAAAAAAAATATGGACGCGGAAGACAAATCGACAACTCCCTGCAAACCAATGGAGTTTTACTGAATGACGAATGGTGCCGCTTTTTCAAGGACAATAACATGTTAATCGGAATTTCGATCGATGGACCGGAGCATTGCCACGACATGTATCGGAAAAACTTAGGCGGTCATGGAACATTCAAGCAGGTCATGCGGGGAATTGAATTATTGCAGAAACACGAGGTCGAATTCAATGTTCTTTCTGTTATCAATGATTATAATGCACAGTATCCATTAGAAGTTTATCGCTTTTTCAAAGAAATAGGTGCGCAATATATGCAGTTCACTCCGATTGTGGAACGCATCAGTCATAATCGTCCCGATGGATTAGAGCTTCTTCCGCCAACAAAAACCGATGATGCAACTTTGGCGGAATGGACTGTCAGCTCTAAAAAATTCGGACAATTTTACATCGATATATTCGATGAATGGGTGCGGAATGACGTTGGAAGATTTTATGTCCAGCTTTTTGATTCTACATTGGCAAATTTTGTCGACGAAATGCCGGGTACCTGTATATTCGGAAAAACCTGTGGTCACGCTTCCGTAATGGAGTTTAACGGCGATGTATATGCCTGCGACCATTTTGTGTTTCCGGAATATAAATTGGGAAATATCCACACTCAAACGATTATTGAAATGATGTTTTCCGATAAGCAATTGCGTTTTGGCGACGATAAACGCAATACGCTTCCCCAACAATGCTTCGAATGTGAATTTCTTAATCTTTGCAATGGCGAATGTCCTAAAAATCGAATATCGATTGATAAATACGGCAATGAGGGTTTGAACTATCTGTGTCAGGGATATAAGGCATTTTTTAAGCATACGATGCCTTACATGCAGTTTATGGCCAATGAATTACACTTCAAACGCCCTCCTGCTAATGTAATGTATTTTGCAAGAAGTCAAAATAGATAATTTGAATTAAATACAAGATGAAGAATGTCAATCCGGCAACATTATTAAGCGCTACTGTTGCATTGACTGCTATTCCGTTCGCAAAAGGACAAGAAAAACAGTTACCCAACATAATCATAATAATGACCGATCAGTTGCGGGCAGATTTGATGTCTCGCGAAGGGTATCCGCTTAATACAACTCCATTTCTCGACAGTTTAGCCCTGCAAGGCGTTTGGTTTAACAAAGCATACACTTCTGCTCCGGTGAGCGCTCCGGCGCGTGTTTCCATGTTGACAGGCAGATTCCCGAATGCAACGCATGTCCGTTCGAATCACAATATCCCCGACGCTTTCTACACAAAAGATATTTTCGATATTGCTACCGAACAAGGATATAAAACAGCCATGATCGGAAAAAACCATTCACACTTGTCGGAAAAAAGAGTTGATTATTGGAGTGATTTCAACCATTTGGGACAAAATTCTAAAAATAAGAGCGAAACAGGCGCCGAATTTGATAAATTCCTGGGAACAACAAGTTTCTATGCAAGCTTGGAACCGTCTCCTTTCGGTGTGGAAGCGCAACTTCCATACAGAATGGTAGACGATGCAACCCAATGGATAAGCTCACTTTCAGGCAAGCCGTTTCTAATG
>Ga0123357_10015184_pt1 | contig 10091 bp, 8 predicted proteins | sample TergutEmb28metaG_FD_89873 | JGI IMG/M metagenome (GOLD analysis project Ga0123357, IMG submission 89873) | Embiratermes neotenicus P4 segment gut microbial communities from Petit-Saut dam, French Guiana - Emb289 P4 | ecosystem: Host-associated > Arthropoda: Insects > Digestive system > Gut ... | reverse complement strand
TAAGTACGCTACTCCACCTTTCGATATATTGTTCTCTGATGATTCTCAAGCTGTTTTGAAACAAGCGGATGATTATCGTGAGTCTGTTAATGGAGAACGGTTAGAACCGGTTTTTTTGTTAGCAGCTTTGGTAACGCCCGGCGTTGGGTTTACTTTTGAACAATTAAAGTCATTGCCTTTATCATCAGATGAATTGTTAACTCACTTCAACCCATCGAAATCCTCAAAAGAACAAGGTAAGACTTCTTTAACAACAGCTCAGTCAGGGAAAAACTTGTCTATATATGCCATAAATAAAATTTTAGAAGCACAAAATGGCTATATGCCTGTTATTATCGGTTTTGAAAAAGAATTGCAGATTATTTTTGATACGCTTGGAAAGAAGACTAAATCTAATGTGCTAATTGTGGGTGAATCCGGTATCGGAAAAACAGCTCTGATTGATGCCTTTGTGCAACGAATTATTAATGATGAAATTCCTGATTCGCTTGAGGATACTGTTGTTTTTGAATTAGACTTGTCTGCTATTGCATCCGAAGCTAATTATAAAGGCGAAATTGAAGACCGTGCAAAAAAAGTATTGAAAGAAATTGAGAATATTGGAAATGCTGTTTTGGTCATTGAAGGTATTGACAAAATTTTTGACAAACAAAGTATGTTGTACGGTATTTCCACCTTGTTGAAAAAGGAATTGAACAAAAGTACGATACGATTGATTGCCACCACTTCGGTAGCAGGATTTACAAAAAATATAGAAAACGACACAGAATTTGTTGGTAAAATAGAAAAGTTGTCCATTGAAGAACCTTCATTTGAAATGGCTTCACGCATTATCAAAGGCGCAAAAGTACGTTATGAAGAACATCATCATTTACAAGTTTCTAACGGAGTTGTATCTGAAGCTATTCGTTTGGCTAAACGTTATATGGGCGAACGCAGCCTGCCCAATTCTGCTTTTGATTTGATTGATAAAACTTTGTCGCATATTCATACTATGAATGATATTTCCGAAAAGGAAATTGAATTATTGAATAAAAAATTAGACAATATCAAAACTACAGCCAAAGAAAAGGGCGAAGAAAAAACTGCTTTCGATTTACAATGGTTGCATCATGAGATTTATAATCGTTTAAGTTTCTTGTTGACTTCACAATTGGATGATAAAGCGGATTTTGCAGGATTGAAAAACAATGACGAGAAAATTCAGTATCTTGAAGTCGTTTTAAAGGATTTAAAACAACTGTCGCAGAAAAAACGCACCCAAATTGAAATTTCTGATCTTTCTTTGGTCATTGCACAGCAAACAGGTATCCCCATCGGTAAAGTGCAAACCAAAGAGCGCGATAAATTAGTTGGCGCCGAAGCAATCATTAAAGAAAGGGTAGTTGGACAGGATCAAGCCATTAAAACGGTGCTGGATGCCATCTTTGAATCTCGTTCGGGTTTAGGCAAGAAAGGGCAACCTATTGCTTCTGTATTTTTCTTAGGTCCTACGGGGACAGGAAAAACAGAATTGACCAAAGCATTGGCTGAATTTTTATTTCAAGACGAATCCGCGATTATTCGTTTCGACATGTCGGAATTTATGGAATCACATTCTGTAGCTACTATGACAGGGGCGCCTGCCGGTTATGTTGGATATGAAGAAGGCGGATTGCTGGTAAATAAAATTCGTCAAAAACCTTATTCTATTGTGTTGTTTGATGAAATAGAAAAAGCGCATCCCGATGTGTTCAATATCTTTCTGCAAATTATGGATGAAGGAAGAATACACGACAAATTGAACCGGATTGGCGACTTCTCGAATGCTTTAATCGTTTTCACTTCTAATGTGGGCAGCGATTATATTTTCAAGTCGTTTGAAGCAGGAAAAGTTCCTTCATCAAATGAACTGAAGCAAATCATGATAGAACGGAAATTCAAACCGGAATTTTTAGGGCGTTTGACTGAAATCATTCCTTTCTCGCCGATTACCGAAGAGATTGTGCTGATGATTTTTAATATTCATCTGAAAAATCTTATGAAAACTTTGGATGAGTTGCATATTACATTGATTTTAAATGACGAAACAAAAAAGGCTTTAGCAATGTCTGAATTTTCTGCTGAATTAGGCGCACGACCTATTCTGGGTATTATTCGCAACCAAATTCGCCGTCCGCTTTCGAAGATGATTATATCAGGTGAAATTAAATCGGGAAGTCAAGTGGAATTGAAGTATGAAAATGGAGCATACATTTGGAATACTTATGTGGACTAAAATAAAGAGAATATTCAAACAAAATAAAAAGAATAAATATATGAGCAAAGAAAATTATCTGTCAAGAATAGAAGATGAAGAATCTTCGGCGCGAATAGAAGGATTGTCACAGAACAAAACGCTTTATGTCGATCAGTTTACTTCTGATGTTACGTACGAAAATAGAGGTTTGGCAATGAAAGAGATAGAAGAAAACGGTCAGAAAAGAGGAATATATCCTCGAACAATGAAAGAGGTATTTGCCTATTTTAAGCCTAAGGTAGATGTTGAATTTACCGGAGAAGGGGGAGAAATAAAAAGAGAGAGCTTAAATTTTAAAGAAATGAAAGATTTTGAAATCAATAACGGCAAAGGCAATCTGGTGAATAACAGTCCGTTTTTGAGCGAATTGCGAAGTCAAAGAGATAATTGTGAAAATGTTCAGCGGCAAATTGAGAAGAATGCACGGCTGCGTGATATTTTAAAAAATCCCGAAGCAAGAAACGAATTAAAAGAACTTTTGGAATCTTTACGGGTAGAATTAAATGATGCTAAATAAATATATGAATTATGGCAGAAAATAAATTGCAACAACAAAGCGCCACTCAACTTCAGGAACATGAGGTAAAACAACCGTCAAAACCGGTTAACGAGTTATTGGCAAAATATGGCGGATTTAAAGCGTTTGCCGCATTTATGCCGGATGCCGCTGATATGGATCCGGACAGTCGAGCTTCAAAAATGATGTTTCTCACCGAAAATCAATTCAAAAGCAAACGCGAACGCTTGGCAAATGATATTAATACATGGTTGGAAATACTGAATGAAGATAAAAACTCCGCTTCTGAATATGTAGATTTATGTGAACAGAAAAAAGAAAAATATCAACACCTGTTGAAAGATAATCTGCAAATTACTGTCCGAAAAATTCAAAAATTAGAAACAGCTTACCGCACATTGGATACCTTTTTTAAAAATGCCGGAACGGAGAAAATAATGAATATTCGATTGGTGAATGTTGAAAAATATAGCGATAAAGGTGAAACGGATGAACTGACAAATAGCGACTCTGAAAGCTTCAGGGAAATAAAAAGTATGCTTTACAATGCTTTCGGACGATTGAGCTTGAAAGATAATTACAGCCTTGTCGCTTTACCCGGATATGTCTTCAAAGACAAACAAGTTCGGGATTTATGGGCTAAAATGGCATACGAATACAAGGTATTGGTGGTTACCGATTCGGAAGATTGTGTAGATTATGATATTTTGCACGAACAAACAGAGCCGTTTAAAGATAGTGATAAAGAATTGCAGAATGTAGTAGTTACTGCAAACTGGATAGTTGGTCGAAACGCCGAATCAATAGCAGGCGAAACAACTCCATTGTTTGTCCCTCCGGCTGGGGCGCTATCGGGAAAATTGTATAATCCAAATCTCCCCATGTCGCAAGGAGCAGCCGGTGAAAAATATGGAACACTGAGTGAAGTAAGAGGCGTTCGTGTTGATATGATGAAAGAAGAAATAACAGGATTATGGGACAATCAGGTAGTTCCTGTCGTTTTTTCGGAAGGACGGGTGATGGCTTATAATAATGTCAATTTGTATTGTGGAGATAATACTGCTATGAAAGAATATCCGATTGTCAGAGTTTTCGACTGGGTAAAAAAGAACTTGATGCATTATGTGCATCAAATTGCACTTGAAAATTGGGATAGATATAATTCACCTGAGAAATTGAGGGAAACCATACAGGACTTCCTAAATCAATATAAAGGACATGGTAAATTGTTTTCGGACTACAAGATAATAAGAGATCCATACCAGGATCCCGTAACAAAAGAAGTAAAAATTGAGATTGATATCACTCCATATTTTGCAGCCAAAAATTTTATCATCAAACTTTCAGCTGATAAAACAAACAAGAAATGCGATGTAGCAGAATAAAATAAAGTACAATTTATTTATTATTAATTATTTTAATTTAAAGTATTATGGCACAACAAAATCGTGTAACATTAAAAGTAGATGGTTTTACAGATCGAGTAGTCGTAGCAGTTTCCTATTCTTTTAATCAGGCGACAGGAACCGATAACGATCCTACAGGTATTCCTCGCGGAGGAAAAATTGTACTTCGCGTAAAAGCAGAAGACGACGGCAACGTAGATCTTCTGAAATGGATGACAAGTAAAACTATGGCAAAAAATGGTTCGATCCTTTTTATGACTTCAAAGGACATCGACAAAAAGATGAAGGAGGTTGATTTTACTGATGCTTACTGCGTCGATTTTGTCGAACACTGGGAAGACGTACCGGAAGGTAAAACGGATGTCCCTGTATCGCATTGGGAAGAGATTACCATTTCGTGCAGGAAGATTGTTAATGGTCCGGTAACCTACGAAAACATGTGGCCCTAAAAAATGATTGAGTAATTGAGTAACTAATTGGAGCAATTCACTTTTTTAGTTATTCAATTACTCGTTATTCAATTATTCACTTTAAAATCAGTTAACATGGCACATCAAGCACTATTGAAACTCGATAATAAAGAATACAATATAATGGAGTGTGAATATGAATTTATTCAACCTGTTAAAGATAACGGACAACCGGCAGGGTATCCTGCGGGAGGACTGATTCACTTTACAATAGTAACGCCCGATGATAGCGATCTGTTTATCCATGATTGGATGCAAAGCGCTACCGAACATAAGGATGGTCAGATCATATTTTCAGTGATAGATACGGCGAAACCATCGACTAAAACGCTGAATTTTAAGCAGGCTTACTGTATTCGTTTATATGAATACTTCAACGGACAAACCAATGTGCAAATGCTTTCTAAAATAACCATTAGCGCTGACGAAATCTCTTTTGGAAACAGTGGGAGTGTTGTTTTTAAAAATGACAGGCAATAAATAATAAATACTTTTAATTATGTTTATTATAGCGGATAAAATAGAAATACGGATTGATGGAAAAACGTATGACAATTATGTTTTCTCGGATATACGCTTGGTTCAGGAAATTCAAAAACCGAACGAATTTCGTTTTCTTATGCACAAAAGTACCATGACTGAAGATGAAAACGACATCCGTTTTTCCTTATCCGAAGAGTTGCTGGGGAAAAAGGTGGAATATTTTCTTAGTACAACGCGGGATGATGAAAGCATGACATCACATCAGGATACGTTGGAATTTACAGGCATCATTTTTAATGTAAATGCCCTGCGAAAAAATCTGAAAGCGGAAATGGTAATAGAAGTTACGGCGTATAGTCCTGATTATTTACTAATTGACAATTTACACTGCTATTCGTATGAAAAAGAAACTTTAAAAAATATTATTTCTAAAACATTAGAACCATACAATATACCTGTACAAAATGATCCTGCATGGACGAATGAAATTCCCTATACTGTACAGTACAATGAGACCAGTTATGCTTTTATCAGTCGTTTAGCGTCGCGTTTTGGCGAATGGTTGTATTTTGATGGTAAAGAATTAATTTTCGGAAAAATCAAAAAATTAGATAGCTTAGAGTTGCAAACCGGATATGATGTGCTTAATTATCAATATCGCTTGGATATGGAACATTTGAATTTCTCGCATGCTCAACACAACTATTTGGAGTATGAAAATTCAAAGAATGATGCCACTTCTGTTACAGGTCAATCCATGCACAACATGACCGACATTGCTTACCAGCATTCTAAATCTATTTATTCAAAAGAAACTTTTCAGCACTTAAAGTGTTCTGCCGCTGAGGATAATTTTGATGAAACCGAACTTTCCGTCAAGGTGCAGGGATTGGGAAAGAAAGCGAAAATGATGGTATGCGTGGGAAATACCAACCGCGCTGATTTACGAATTGGCAGTATTATCAAAATCAAAGAATACTTTGAAACAGGAAACGGAGAGACAAGTTCATGCTATCACGACGAATTATTAATTTGCAAAGTCACACATAACGCAGACAGTAATGGAAGTTACGAAAATGAATTTATGGCTGTTCCTGCAACTTGCGAGTATCCACCCTATACCTATAGCAACAACAATTATCCTAAAGCTGAAAGCCAGCGGGCAGTGGTGAAAGATAATCAAGATCCCGAAAATTTGGGTAGAATACGCGTACAATTCCTTTGGCAACAGGAACAGGATGATAGCCTGATAACCCCTTGGATTCGTATCGCTCAACCACATGGCGGCGACAACAAAGGTTTTTACTTTATTCCTGAAATCGATGAAGAAGTAATGGTCGGTTTTGAAAATGGAAATGCCGAAAAACCATACGCGATAGGAACGCTTTATCATGGGCAGCAACATCCGGGCAGTAATTGGCCTAACGGCAATAATGACATTAAAGCCATTAGAACACGTAACGGACATACGGTAGAAATCAACGATGCGGGCGCAGGTGGTTTCATCAGGATTTATGATAACGAAAAGGAAAATTATATACTGACTTTTTCGACTGATGAAAAGCTGATCAAACTGCAATCGACAGGGAATATTGAATTATATGCAGAAAATGATATTATTATAGAAGCAAAAAATAATATCAATATGAAGGCAGGTGTGGATATGAATCGTGATGCAGGGCAAAATATTAAAGAGACTGCAGGTACAGATATTACCACAAGTGCAGGAAGTAATATTTCAACTGATGCCGGAAAAGATATTTCAACCAGTGCCGGAAGTAACGTATCCACCAAAGCCGGTGAAAATATGTCAACAAGCGCGGGAGAAAATATCTCAATTGATGCCGGACAAGATATGGATACAAATGTAGGAAGTAATGAAACATTACATGTTGGCAGCAATCAAACAATAGAAATCGGAGCTAACAAAGATGAATCTATTTCAGAAAAGTATCAACTTACTGCCCAAAGCATTAGAACAGAAGCCTCTGATAAGTTACAGCTTTATTCTCAAACACACGAACAGAAAGCAGACAGTTCGATGAAGTTGGATGGTGGAAGTAATTTGGACTTATATGCAAGCAGCATTAAAATCAATTAAAAAAGGAAATAGATATGCCTTATTATGTATGCAAAGGAGCTAAACTGAAATGTTCGATGGGTGATCAGCAATCGGATTTAAATGTAATTCATCCGGTACAACCTGTGTATCTGCACGGAGAAAATATGGCAAACATCATGGACAACAAACCCATGATGAACATCATGCCATTCGGACAATGTCAGTCTTTAGCTAATCCGACAGTGGCGGCGGCGACAGCTGCGAATTTAGGACGATTACAGCCCATGCCTTGTATTCCCAACACAGTTACGCCGTGGACAGGAGGAAAATCGGATACATTGGTAAAAATGCAACCAGCTTTGTTGAATAATGGGACATTAATGTGCATGTGGGCAGGAATGATTGAAGTAACCGATGAAGGGCAAGCAGATTAAAAGTCATTGAGTTATGGCAAAAACAGAAGTAGGGGCGGAAGATGCAACAAAGGATAAAGGATGTTTTTTTGAAGAAATTAAGATTCAAGAAAATATAGATGACAAGGATGTAGAAACATGTCTTTATAAAAAAGATTCAGATTTTGACAGGAAAGAATATATAGTAATTGCCGGTAGAGAAAAAAAAGTAAAATTCACAAACCAAAGAAATAAAGAGCAATGTCCATTAATGGAATCTCATAATAAAATTGGTGTTAACAAAGATGAGATTAACTATAAAAATCAATGTGATGTTACTGTTGGTTTTCCATACGAACCATGGGTAGCATCATGTCCTTCATTTGAATTATTATCTTATATTTGGCCATCCGAAAAAGATTTTACGCCATATAATGTAAAATTAAAGTCATGTGGTAATGCAAAAGACATCACTTTAAAAGTTTATCCGGATGTACAATGGGCATTAGTATTTTCAGTCGGTACAAGTAATCCTTTAGGAATTAAATGGAAGGAATGGAATAGAGGTGATGCGACTTATGCACCGCCTGCCTCACACTCAACAGCCGGCAAAATAGGAGCAGATGCGCGATATGGAAAAGAAGTTACTTTTGATTTGGAATTTTCGGCAAAAAAAAATAATGGAGAAGAAGAAGATAGTTTAAAAGCAAAATATGAACACAGATTCAAAGAATTGTCTAATTTTTTAGCGAAGTGTAAAGATCCAATGAACGCTATTCTTGGAAAAACAGGAGGAAGTATTCCCGGAACAAAAATTGAATGTCCATCTCCTGTAATAAGTCTTTCCGGACAATGGCAATTATGCAAGAATAGCGATTCAACTGAAATTGGAAAAAGAATTGAAATAGATTTTAACGCCGACCCACTAATAGGAATTACAGTAACAATTAATCTATTAGAAGTCGGTCTTTTTGCTGTCAATCCCGGTGCATACAAAATATATGAAACCGTAAAAAAAGCAATAAATTCGACTGATTTTTTAAAGAGTGATATGTATATTAATCTTATAATATCAGGAATTATTGAATGTGGTATAAATGCATCATTTTGTACGATAAAAGAGGAAAAGAAAAAAGGAAAAAATGACAATATAATAAAAGCAGATTTAGATGCCGTTATTTCTTTGGAACTGTCTGCAGGAGTATATATAAAAGCTAAAATTGTATTACTTTTTATTGAAGCAGAAGGAGAAATAGATGCAAGCATTTCAGGAAAAGCAAGTTTAAGGTTTGGAGCAGGATTTGAATATGATGATGAAGGATTGTTTTTTATTCCCACAGCAATTTTTGAAGGATTAAAAGTCACAGCAATTTTTCACATTTCTGTTGGACTCTCAATTAAACAGCCAACAGAAGAAGAAAGCGATATCGATTTTGACAATGATCATACAAAAAACTTGGTAAACATTGATAAAGAATTTGTAATCATAAAATCATTTGATTTTATTAAAGAACTTGCAGGGAAAGAGATAAAGATTGCTTTAATGTCAAATGAGAATAACCAGAAAAAATAATGAATATGACATTAAAAGAACCATATTATATGATCGAGTTTAGTGCGAGTGCAGTAATGTTTGAAATCAGAATAAATGATGTTCCATTATTGACTCTCAATGTTAAAGGACAAGCAAGTACAGTTGTTCCAATGAATTATTTAATACTGGAAAGCGGAAAACAACAACTAAACATTACTGTTTTACCCGTTTTAGGCAAAATGGATTTTATAAAAAACAGTTCCTTTAGAGCTACAGTAAAATTATTTGATGTTGTGAATGGCTTTAAATTCATAGAAGATTCCGTAAACTATAAAACTCCTTCTATTGATGAAGACAAACCTATTCCTGTCTTTAATTATCAAGGTGTTTTTTATGCAGAAGTTCCATATAAACTTGTTGCTTGGCAAAACTCCACTGATTTATCAGAAATTGAAGACTTACAAGGAAAAGTTGATAAACAGTATAGTCATGTAGAAGACATTATTAAAAGCCAAAAATATAATTCATTACGAAAAATGTTGGAGCAAAGAGAAAATAATATGGCTATAAGTATGTACCTTAGTGAGGAGGAAAAAAACTCAAGAATAGATGATTTGATAAAAGATATAGAAAATGGTTTTGTGGTTGTTCCACGTATGTTGACAGATAAATTAATGATATATGGTAACAATAAATTAGTATCTTTAAAAAAAGAAAATGGCAGTTCTGCTTTATTATTAAGAAATGAAAAAATAAAAGAGGACTTGAATCTTGATTTAATGCTTCATATAGAACAGGGAAGCAAAGAGTTATCAATAATATAAAAATAAAATGCTCACAGGTTTAATTTTAGGAGGTATTATTGTTGGCGGCTTGTTAGGGGCTTTGATTGCAAATAGCAATAATCAAGGTACAAACACGAGCAGCGGTGGTGGGTCGTCAAGCGGTG
>Ga0123357_10015182_pt1 | contig 10092 bp, 6 predicted proteins | sample TergutEmb28metaG_FD_89873 | JGI IMG/M metagenome (GOLD analysis project Ga0123357, IMG submission 89873) | Embiratermes neotenicus P4 segment gut microbial communities from Petit-Saut dam, French Guiana - Emb289 P4 | ecosystem: Host-associated > Arthropoda: Insects > Digestive system > Gut ... | reverse complement strand
TACATACATACATACATACATACATACATACATACATACATACATACATACATACATACATACATACATACATACATACATACATACATACATACGTACATACATACATACGTACGTACGTACATACAGACTGACCACCAAAATCAAATTAACACAAACCTTCACGGCTATCATAACAGCTCACGGCAAAAACAAGGCATACCTGCACCGTTTTAAAATAATAGTCTCCAGAATGCCCATGTGACGACGGGAACCAAACTGTGGACTACCTACTAAATGACTGCACCAAACTTTACAGGGAGAGAGAAAAACTTATAGCAACCTATTAAAACAAGATAAATGGCCGGTGAATGAAAGTAAACTAGTGAATAAATACATAAAACACTTCATCTAGTTCACAAACTCAATAGATTTTGAGAAACTATGAACCCATTAGATTGTCAAATATCCGTAAAGAACACTCAAACACCAACACAAGTTATTATATGCAAATATGGTACAGTGCAAAACACACAAGAATGGAGTGCGCATTACATACGTACAGCCAAAATCATACATATAGAATACTAATCATAAATGTAAATATCAAAACAATCTGTAAATGATTACGCTAAGCGTATAGTATTACTAAATGTAATGGGACATGCTGTTAATACTATATACAAAAATAAATAAAAATACATACATACACACACACACATATACTTACATACATAGGCCATAAGTACATAAATACTAACTTGGGTACCTTGGTGGAACGACGCCACTTCAGACACCAAGTTCCAAACTGACGGATAATTTTAAACTGCATATTATAAAATTGGGCTTTTACTGTACGAAGTGCGATGAACTGGTTGAGCATTTGGTCAAAACATGTGATTCTTTGACGACAATATTGAAGATTGCGTAATTCCCCTAACAACAGCTGCAACATAAATTGATCTAACTCAAAAGTTGTCTTTAATATCAGGCTAAAAGAAATTATGTTCTCGCCTACAAGGATGCAGTCCTGAAGGCCTTAAGCCCCGGCCGCCTTTTCTCAAATAAAACATCCTTTGAGTCCCTTTCATAGAAAGACTGATGGATGATACGGCGGTAAAATAAGCAAGGACTAACTAGCGCCTCTCCGTAAATAGAATCTAGACCTTCCGACTGGCACCTTACCTCTAATGCTGCAACATCATGGTCCAGAGTTAGCCTACTGAGAGTTGCTCTTCAGCGACCTTCTACATAACCGAAACAAAATTACGTCGTCATTTTATACTTCCCACAAATGTAATGAATTCATATCCCTAACCACAAAACATGTCTTGTCCTTCGTATTTCGAAAAATTTCACAGAAAATTTGCTATTCTCATGTGCGTCTGTGCGGAAGTAACAGCATCCACATTATCTGACCGAATTCGATAAAATTAGGTGTAATAAGGAAGTATATCTTTTGCGGCCATTTTCAGTTACATATTTTCCAGCAAGTCGTTACTAAGTGTACTTCAGATAATACCGTAGTCGCTTCACTTAAGAACCGAAAGAATTTCCATGCACATCTCTCCCTTTTGGGTTCTTTGAAATATCTCTCCACAAAACGTGTATTATATTAGAGTACAGAGCTGAAGTTTCAGCCATAAAGATAATTTTAAAGTCACTTTAATCTTGGGTCTAAATAAGTTTTACGTAACCTTTCACAGTCCTTTGACAAACTTTGGTCACATTCCATGTGCAGCACTATTGAAGACAAGATAAGATTCGTACAGTTTCGTTGCTGAAAGTACTCTTTACGTGAAGGCACAATCCGCCACTCAAAATGCGCGCGCGTGCACGCTCACACGCACACGTACATTTACTGGCACCTCTGCAGAGTTCTAAACGGATTTTATTAACTTTATACAGAACAACTGTAACACAGAACATGGCCACGTGCTACACTACCGTTTAATTTCTTTGAAGTACCATAAAACTTGGTGGCTTGAAAATGTCTTTAGGAGTGCCTTGACAACTAGGAAGTAGAGAAGAGAGCGTCTGCAATAGCCGAGTTACAGGAATCATGAACTACAATTTATGTAATTTGTTCTACAGGCCGTGCGACCACATCCTTTTAGTGGGATCAGACAGTTATATGTCAAAAACAAGAACTCAACAGTGGAGTGTGCGTAACTCTGAAAAATTTACTTCTTGGAAGAGATGTGTTTTACTATAATGGGACCACAGGGGTCTGACAATAATCGGCTGTGGTGTTAAAGACGTGTTGCCTACAAATGTTTTCGAGGAAGTAAGACTATTAAGTAGGCCTAAGTGAGACTCATAAACATCGTTGTCCAGGTTCCAGGTCTGACAAATCTGGCAGTCAAAATTCGGTAGATGAGCAGTGCAGACAGTAAGCAGACACTCACCATGCATAAATAAAACGCACTGTCGCTCTTACTCACCAGTACATAACTGCTTTTTCCTAGCCCAACTCAATCCGTAGGATCACCGCTTGTCGCATGTCCGCGACTACTGACTGCTAGCTTCCATTCGCTCGCCAAGACACGGCATGTCGTGAAGACGAGGGACTCATTGAACATACTGGACGATTCAGGAGAATGGGTCACGATCTTGGAAGGGAATAGCCTCGGTCACTGTGAGGCAAGAAGTTCATAGGAATATGTGTCACATTCCGATGGTTACCGAGACAGAGCTCTGTGAATCTGTTTGAAACTCCATACCTAACTCCTGTGGATTTTTCTGTGTGGAAGTGGATGAAGAGCAAAATACACAAAAGAAATGTTGATATGCGAGACGAAATGCTCGTTCGTCTTTTGGATACTACTCCTCTCATCAAGAAACTTGGCAATCAATTCAGACAAGCAAAGCACTGTCTTCGCACAGGAGTTACAAAGTGCACTGAGGTTGACGGTTGGATTTTCGAAATGTATTGTGAACTGTAACAAATCTGTCATTTCTACGTAAAAAAGTTGTAATTTAAACATTAAATTATAATTGAAATAAAATTAGCAGTAAGTAATTTCTCGTCCCTGATAACGGCTCACAATTTTTTTATTTGTAGAATCTTACAGCTTTATCTCGGTACCCATTCAGAATAAACACGTGTTCATATGAGCCTTGTTTCTCACAATGACCGATACTATCACCACCCAAAATAAAACACATGACCTTTTCCCTGAATCATCCTGTGTAACACAATGATTTAGAAATTATAGGTAAATGTAAAGCATTTCCTGTTTTTAATGAGGCATTGCACAATTAAAATAAACGAAAAAGTGCAGGTATATATAAACACGCGAAATTCTAATTGGTGGTTTGTTAGCTGTATGAGCTGGCAGAGAGCTAAGCGGGCCCAACAGTTGATCCAGACGCAGTGGTGAAGAAAGACATCTGTTCCCTCAGGAAATCGGTCCCCAATTCCTGTGTCGTCAAGCTCACACTCACTAATACATGAAAATGAAAGTTTGTTAAGGTGGTAAACAGTCGCGTTATTCGAGTTCGATCCTTGACTTCTTCGATAAAATTTCTGATTACTCTTCAGGAGAACATCGAAGTAGGCCACGCCTGTTCACACGTAACTAACTCCATGCTGTATAATAACTACAATTATACTTGCTCGAAGGCTGCTGTACTTTGGGTCAGGTCAAGAAATTCCACGCCTTCGGTACGAAACCAGAAATTACGTTACTGTGTTCACAGTAGCCCACATACCACGACATAATTGAATCTCTTGTTCCTCCATAACAACACTGACATTTGTGTAGTCTGTATGCATCGTAGCAACAGTATCTGAGTACGATACACAGTAGCACAGACAAAAAGATTTTTTCAAAAGAAAATCTGTTTGAAACACTTAACAACAAGATGTGAAAATCTGAAACTACAGAGCAGGCAAATACAGTCCTTTAAATTTAATTTTAAACCATAACTATAAAATGTTTATAATCATCATTATGAAATCTGAAGGTTTAGAAGCAGTGCCTGTTTCTTAATCCTCAAGATGAAGTTGTTCCTTCCAAAGTTCCTTCGGGCGCCCTCTATTTCTCCTCCAGTCAGTTTGATACTGCAGTGCCTGTTTGGGTATCCTGTTTGTGTCCATTCTCTGTAGGTGTCATAGCCACTTTTGTTAATACTCTCCTACTTCCCGAACAATGTTCTGCGCACCCAGTTTGTTCCTAAGGAATTGATTCCTTTCCCGATATCATTTAGTAACTCCCGATAAATGTTGCAATTTTGTTTGTGATGTTTCCATTCTTTCTTCAACTCTTTTCTTCAGCACCCAGAATTCACTGCCGAATTGTAAGGCCGCTGCAGCTGTAACACTGTGGGTTTTTAATTTAATTTCTTTATAAATGTGCTAATTAGAACTCTAAACTATGCTAAGGATGGCATATTTCATTTGTTCCTTCATAAAACCTCGGAACCATATATGGTTAGAGACACGTATGCTTGAAACTGGGATGTGGTCAAGTGGACGCGTGACCTACTGTTATGAACACGATACGTGTCTGTTGATTCAAGCCAGCTTTCTTAGAATAACTTGGTGTATTCTTTTGTGCTTGTCAATTTTTAAACTGACAAGATATCAGGCTTATTTCTGAAATTGAGACCTATTTAAAGACTGTATATAGCAACAATCTAATCTAACAACATGGTGTCGGGCGTTATGATAACAATAAATAACAAACCGAAAATACGAGTAATACTGAAGCAAGCGGTCGTGGCCTAATTTAAGGCAGTGTACCGGATTACGTAGACGGGTGAAAGATAGCCATAAAAAGCTTCAGCAAGGACGGGCAGTTGAAATCCCGGCTTTGAGGATAAGGCTCCTGCGAAAATAGCCAAATTGAAGTCAGGGAACAGAGTCTGCGACATGTCCTTTAACAGCAGAAATAACAAGCAAATTTTGTCAAAAATTTCCAGCTACCCTGTGGCTAATTCCAACATAAGTTTTCATTGTTTTACATTAAGTTACCAATAGCACCTGTTAGAACTTTCTGGAAGTATTGTCATAAAATCTGTTGTCTTCTAAGAGGCATTCTGCGTCGTAATTGATAACACTCGTGTTTTTAAATTCTGTAGCCAGTCTAGTAATTGTTCTAAGGTATTAACAACCCGGGGCTAGAATTCTGGCAGCGACAAGAGGTCTACCTCTTCTCCAAATGTTCAGACCGGCTCTGGTGCCCACATAGCCTACTATTCAACGAGTACCGGTGCCCCCTCCCGGGCATAAAACGTCCGAGACAGGACACTGGCTCCTCACCGTCATCTATTGTTGAGGTTAAAAGTGAGAGGAACTATACCTCTTGTCTAATTACCTTAATGGCGTGTACAGAGGAACTTTACATTATCGTCTATTAATGTCCCCTCACGAAATCATTTATTTCATTTAGATCTTTTAAGTACCAATCAGATTTTTTCCTTAATTTGGGCACTGCTGAGTCCTCTGTCACACACTGAAACATGTTGTACTCAAAGTTTTTATTAGCGAAACATCCGATAAAAAATACACGTTTATTACCGTCCATCGTACCAATAACGTCTGGTCTTCCTCTATATTTCCAAGAAGTTTTAAAATTAAACATCTAAATATGTCAGGAAAACCCTCTTCAAAATTTTATATTATACATTCATAATCACATTTTATTGGACGCGCTGTTCTTTAAGATATATAGTTTAAAGAGCGTAGTTCAGTATTCCAAATCTCAACCATTGGATCTTGATATCTGTTTACACTAACATTCGTAAGAAAGTAATTACATTTATGTGTATGACAGGATGCTCAATTTGAATTTTAACAATTTCCCTGAAGCGCCTCATTCATTAAATGCGGCGGACGCAGCAAAATGCAATCTTTTTAACAAGCGTATATTCAATTTGATAGATCTTTAGATAATACGTAGCTTATTGAAACAGAAGAGGAAAACAATGTAAGCCTAATCCCTCATTAGCTCCGTTGAAAACATCGCGAGGCTCTGCCACGTATCTTCAGTGAATGACACCAAGACCATCTATAAAGGCGTTATGTCGAAAAAAAAGTAACACATCCGAACGCGTCAAACATCAGTCCAGGATCCTGACTGACATCGCAGCTTGCTGAATAGGTGTAGTGCTTGTGTAGTTCATTATATCAACCTTACTTTTTGCTTCACTCCGTCCGTGCGTAAGTGTGCGTCTTACGGATCTCTGTTCCACTTCTTCACAGTACATCTGACAGTTTACGGGGCCTCAGAGTGTATGGGTATTTGCGGCCCTTCTTTAATGTTCTTAGCACGGTTTCCTCGGAAACCTATGTCTACGAATAGGTAAAGGCGACTCAGTGCAATGGATATCATTCTCAGTGTTTCATTACGTTAACTAAGATAGTGACGTCATAAACACAGGTCTACTTCAGCAGATGGCAGTAACTTACACGCCAGTGTTTCATTACAACGTTAACTAAGATAGTGACGTCATAAGCACAGGTCTACTTCAGCAGATGGCAGTAACTTACACGCAAACAATTTCCTGCCCTTTGGGAGAAAAACAAAACCAAGCTGTACGAAGTCAATACATTTTAAATTTACAGTAAAGCGTAATATAATATTATTAAATTATGTACGTCAGCACAACTACTTTATTACACAAGGTAATTACATAGGCGACAGGTTTCGACTATTGATCAATCATCTTCAGGCCTATTTTGTCAATTGAGTCACAAGATGCTATGCACACACTGGGATCCCATCGTGCTTGAAATAAATGTTGGCACAGTATCTCTGGACTTTTTTTCGTAAGTTCTTATATAGGTAGATGCATTTTGCTTGACTAGCTGCAAATTTGAACAGAGGCATCATGATGTGCTCATAAACGTAATATAATACTCGTATTAGTAAATGATGTACGCCAGCACAACTACTTTATTACACAAGGTAATTACATAGGTGACATGTTTCGACCATTGATCAGTCATCTTCAGGACTATTTTGTCAATTGAGTCACAAGATGCTATGCACAGTAGACAACATGCGATACATTTATGTGTTGTTAAAAGTTATTACGCTTACTGGCGTTTCGAGACAAACTATTTGGTCCCATCTTCAAAGTCCCTTGAAGATTTGACCAATAACTAATAACCCAGAAGAGAGCAGTTCTCATCTACTTTGCGGCGGAAGCTTGAAATCACCTAAATGTAACAATGGCTGCCTAAGACCAGTCGTTCGAAAGTAACAGATCAATACGCCTCATCGATTTCCATAAAAAGCATGAAGGTCTGAAACATTTTCTCATGGCGCCAGGGTCTATTTAGATTGGCTTTATGTCTTGTAAGACACACTTTAAACCCAATACACCGTTTGAGGGCAGATATCAGTGGGGAGATGTACCTTATGATCAAATGTTGCCGAGACACCTAACTGTTTTTCTGCTTACCAACCGTGAGATGTTGAACGTGACACTTAAGTGACGCTCTTAAGTAGATAACACTGTCCGGCCATGTACATTGTTCCGTTCTGCCCAAAGTAGCGGCGGTTCCACTTGGTTGGTTGAATTACTTACTGCCGGAAGAATACATGTTCAGTGGCAGCAGGAAATGAGGCGGATGTTTGTGAACACATCAATGTCTTGAGCACTGCGCTCTGTTGGGTCATTCCGCAGCGAGTATTGGTAATTCCTTGCCGACGTTTCAGGTTGTCCTGAAACTTCGGTAAGGACGACAATATGGGACTGACAGGTGGTCCTGAAACGTCGGTAATGAATTACCACAGCTCACTCCGTACTAACCCAGAAGAGCGCAATTCTCATGTACTTCGTGGCGGAAGCTTGAAATCCCGCACATCAATGTAACTTGGGGTTCCAAAAAATGCAGGGAGATAAGTATACTAATTACTAGATTTTCATGGTTCACTGTCATAAAATAATTCAGCTAAATCAATAATCAAGCGATCGTTTTTATTTTCTAGACACAGTACGGATACATAAAGAGAGGGTGTTAGTTTATTCCTATGATTCATCTCCGAAGCCAATGAAAGAATTTCGCTTGTATTTAAAACTTGGGGTCTAAGTTACGAACAAATTTAACTTCGACACATATCATGCAATGTAAATCCTAAGTTAACGTGATAGTAAACTCTGACTTATGGACTTTCTAAAAATTAATCATCGTAAAATATGGAATATTGAAGAATATGTAGACTAAATAAATATGTGTATCTCACTGGAAACTGTTCTTACAACGTTTACTTAAATCTTTCTCCGTTACGTGGCGCAGAATCCATAAAAAGGATTAGGGACATTTGTATCACTTGATAACACGTGGCATTTTAAATGAGGATTATGGCCAGTGAGGTAAGTAAAACCGTAAATAGCGCGTTTTATGTATATATTTACACTCCGCCATTCTAGTTTAATGAAGATACGTGAATTTACGCTAGCCTCTATTGACATAAAGCCCGTAAAGAATTTTATTAACAATAATGAAACGGAGACGGACGGACAGACACACCTGTCAATAACACAAAAACATCCACTACTTAGTGAACAAGAATGGCAGGAAAATATGGCAAGGTTTCTTAATTAGATTCAAAATAATAGAACTTCCATATCGTAACTTCATTAAATTTGTCGAAAACCAATGTGTTAAATCTACCAATTTTCAGCGAAGTTAGTTTTATATCACATCACAAATTATCGGCATCTAACGTATGTCCATCGCCGTAGTAAGTTCTATGCCAAATGACACATTTTCTTAACATCTTGCACGAAGAAAACGCCACTAGACACTAATTAATTTTTAATTCTTATTATTCTAAAACTAGGATTTCTCCAAGAATTTTGGAAAACTGGTAAATCTGGTGGAGCCAGAAGAACCTCGTTTTATTTGGAAATTACTGTGTGCAGGTTCATCTAACCTGGTAAAGAATTCTTCCGTCACGAAACCTGGAAATTTATAAGATTCTGATTTGTTGGCAGAAACTTAAGAAAGCTCGTTCTGGAATTAATGATAAGGCAGTGCGTGTTTAAGGCTTTGTAAACTCGTCAACTAATGTATGAAAACTCGAAGCGAAGAATAATATATTTTCGCAGTCTCAAAAAGGCGAGTCCATCGGAACTGGGGTAGTGGGAGCACGTTCAAAACAATAAGGTTCACAACGGACAACTAAATGGTTGTTGGAAAAGCTAGGGAAAGACTGGCAGTAAGTAAACAAGAAGCACAAAAGTTTGATGTGAAAAGATTTAATCTCAAGAAGCTAAATGAGCTGGATGTTAGGAAACAGTATCAGATTAAGATCCAATAGAAGCTTGAAGCTTTGGACAGCTTAAACCATAGCGAGTACATAAAGAGGGTTTGGGAAAACATTAAAGAGAATGTCAAAACCCCAGGTAAAAAGAGTCTAGGTCTGTAGGAATTGATGCAGCATAAAACATGGTTCGATTAAGAAAGTTTACGTTTTTTAGATCAAAGGAAGGGGTACAGGATTCAAACCAAGCAACATGGATAATCTAACAATGCAAGAAGTGAAGCTACAGACATTTCTCGAACAAAAAGAAAAAATATGTGGAAGCTAAAATTGGTGAATTTGAAAGTCACAGTAAGATCCAAAATATTAGACACTTGTACAGGGGCATCAATGATTTTAAGAAGTGTCACCAGCCTAGAAATAATATATTAAAGGATGAGAAAGGCGATTTTGTTACAGACTCTCATAATATTTTGGTTAGTTGGAGGAAACATTTCGCTCAGATCTTGAATATACATGAGATAAATGATGTCAGGCACACAGAAATACCTAAGCTGAAACACTTGTGACTGAGCCGAGTGACTTTGAGTTTGAGGTGGCTATTGAGAAGCTAAAAAGATACAAATCACCAGGTATTGATCCAATCTCAGTATAAATGACTAAAGCAGGGAGTAGAACAATTCCCACTGAGATCCACACACTTGTTAATTCTGTTTGGAACGTGGAGGAATTGCTTGAGGAGTGCAAGGAGTCGATAATTTTACCTATTACCAGACTCCTGTGCTTCAACAGGCTCCTTACTCTCCTGATATGGCCCCCTGCGACTTCTGGCTGTTCCGCAAACTCAAGAGGCCATTGAAAGGAACGCGATTTCAGACAAGAGAGGACATTA
>Ga0123357_10015180_pt1 | contig 10093 bp, 3 predicted proteins | sample TergutEmb28metaG_FD_89873 | JGI IMG/M metagenome (GOLD analysis project Ga0123357, IMG submission 89873) | Embiratermes neotenicus P4 segment gut microbial communities from Petit-Saut dam, French Guiana - Emb289 P4 | ecosystem: Host-associated > Arthropoda: Insects > Digestive system > Gut ... | reverse complement strand
TAATTTCGCAAAATAATTTTTGGAATAAAAGTCCACATGTTTCGGACAGTTCTTCTTTGACGTTTAGTTGACCGTGCTTCGTGATAAATTCTTATAATAAAATCAACTAGATGCACTAAATTCTCAAATTTATTATTGAAGTCAATATTTACATGTTTCGAACAGTTCCTCTGTGAATCTCAGTTGAACATGCCTAGTGATTACTTCTTATATTAAAACCAAGTATATGCACTAAATTCACAAATTTATTATTGGAATAAATTCTACATTTTTCGAACAGTTACTCAGTGACGTTCAGGTGACTGTGCCTCGTGAAAAATTCTTATAATGAACCAAAAAATGCAATAATTTCGCAAAATAATTTTTGGAATAAAAGTCCACATGTTTCGGACAGTTCTTCTTTGACGCTTATTTGACCGTGCTTCGTGATAAATTCTTATAATAAAACCAAGTAGATGCATTAATTTCACAAATTAATTTTGGAATAAATGTCTAAATGTTTCGGATAGTTCCTCGGAGACGTTCATGTGACCGTGCCTCGTGAAACATTTTTATAATAAAACAAATTAGATTCACTAAATTCACAAATTTATATTCCGAATATATTTCTACCTGATTCGGACAGTTCTCTTTGATGTTCAGGTGAATAGGCCTCGTGATATATTCGTATAATAAAACCAAATAGATGCACTAAATCCACAAATTTATTTTTGGAATAAATGTCTACATGATTCTGACATTTCCTCTGTGAGATTTAGGTGACCGTGCCACGTGATAAAGTCTTATAATAAAACCAATTAGATGCACTAAACTAACATATTTAGTTTTGGAATAAAAGTCTACAAATTTCAGTCAGAACCTCAGTGAGGTTCAGGTGAACGTGCCTCGTTATAAATTCTAATAATAAAACCAATTAAATGCATTAATTTCACAAATTAATTTTTAGAATGAAACTCTACTTGTCTCGGACAGTTCCTCGGTGACGTAAAGATGACCGTGCTTCTTGTTAAATACTAATGATAAAACCAACAAAAGCACTAAATTCACGAATTTATTTTTAGAAAAATGTCTACATGTTTCGGACAGTTCCTCTGTGACGTTTAGGTGAGAGTGCCTCGTGAAAATTCTTATAATAAAAATAAAAAGAACTCACTAATTTCTCAAATTTATTTTCGGAAGGAAATTCAATATATTTGGGACAGATTATCTGTGACGTTCAGGTGACCGTGCCTCGTGATAAATTCTAATAGAAAACCAAATAGATGAACTAATATCACAAATTTAAATTTTGGAATAAAATTCTACATATTTCGGACAACTCCTCGGTGACTTTCATGTGACCGTGCCTCGTGATATATTCTTATAAACAAACCAACTAAATGCACTAATTTCAGTAATTTATTTTTTAATAAATTTCTACGTGATTTGGGCAGTTTTTCCGAGACGTTTAAGTGACAGCATCTCGTGAAAAAATTCTTATAATCAAACCAAATAAATACACTGATTTCACAAATTTATTTTTGGAATTAACGTCTACATGATTCGGACAGTTTCTCTGTGAAGTTCAGGTGACCGTACCTCGTGATAAATTCTTATAATAATACAAATTACATGCACAAATTTCACAAAATTATTCTTGGAATAAAAGTCTACAGGTTTCGGAGACTTTCTTGTTGACGTTCAGGTGACCGTGCCTCGTAAAAATTCTAATAATAAAACCAACAAATGCACTAATTTAACAAACTTATTTTTGGAATAAAATACTACAAGTTCCGGAAAGTTCGTCTGTGACGTTTGGGTGACCTTGCCTCGTGATAATTTCTTATAATAAAACAAAATAGATGCACTAATTTCACAAATTTAAATTTTGGAATAATATTCTACGTGTTTCGGACAGTTCCTCTGTGAAATTCAGCTGACCGTGCCTCGAGAAAATTTCTTATAATTAAACCAATTAGATGCACTAATTTCACAAAGTTATTTTTCGAATAAACATCTACACGATTCGCAAAGTTCTTCTGTGGGGTTCAGGTGGCCCTGCCTGGTGATAAATTCTTATAATAAAACAAACTAGATGCAATAAATTCTCAAATTTATTTTCGTAATAAACGTCTATATATTTCGGAAATTTCCTCTGTCTAGTTTATGTGACCGTGCCTCGAGATAAATTCTTATTATAAAAAAAAATTAGATGCACTAACTTCTCAAATTTATTTTTAAAATAATATCTACATGATTCGGACAGTTCCTCTGTGACGTTCAGGTGACCGTGCCTCGTTAAAAAGTCTTTTAATAAAACCAACAAAATGCAATAATTTCACAAATTTTACTTTTGGAATAAAATTGAACATATTTCGGACAATTCCTGTGTGGCTTTCAGTTGACCGTGCCCAGTGAAAAGTTCTTTTAATCAAACAAATTAGATGCACTAAATTCAAAAATTTATTTTTGGAATAAAGTCTACATAATTCGGACAGTTTCTCGGTGACGTTCAGGTGACTGTGCCTCGTGAAAAATTCTTTTAACAAAACCAAATATATGCACTAATTTCACAAATTTATTTTTGGAATAAATTTCCAAATATTTCGGACATTTCCTCCGTGATTTTCAGTTGGCCCTGCTTGGTGAAAAATTCTCATAATAAAACCAACTATGTGCACTAACTTAACATATTTACTTTGGAATAAATGTCTATATGTTTCGGACAGTTCCTCTGAGCCGTTTAGTTGGCTGCCTCGTGATAAATTCTTATAATAAAACAAATTAGATGCACTAAATTCTCAAATTCATTTTTGGGATAAAATCTACATGTTTCGGACAGTTCCTCTGTGACGTACATTTGACAGTGCCTCGTGAAAAATTCTTATAAAAAAACCAACAATTTTCACTAAATTCACAAATTTATATTTCGAATAAATATCTACATATTTCGGACAGTTCCTCTGTGACGTTCAGGTGACAGTGCCTCGTGATAATTTCTTACAATAAATCCAAAGAGTCTCTAATTTCACAACTTTATTTATGGAAATTAGGTCTACATATTTCGGAAAATTCCTCGGTGACATTCATGTGACCGTTCCTCCTGATAAATTCTTATAATAAAACCAAATAGATGCACTAATTTCACAGATTTATTTTTGGAATAAAACTCTACATGTTTCGGTTAGTTCCCGGTGACGTTCAGGTGACCGTGCCTCGTGATAAATTCTTATAATGGAACCAAATAACTGCACTAAAACCACAAATTTATTTTTGGAATAAATTTCTACATGATACGAACAGTTCCTCTGAGACGTTTAGGTGACCGTTACTCGTGATAAATTCTTATAATGAAACCAACTAGGTGCACTAACTTCACATATTTATTTTTGGAATAAAAGGTTACTTGTTTGGGACAGTTCCTCTGTGACGTTCAGGTGACGGTGCCTCGCCAAATTTCTAATAATAAAACCAACTAATTACACCAATTTCACAAATTTATTTTGGAAAAATTTCTACATATCTCCTACAGTTCCTCTGTTAGGTTTGGGTAAGGCTGCCTCGTGATAAATTCTTATAATATATCCAACTATACTCAATATATTCACAAATTTATTTTAGGAATAATTTCTACATGTTCCGGAGAATTTGTCTTTGACGTTCAGGTGACCGTGTCTCGTGATATTTTCTTATAATAAAACCAAATGAATGCTCTAATTTCACAAATTTATTCTTGGAATGAATGTCTACATGTTTCGGACAGTTCGTCGGTGACGTTCAGGTGACCGTGTCTCGTGAAAAATTCTTAGAATGAAACCAACTAGTTGCACTAATTTCACACATTTATTTTTGGTATAAAATTGTAAATGATTCTGACAGTTCCTCTGAGCCGTTTAGTTGACCGTACCTCGTTATAAATTCTTATAATAAAACCAAATAAATGCACTAATTTCACAAACTTATTTTTGGAACAATAGTCTACATGTTTCGCTCAGATCCTCGGTGACGTTCAGGTGACCGTGCCTCGAGATAATCTCTTATAATAAATCCAACTAGATGCACTTATTATACAAATTTATTTTTGGAATAAAATTCTACATGTTTCGGACAGTTTTTCTGTGACGTTTGGTTGACCGTGCCTCGTGATAAATTCTTAAAATAAAACCAAATAAATGCTCTAAATTCTCAAATCGATTTTAAGAACAAATATCTACATGTTTCGGACTTTTCCTCCGTGACGTTTAGGTGACCGTGTCTCGTGAAAAATTCATATAATAAAACCAACTGAATGATTTAATTTCGCAAATTTATTCTTGGAATAATTATCTACATGTTTCGGAAAGTTCCTCTGAGGTCTTTAGTTGACTGTGTCTCGTGATAAATTCTTATAATGAAACCAACTAATTGCACTAATTTTACAAATTTATTTTTGGAATTATAATCTACATGTTTCGGACAGTTCCTCCGTAACTTTCAGGTGACTGTGCCTAGTAAAAAATTGTTATAATAAAACGAACTAAATGCACTAATTTCAGAAATTTATTTCGGTAATAAAATTCTACATATTTCGGACAGTTCCTCTGTGATATTCAGGTGACCGTGCCTCGTGATATATTCTTATAATTAAACCAAATATGATAACTATTTCACATATTTGTTTATGGAATAAATTTCTATATGTTTTAGAGTGTTCCTCTGTGACGTTCAAGTGACCGTGCCTCGTGATAAATTCTAATCAAAAAGTCAACTAAATGTACAAATTTAACAACTTTACTTTTGGAATAAATTTCTACATATTTCGGACAGTTCCTCTGTGACCTTAAGTGACCGTGCCTGGTGAAAAATTGTTATAATAAAATCAACTCTTTGCACTAATTTCTCGAAATTGTTTTTGGAATAAAATTCTACATGTTTCGGACAGTTCTTCTGTGAAGTTCAGGTGACCGTGCCTAGTGATATTTTCTTATAATAAAATATTATATTTGCACTAAATTCACAAATTTATTTTTCGAGTAAACTCTACATGTTTCGGACAGTTCCTCGGTGCCTTTCAGGTGAGCGTGCCTCGTGATAATTTCTTATAACGAAACCAACTATTTGTACTAATTTCGCAAATTTATTTTTGGAATAAAATTGTACATATTTCAGAAAGTTCCTCTCTGATGTTTAGGTGACCGTGCCTCGTGATTATTTCTTATAATAAAACGAACCAAATGCACAAATTTCACAAATTTATTTTTGGGCTAAATTCTCCATGTTTCGGACAGTTCCTCGGTGACGTTCATTTGACCGTGCCTCGTGTTAATTTCTTATAATAAAATCAAGGATTTGTACTAATTCCCCAAATTTATTTTCGGAATAAAATTCTACATGTTTCGAACAGTTCCTCTGTGACGTTCATGTGACTGTGCCGCCTGATAATTTCTTATAATAAAACCAACTAGATTCATTAATTTCACAAACTTATTTTCGGAATAATATTCTACATGTTTCAGACAGTTCTTCGGTGAGTTTCATGTGACCGTGCCTCGTGATAAATTCTAAAAATGAAACCAACAAATGCACTAATTTTACAAATTTATTTTTTAATAAAATTCTACATGTTTCGGACGGTTCCTCTGTACATTATCAAGATTTTGTCACTCTAGGTACAGTAATGTTATGCGTCGTATTATTTTGCTGACTGCTTGCGGGTTTGTTCAGCAAGCTGTCAGCAATACCAGTATGACGCATACCATTACTGTTTGTACAATGAAAAACTCCTAATCATAGACAGAGGAACTGTCCGAAACAAGTAGGTTTTTGTTCCTAAAATAAATTGAGAATTTAGTGCATTTATTTCCCTCTCTTTTAAGAAACGATAGGGAACGATTTTTAATCTAATTTGAAGTACTATCAAGGAAAAGCCATGGAAGGGCTGAGGGAACCCATGAAAGCTCTTAGTCAGAAGACCGGAGAACTTCCAAATGCCAGGAGGAGGCAGGAATATTTTCTACTGTGCAACGAACCTAAAGTGGTAATGAAAGGGTATTACAGGTTGCAGTGCTGGAGGAGATGGGTTATAGTAATGTTGTAGACAGAAGCTTCCGGTTTTGTAGATAATGGGTAATAATAGGTTTGTAATTAGAAACTATTGGTGAGGGGTTGATGGGTTATAATAATACTTCTTTACTAACTTACTCCATAGTGCAGAGTCCTTCTTGAGAAGCTAACTGGTTTGCAGCTAGTCAAGAAATTCCCCACATTTCACGGAACCCGAAGGTTCATTACCGCACTGACAAGCGTCCGCCACCTGTCTCTATCCTGGGCCAGCCCAATCAAGTCCATGTACCCACGTCCCACGTCCTGGAGATCCATCCTATTATTATCCACCCATTTACGCCTTGGTCTCCCCAGTGGTCTTCTTCCTTCTCGTTTCCCCACCAAGACGCTATACACCCCTTCTCCTCACCCATTCGCGCCACATGCCCAGCTCATCTCATTCTTCTCGATTTTATCACCCGTACAATATTTGGTGAGGGGTACATATCATTTAGCTCCTCGTTATGCAATCTCCTCCATTCCCCCGTTACCTCGTCCCTCCTAAGTCCAAATATTCTCCTCAACACTATGTTTTCAAACATCCTCAGCTTCCTTTACTCCTACAATGTCAACGACCAAGTTCCACACCCATACAAAACAAGAGGCAAAATTATATTTCTATATATCTTAATCTCTAATTATTGGATAACATCCTGGAAGACAAAAGATTCTACACCGAATGATAGCAAGCACCTTCTGACCTCAATCTGCTATTAATTTCTTCTGTAATAGAATTTTGATTTGTTAAAGTTGTTCCCAAATATTTAAACTCTTCCACCCTCAAGAAGGTATTATTAGCAATCCTCACATTGTTAATTCGTCCTGCATTTTGATCTCGATACATTAAAATGTACTTAGTTTTATCAGCTATTCTTCCAATCCAATCTCCCCAGTAGAAGCTACTAGAGCATCTGAAATTTCCGTTGTAGTGATGGGTGATAACAATGGTGTGAGAAAAAAATTGATGTTTTCGGAGGGAATGAGTAACTATACTGGCTTAGTGTGACCTGCTGAAATAAGAAGGGATTAATAATAACACTGGTGGAATTAGAAACTGTTGATTTTAGAGGTGGTGAGCAAGAGTGTTGAGGGAAATAAGAAATAATAATTTGGAAGATGATGAAAAACAATTTTGTTGTAGTTAGACTTGCTGATTTGGGAAGTGATAATAAGAGCATTGATGGAATTTGGAGCTGTTGATTTTGGAGGTGAACATTAAAAATATTTTCGTAGTTATACCTGCTGATTTGGGAGATAATTTATAACAATACTGGTGGAATTACAATTTGCTGATTTGGGAAATAATGAGCATAAAATATTGTTGTAGATAGACATTCATAATTGGGAGTTGATTTATTATAAAGTTGGTGGGTTTAAGGAGTGCTAATATGGGAGATGACGCGTAATAATACTGATGGAATTATGAACTGCGGATATGGAAAGTGATGCGTAATAATACTGATCGAATTAGGAACTGATGATATGGAAGGTGACGGGTAATGATACTGAAGGAATTATGAACTGCTGATATGGGAAGTGACGCATTATAATGTTGATGGAACTAGGAACTGCTGATATGGGAGGTGAAGCGTAATAATACTGATGGAATTAGGAACTGTCGATATTGGAGGCAATGTGTAATAATGCTGATGGAAATATCAACTGCTGATATGTGAATTGATGAGTAATAACACTGATGGAATGAGGAAATGCTGATATGGGAGGCGACGCGTAATGATGCTGAAGGAATTAGGAACTGATGAAATGGGAGTTGAGGGGTATTAATGCTGATGGAAATATCAACTGCTGATATGGGAATTGACGCGTAATAATACTGATGGAATTAGGAACGGCAGATATGGAAGGTTACGCGTAATAATAGTGATTAAATAATGAACTGTAGATATGGGAAGTGACGCGAAATAATACTGATGGAATTAGGAACTGCTGACATGGGAGTTGATGCGTAATAATACTGATGACTTTATGAAATGTAAATATGGGAAGTGACGCGTAATAATACTGATGGAATAAGGAACTGCTGATAATGGAGTTGACGTTTAATGATTCTGATGAAATTATGAACTGCTGATACGGGAGGTGACGAGTAATATTACTGATGGAATTATGAAGAGTTGATATGGGAATTGATGCGTAAAAATACTGATGGAATTATGAACTGTTGATATGGGAAATGAAGCCTAATAATACTGACGGAATTATGAACTGTGATATGGGAATTGACGCTTATTAATACTGATGGAATTATGAACTGCTGATATGGGAATTGACGAGTAATAATAATTATGAAATTATTAACTTCTGATATGGGAAGTGACGCGTAATAATAACGAATAAATTATGAACTGTTGTTACGGGAGTTGACGCGTAATAATACTGATGAAATTATGAACTGCTGATATGGGAGATGACGCGTAATAATGCTGATGGAATTATGAACTGCTGATATGGGAATTGACGCGTAATAATACTGATGGAATTATGAACTTCTGATATGGGAGGTGACGCGTAATAATACCGATGGAAATAGGAACTGCTGATATGGTAGGTAATAGGTAATAATAATGATGAAATTACGAACTGCTGATATGAGAAGTAACGCGTAATAATACTGTTGTAATTAAAAAATTGCTGATATTGGAGCTGACGCGTAATAAAGCTGATGAACTTATGAACTGCTGATATGGGAAGTGACGCGTAATACTACTGATAGAATTAGGAACTGCTGATATGGAAGGAGACGCGTAATATTACTGATGAAATTATGAACTGCTAATAGGGTAAGTGACGCGTAATAATATTGATGGAATTAGAAACTTCTGATATAGGAGGAGACACTTTATAATACGGCTGAAATTATGAACTGCTGATATGGGAAGTGACGCGTAATAATAATGATGGAATTAGGAAAGCCTGATATGGGAGGTGGCGCGAAATAATACTGATGGAAATACGAACTGCTGATATGGGAAATGACGCGTAAAAATAATGATGGAATTAGGAACTGCTGATATGGGAGGTGAAGCGTAATAATAATTATGGAAATAGGAACTGCTGATATGGAAGGTGACGCGTAATAATCCTGATGACACTATGAACTGCTGATATGATAAATGACGCGTAAAAATATTGATGGAATTAGAAACTTCTGATATGGGAGGTGACAAGTTATAATACTGCTGAAATTATGAACTGCTGATGTGGGGAATTGACGCGTAATAATATTGACGGAATTAGGAACGGCTGATATGGGAGGTGTGGCGTAATAATACTGATGGAATTACGAACTGTTGATATGGGGAATGACGCGTAATAAAACTGATGGAATTAAGAACTGCATATATGGGAGTTGACGCGTAATAATACTGATGGAATTAGGAACTGCTGATATGGGAATTGACGCGTAATAATGGTGATGATAATATAAACTGCTGACATGGGAAGTGACGCGTTATAATACTGATGTAATTGGGAACGGCTGATATGGTAGGTGAAGCGTAATATTACTGATGGAAATATGAACTGCTGATATGGGAGGTGACGTGTAATAATGCTGATGGAATTATCACCTGCTGATATGGGAATTGACGCGTAATAATACTGATGGAATTATGAACTGCTTAAATGTGAGATGACGCGTAATATCACTGATGGAATTAAGAAATGCTTATATGGGAATTGACGCGTAATAATGCTGATGCAATTATGAACTGCTGATATGAGAGGTGACGCGTAATAATACTGAAGGAATTACGAACTGCTGATATGGGAGTTAATGCGTAATAATACTGATGGAATTAGGAACTGCTGATATGGGAGGTGACGCGTAATATTTCTGAAGTAATTATGAACGGCTGATATGGGGAGTGACACGTAATAATACTAATGGATAATTTCATTTTTTCCTCCGTGCAACTGAATTACGTAATAAATAAAAGGAGCCAACTAAATTGCACTGAATATTTATTAAAACATCTTATGATGCAGTCCTACATTAGTTAAAATTAAATAG
>Ga0123357_10015179_pt1 | contig 10094 bp, 8 predicted proteins | sample TergutEmb28metaG_FD_89873 | JGI IMG/M metagenome (GOLD analysis project Ga0123357, IMG submission 89873) | Embiratermes neotenicus P4 segment gut microbial communities from Petit-Saut dam, French Guiana - Emb289 P4 | ecosystem: Host-associated > Arthropoda: Insects > Digestive system > Gut ... | reverse complement strand
TTTCCTTACCTGTTGCTCCAAGCTCTTCATGTTGAGTATCGAGTCTTCCAACAATCTCTTTGAGACTGCCAGCTCCTTCTCTAGTTCCTGGATCTTCTTTTCTTTCGTCTCAAGTTGAAGTTCATATTCCTCCTTAGCAGCAGCAGCAGCACCACCATCCATGCCAGTCTCTGTCTGTGTGTCGGCAACACACATGACAGTCAGGTCTACAGTCATTGTTGACACATCGCAAGTCCTTTGATCCTCGGTGGACACATGCATCCACCTTGGTCGGGTCCACAGTCACCGTTGCAGCATCACAGCTCCTTGGATCCTCGGTGGACACATGCCTCCACCTTGGTCGGTGTTTTGTTGTTCCTCTTCTTCCAGAACTTCAATTTCCTACGGAATTCCATGTTCCGCCTTCCTGTTTCCAATGAAACTTGATAGTTGCAACAATCGCCGCAAACTATGGTTGTTATAGTGTGTGGGTGTTTGCCAGTGCTTTGAACGCGACTTCCACCAACACACTACACCCGTACAGGTTACAGCACGCCAGAACATAGTTCAGTTCGTACCTCACAGAGAACACCATTTCAATTCAACCAATCAGGGGCTGCCACGTCGAAGTTCAGTGTTGCCGACGTAACTAATACTTGGCAACAATGCAGATGTTCACGCCTCACGGGGAAAACCTGTTTTAATTCGACCAATCAGGGACCGTTTATTTTAAGTTCAGTGTTGATGACGTAATTAATTCTTGGAAATAATGCAGGTGTTGGGGGCAGGTACATGTTTTAAATGAAACTGCATTATAGGCTTTAAAGAGAATAGAACAGTATACACGTAAGTCAGGCAGCACTCGGTGACTATCACAATTAAAATAATATTCTAGTCACGATGAAATTCTGTGTTGGAGACCTGCGCTTTATTCCGTTGATCAAGAAAAGCCATGTAGTTCATTCCAAATTTTACTGAATGTCTGAATGTCGTAAAAAAGTGGGGGGGGGGGCATTTGGCTTGGCTTGGCCTAGCTGAGTAAGACATCAACTACTGTGGGTCGTATTCAGGATGGTGTTTTTTTTTTAACCGTCTGACGGACCTACGGACAGACTGATATAACCGGCCCTTTTCAGGGCCCCAAGTACGAAAGGCGTAAGATTGTCAAGGACATTGAAAGGACGAATTAGCATCTAATAAACTCGTCGATTGCGAAGAGAAGCAACTGTTCCAGTAACAGGAGACATTTCTTTCTGTGGTAGTGCTTATGAAACGTAAGATTTTTCTCTATCCAACCATACAACGAAGAAAGGAAAAGGTTTATATAATGTTAAAAAGTCTTGAGTGGCTTGTTCAAAACGTTAGTCTAAGATTAGATGCAGTTTGAAATGACCCTTCTTGTAACTTTTCCTTCCAATATGGTGGTAGTGCAATGAATTTCGTCAGCTGATTTTCTATCTGACTTGGAGTTTGAAGTTCCAAGCAACAACTATCTGACAATAAATTAATACCACCGTCCAAAACACACAATAACAACGGTAAATGGCATCTATGGAGGAGGAATATCAAAGGCTTACAAGTAAAAACACAGAAGAAAATCGTAATGATTGGAGACAGTCATGCACGAGGCCTAACTAGTGAACTCAAAAATTATCTTGGACATGAATATTCAATTTCTAGTACTTTCATGCCTGGTGCAGGCCTGCAAAACATCGCTAATTTGGCCAAAAGTGAGATAACTACCCTCACAAATAGTGATACGGTAATTGTATGTGGAGGCTCAAATGATGTAAACAGAGATAGGTCACAAGCCGGACTTAATTCCTTGAAAAAATTTGTAAACTTAAGAATCAATACAAAAGTACTGATTCTAACACTTCCACCAAGGCATGATCTGATTCAAGATTCTTGTGTGAACAGAGAAATACACTCATTTAACAGGAAACTACACAAAATAATGAAGAACAAAGAAAGGGTAAAAATTCTAGACCATGAAATAACAAGAGAGGGCTTCACTCGCCATGGTCAACATTTAAACTCAGCAGGGAAATCTAAAATGGCGCAACTTATTGTCCAATATCTAACCAAATTTTCTACTAATAATAATACTGACTCAATACCTATGAAATGAAAAACAACAACTTCAGATTTTATCCCCATTGGATGTGAAGCTATGGACCCAAATTATGATACAAGTGATCTAGACAATGATGTGAATGAAAAAATCAACTTACTTCTAACAATCAAAACATCAGAACGACGAATAGAAGAAAGAAGCTTCCACCTACTAGAAGTCATGATTTTTTATGGGAATAAGTCCAGACAAGGTACCAAATTTACATATTGATACTGTATTTAATAGACCTCAAATTACCAATTCCAATAAACCCTCAAGTAATAACTTTTATTCCTACACTCCTCTTCATGAATATAACCAGCATGTAAATACTTCCACTATGAGTGATAAACCACCCAGTAATAAAAACAGAACTGAGAACTTAAGGATATCCCACCAAAATATAAGAAGCCTACACAGAAAAGTTGATGAACTAACTACTCATTGGATAAATCTTTTTCCCCATATACTTTGCCTGACTGAGCACCACTTAAGAGACTATGAAATTGGTAATATATGTATCGAAGCACTATAAGCTGGGAGCTTTTTACTGTAGGAAAAGCCAAAAATATGGTGGGGTATATATTTGTGCATGATACCCTAACCTACACTAATATTGATTTAAGTAGATATTGTAATGAATTAGATTTGGAAGCGTGTGCTATAAAAATGAGAATTTCGGATATAGTTTTTTGTATTTTATGTATTTATAGACCTCCAACAAGTAACTTTTTTTTAAATTTATTGTGTTTATTAGAATCTATACTAATGCAGTTATACTCAAACACCACCAAATTAATTATTTGCGGTGATATAAATATTAATTACCTCAAGTCTTTTAATTATAAAACTCAATTAGATAACATACTGGCATCATTCAATTTAAGTACTGCAGTAGAGTTTCCTACCAGAATCACCAAAAATACCTCCACAGCCATTGATAACATTTTTATTGACAAAACAAAAAATAGCGATTATACTATCGAACCTATAATCAACAGTCTATCGGACCATGATGCACAAGAGCTAGTATTACACAATATAAAAATTATTAATCAAAAAACTCAATTTACTGTAAACCGATTAATAAACAATACCATCATAGCACAGTTTAAATTAAATCTAAGTTATGAGAGTTGGTCTGACACCTTTACAGAAGCAGATGTCGACACTAATTTAAAAAATTTCTTAAATGCTTATTTAAGACATTTCAATCATAGTTTTCCTTATAAAAAGATTCGCATTAATCATAACGAAAAAGCCTGGATAACAAAAGGTATAAAAATTTCATGCCAACGAAAAAGGGACCTATACAAATTATATAAAATTACCCATGATTCACATTTCAAAAACTATTATAAAAATTACATCAAAATTTTGTCTGGGGTTATTAAGGCTGCAAAAAAGATACATTACAACAAATTATTCATTCGATCAAAAAATAAAGTAAAGACTATGTGGAACCTTGGCAGATCAGAAATAAATAAACAGGGTAACGATAATGAACTACCCCTGAATATAGAAGGGGAAACAGTAACTGATTTTCAGGAACTGGCGAAAACATTTAATAACTACTTTGTAAATGCTACCAATTCAATTCAAAGTGAGAACTTTGATAATACTTCAACAGCAGTTCACAACTTAAAATTGACATGTCCTAAATCTTTTCCTCGAATCCACTTGACCCCGGTTACAGCTAATGAAATTAAGAATATTATTAAATCTTTAAAACTGAAGAACTCACATGGGTATGATGAAATACCGCCAAGGATTTTAAAAATAAGCTTACCATTTATTACTTCCCCACTAGTATATTTATGTAATAAGGCAATGTCCTCTGGAATATTCCCCACATGGCTCAAATTTTCACAAGTCATCCCGATATTTAAAAAAGGGAGATAAAGACAAACTAACTAATTATAGACCTATTTCACTATTAACATCATTTTCTAAAATATTTGAAAAGGTAATATACAAAAGATTAGATAATCATATGATAGCTACCAACATTTTGGCAATGGAACAATATGGTTTTAGAAGTAATACGTCGACTGAAAAAGCCATTTATCAATTAACTAATAACATATTGAAGGCACTGGATAATAAATATCTGGTAGGTGGAATATTCTGTGATTTGACAAAGGCCTTTGATTGTGTTGATCATGGCATTCTCTTGGGCAAACTAGAATATTATGGTATTACAGGTAGTGCAAATAACCTGATAAAGTCATATTTAAAGGACAGACAACAAAGAGTAGTAATTAGAAATAAATCCTCCAATACTTACTACTCTAAGTGGAATAAAGTTACAAGAGGAGTCCCTCAAGGATCGGTGCTCGGTCCATTGTTTTTTTTAATCTATATTAAAGATCTACCAGGTACAATAAATCAAATTTCATCTCCTACACTATTTGCTGATGACACAAATATAATCTGCATACATCATGATTTAAATTTATTCAATGAAACAAAAGAGGAAATATTTTTGAAAATAAATAAATGGTTTCAATCCAATTCATTAATATTGAATTTTAACAAAACTAAATTTATTCAACTTTCTACAAAAATTAATGTGGAGACTTTGACTTGTACTGATTATGAACATAATCATATTGAAAACTCACAATGCACAAGCTTTTTGGGCCTTATTATACATAAGACACTATCCTAGCAACTTCATATTGACAAGATATGTGCTAAATTGAAATCAGGTTGTTATATACTTAGAATCTTGAACCCAATTTTATCAGTGAGTAATCTGAAAATGATTTACTTTTCATACATTCATTCAATTATTACATATGGCATAATCTTCTGGGGTAACTCAACTGGTAGTAATGAAGTATTTAAACTACAAAAAAAGGCTATTAGAATTATTAGCAGAACTTCATGCCATAATTTATTTAAAGAACTGAAAATTCTTCCTCTTCTGTCGCAATACATATTATAGCTTGCAGTGTATGTTGCAAAAAACACTGATGTCTACTATAAACTCAGATATTCATTCAATTAATACTCGACATAAATCCAGCCTCTACCCTCCATTACTAAGGCTAACCAAATCCCAGAAAAGGGTCTATTGTACAGGTATCAATGTATACAATTGTCTGCCTCTAAAGATTAAGGAATTGTCTGGTAAGATAAAACACTTCAAAAGGTCACTAAAAAAATTCCTTTTAGATGGTTCCTTCTATACTTTGGAAGAATATATTGACTGGACTTCTATAAATGATTTAAACACTTTGTATTTATAATAGTCAATAACAGAATTAATTTTCATGCTGTCATAATTGATTAACATGCACATACATTTTATTCATATTTTATTATATATAAAACTGTGATAAATTATTAAGATTCATTGTTACCATATTATATCGATTAATGCTCATATAGTGTGATTTTGTTGTAATATGGAATTGTAATCTATAATTGACGTGTCCTATGTTACATATGTGACTGAATGGACAAAAAAATAAACTAAACTAAACTAAACTAAACCGGTACGTTTTCGCAGCCCAGCATTAATGAATTTGTTTCATGTCTAATTTAATGTGCAGGTCAATAAAAGGACATATTTTCGTAGTAAGTGTGCAAGTATGCTTAATATTTTTGCATGTGCTGTTCTAATAGGGAAATGTGAGTGATATTTATTTACGACTCTGTTGTTGACATGGTTGATAACATACGTAACTTGGTTTTACGGTTTTATGACGTTTCATTTCTAGTTTCCAATTTTTGATAATCACACACTTGTCATTTGGGTTACCAAGAACATACATTGTATCAAAACAGTAATATTCATAATTCTGTGTGAAATAAGGGCAATTATTTGTGTACTTGCTGGTGTTCTTGTATGCACAAAAAATGATGAAGTTATTCTTATTCTTAGACGGAGTTCACTAAATGGATATCTGGTGTGGTTATTTAAGTTTTTTCACGCGAAGTGGTTGATTTGTGGTGGAGATGAGAGGCAGAGGTACGCGTGTGTGTTGGCTGTACTGTAGTTTGTGGCTCATTATAGTGACAAAGTATAAAGATACCTATACAGTAATAATTTGTATACACATATTTTGGAACAAGTATCAGTACCATCTTCTAGGGTCAAGCAGTCCAAGAAATGTGGGTATCCATCAATCAGTTCTGCATTACATGCCAGAAGAGTGAAGATCTCATTTACAATGCAGCAGAATTCTAAAATCATGACTCACTGTTACTGTTGTCATTTTCCATTCCTGGAATTTATATAGCTACCAGAAAGAGTAATGGCTTGTTTTCTCAAGGATGCAGAGAGGGTTGAATTCTCAAAATAACCCACTTCTTGGAAAATTATAATAACGCATGATTGGCAATGTCATATTTGAGATAGATGCTCTTATATACGTCATGCTAAGCAAGGCAGAAAAATATGTGCTTTATGGGGAAGTTTTACCACAGAATGTGTAAGATTATAAACAACACATTGCACAAACTGAGGTTATTATAACCAAGAGCAATTATATTTCCAATTTTTTTGCATTGACACTGCATTCTGATCACTGGCTTGCCAATGTTTTTATCCCATTAGCAGTCTTCATCCTCAGAATGAAGTAACTGAGAGAAGGTAACATAATACCTTCACCACCCAAAAACTGAAGTGTGTTATGGCAATCCACCAAAATAGCCTGATGACTTTGGGAAGAATCTATATATTTTTTTAAAACTGAGTAAACATAAAATATATGAAGATATCCTAATGATGCTTGTACTAACAAAATTCAATTATAAAAGATCATGTTTTATTGGGCTTATAGTTGGAAACAAGTTTTGCAGCAGAAAGGATTACAGATGTACATTTTGGTTAGTGCAGACATCCAGTTTCAGTGATTGGAATCTGGATTCTGTTATTTATTCCTGCAGCTTTCATTGTAACCAATATGGTTGCAAAATATTGGGCATAGAAATAGCCCCAAGAGATTACTAGATGGCAGTGAATTGCTAGTAGAGAGCCATACATGTGTTGCTGGAGTTATACTGGAGTGTCAACAGTGGGACAAGTTTGTTCTAAAAATTGAATTTTATGCTCTAAACTTGTCCTGCATTATGAGGATTGATGTTAAAGGATTTGTGCAGTGGGGTTATGTAAGTGATATTCCCCTAGCAGGTATGGACTGTGTTAAATATCCTTTCCCTCTGCAGTCTGACTGTTGAACACAGATATTTGCCATATTGACTGTGTGAATTTCACTTAGTTCATAATGGATGTTTGTGTGGTTCCCCCACTCTACCAGTGACCCACATATGGTTATTTTGCAGACTTGTATCGTAGAGGTGAAGCATTTTTTTTATGTTTATGCTTTTTATTAGTCTACTGTGTGACCTGTAGTGTTTTGTGAAGATCAAAAAGAATGGGAGAGGATAGTTGAACGGTACCTTCTTCCCCTGCCCCCACACTCACCACACTGTAAGGCTTTTGGCAGCAGAGTAATAACAGACTGCTAAGACCATTTATGTTTCTACTGATCTGTTTAACTCATTAACCTCTTATAATTGTTCACTCCCTGTCATCAGTGAAAGGTTTAAATCAACACCTAAGTATAAAAAATATACTAGCCACAGAACAGTATCAATATAGGAAGGATCGGTCAACACAGGCACCTTACGCACTTATTAATGGTATACTTCAAGCTTGGAATAGTAAATCACAAGTTGCTGGTATTTTTTGTGACTTCACTAAGGCTTTCGACTGTATGAATCTTAATACATTAATAGAAAAGTTAAAATATTATGGGGTAAATAAAACACGTATTGACTGGTTTGAGTCCTGTTTATACATCAGATACAGAGAGTTGACGTCAATGTAAATAATGTTCAAAATTACTCCTCTACGTGGGAATTATTTAAGTGTTGATTTCCACACAGGTCTGTTTTGGGGTCTCTGCTTTTTGTTGTGTATATAAATGATTTGGCAAGGCACAATAAGCATTTTACCGATGCTGTACTATTTGCAGATGACACTAGTATTGTAATCACAGAAAAAAGTTTGAAAATCTAAACCAAAAGATTAGGCTCACTTTAGATTGTACTGGCAGATCATTTAAGACAAATCATCTATTATTTAATTTAATGAAAACTAACATAATTAAATTTTCTCGTTCACATTTCCTTCATTCACAGTTGATAACTAAACATAATAGTACTACTGTAAGTTAAGTGCCTGAAACCAATTTTTTAGGTGTGTAAATTGACAATCATTTGAATTGGAAATGTCATATAGGTCGTTTTTTGACAAAATTGAGTACAGCTGGTTTTGTAATTAGACAGGTGTTTTATGTACTAAATCTGGAAACTTTATGAGTGGCTGGTTGTCAATTTGTAAATCAAGGAATTTTGTATTTACTGTTCCTTCTAAATTATTTTCTGTGTAACCAACACTTAAAGCACAGTCTAGCGAATCATTCATCATAAAATCTTTTATATTTTCCCTAGACTTAGGGCCAAATCATTAGCGCGAAACCGTTCCCTCATATGAAACAGAACTAATTTGACAACGAACAGAAATCATAAAAATTTTTACTATGAATTATGACACTGGGGTTGCCAGCAAATATTTTTTCCTTGATTTAAGGCCAATGCAAGGATAAAACACACAAAGACGGGGCATAATCCACACTCCTCCATGTAAGGTGACTAAAATCTCACCACGACATAGTCAAACATTAACTTTAAACATGACCATTCTGCGTTCAAATCCCAGAAAAGTCTTCCAGCCAAAGTTATGCCCCATCATGAGGCCTATTGTCTCTTGAGCAATGGTCCTCAATTTTCCCAAGTTGGAGTCTTCAACCACGATGGGAAATTGTTAGTGTAAGCGCAATCCCAGTTATAGTTTAAGGTGTCTGTTACTAAGCCCAGCAATGCTGTTAACACAGGAACGGCTAATAGACCAAGGGACGTCGATTTGCATTTTCCCACAAGTCTCCACCCTCAGCTCTTTGGTTGGTTTGTTTTATCAGCAAATATTATGGGTTTTGAATTTATACTCAGGGGAAGGTAATTTATAAGGAGCAACAAGCAGTAAAGCACATAAATTTTATTTTGGATAAATAACTACCAATAAGATCAATTTAAACTATTCATTTATATAAATACAGAAGACTATAGACCACTGAAGGCAACATCCTTCTTGCAAAGGGGGTCTAGAGGCAACTTCATGCCATCCTTTTCCTCTCATGCACCACTACCTTGCAGCTTCTCTTTGCATTTGGTTCCTCAATTAAAAGCTCCATCAGTTTCCAAGTTATTGACTTCTTTTTCTCCACCCTATCATCATGTGACTCTTCACACAAGTTAGCCAGGTCCTAAGTTCTGAGTTTTTCAATATGTAGCTCCAACAGTTCTTCATCAGACTGTTGTGGGTTAGATTAAAGGAATTTTGCCATAGATCATTTAAAACAAATATTTAATCCATCAGTTCCTATTACAATACAGGAGACACCGTCCCTTCCACTCATATCCTCAGTCACATCAATTTACAGATTCCCAATCTTAACAATGCTGGCCCACTTCTTTCAATCACATTGCAACAAGATACATAGTATTGTTTCCCTATCCATTTTTCATTTCCCAATATGAAAGTAAGGACATACTTCTCTCAGTCTGTATGTCATTGCATCTGGTTGTGATAATTTGGCACATGGACTTAACATCCATCTCCTGCCTATTTTGACAGATGTATCCCAATTCCGTGGTCTAGCGGTAGCGTGCTGGCCTTTAGTACCCAAGTTTGTGGGTTCAAACCCGGCCGAAGCCATCGGATTTTTAGGGTGAAAAAATCCTCAGCACGCCTTCCTTCGGAGGGGAAGTAAAGCCATCGGTCCCATGTTGTAGATTTGCGGCATGTAAAAGAACCCTAAATTTACATGGAAGTCGGAATTTAGGCAAAATTACTACCGGACATCTTTCTCGCCCACAGTTCCACCTTTCGCTGCTAGGATCTCTCACGTCATTGTGGACGGAG
>Ga0123357_10015178_pt1 | contig 10094 bp, 10 predicted proteins | sample TergutEmb28metaG_FD_89873 | JGI IMG/M metagenome (GOLD analysis project Ga0123357, IMG submission 89873) | Embiratermes neotenicus P4 segment gut microbial communities from Petit-Saut dam, French Guiana - Emb289 P4 | ecosystem: Host-associated > Arthropoda: Insects > Digestive system > Gut ... | reverse complement strand
TGTGTGTGTGTGTGTGTGTGTGTGTGTGTGTGTGTGTGTGTGTGTGTGTGTGTGTGAGTGTGTGTGTGTGTGTGTGTGCGCGTGCGTGTGGGCGTGTGTGTGTGCGCGTTTGTGTGTGTGAGTGTGTGCGTGCGTGTTTGTGAGTGTGTGTGCGTGCGTGCGTGGGTGTGTGTGCGTGCGTGCGTGGGTGTGTGCGTGTGCATGTGTGTGTGTGTTGAAAAATATGTGAGACAGTAGCTGCAGAATAGGAGTATATTGGGTTTGGGGAAAGAAGAATTTGAAGGAGATTTTAAGACTGGATCATGAAATGAATGTGTGCAATACAAAGTATGGAAAGAAACTGAAAATAGGAAGCAACAGAATGAAGGCAAGGTAAGATGTGAAAATATACTTAAATATGATGTTTGACAAGTGGAGGTAAAATGCTCATCTGAATCCAGAGCCCCGGTTTTTTTTATCATCTTACCTGTCTTAGTACAGTTGTGTGATACTACTCAGATGTTAGGATTGTCAGGCAATGTTGCCATACCAGTGAAGAAGAATAACAATAAGAATAAGTTGGAAGTGGTGGTTGTGTTGGTGTGGTGGCAGTGGTTGTAATAATGTTGGTATTAGTAGTTAGAGATAAACCAGAACTGCAAAACAGTAAAAGTTGACCTGATTTTTATACAGCAGACTTGCATTGTTCACTGGCTTGTTGATCACAGTTATGATTATTCGGGGATCAATTACTGTGGCAACCCTTGTGTGTCACATTGTACTTCCATCACTTATTCGTAGTCATGTTTCAAATCATATAGTTATACAAAGGGTTCACATCTGCTCACATGTCCCTCTCTGCAGCTACCTAGGTATCATACAATATGGAATGTACCTTGATTGTACTCACAATTTTTGAACTGATTGTTGCCCTCATGTTTTAAATATATGTGGAATGGATGATGAACATGGTGATTAAGACCCTAAGGATGAAAGAAAGTGAAAATCATGCCCCTGTTGGATAAAGTGGAGGTGTTGGATATGGCTCTCAGCCAGTGGTACTATTTGTGAGGACGAAGGCCAGGCAGATACACAGCCACTGTGCAGAGTCTGGGGTGAGGAGAAGAGCAGCTTCCATACCAGTGAAGGGTGGTTTGAAAATTCTATAAAGCTTATTAGCCTGAACAAACATAAAGATAATGGGAGGATCAGTACCTGCTGATCATGTGGCTGGCACTAAATACAGAGCATTTCAAGAAGATAATCAAGGAAGACTACTTAACACAGCATGTCTTTAACCTCGATGAGACAACCCTGGTTTTGAAGAAAATACCAGCAGTTACTTTTGAATCCAAGAACGAAAAGACTACTTCAGGTCTGAAAGTCTCTAAGAATCATATCATTTCTGTTTATGGTGTAAGGCTTTGGGTGAATGTATGACAAAATGCTAACATCATTCCAGTGAACACCAACACAATTGTTATCATATTTATTAATTATTAATTTACACATTATTATGTATCATGTGTCTTTGGTTCCCCTCTCCCCATTTCTCCTGTAAGGTCTTAACTTGTACATTGCTCTTTTACCATTGGCAGGATTTCTAAAGAACATAACCCCATGAATAGCATGGATTTACACTACTGTCATGAGGGCTTATGCATTCAAGTGTTGTCTTGTGTCTGTTCTGCTACCTCTTTGCCTGTGATAAAATTATGAATCTGCTTTCCTTATGTGAGCACTGAATGGGCAGGATTTCAGTTTTGCCCCTAACTTCATCATAAGGAAGACAATGATGACAGAAATGAAAACAACAATGATGATTGGCAAAGGAGACCAATTTTTAAGTGTGGGATTTGCATTTTGGTGAAAGATGGTCTTTACCACATACCATGTTTTGGATGGAAGGATAAGACATGTAGAAGAATTTATACTTTATCCAGCCGGGCTCAAACCTGAGACCTTAATGCACAGAAAGTCATTAATTACCTTTATGACCTTCTTAATTGCATTTAATTACTGATAGGCAGTTTTATTATGCTCTCTGTTTCAGTATCAAATGCCTGTCAGTTTCAAAGTGGGGCTTGTGGAGAAGGATATTTGTGTTTGCCAAATGGTGTTGGAGGCAGAAGCTGTGTTTGTGGTGACTCAGACAGCGAAGGCTCAGGTGAAATAGAGAGTTGTAATGATGTAGTCTGATTCATGGACTACACATGGATAAACACACAAGTTCCATTACATATGTATGTAACAGGAAATCTGTGTCCCTTTTTGTTTCAGTGGATATGTGACTGAAAACAAAACATGATTTAGTTCTTTAAATGAAACTTTCCTCTTGTACTTCAATCAAAAATATACATTTAAAACATCATTGTGCACAACACAATTTACAAATCTTCAGGTTACTAGTTCCGGCTTTTCAATTAAGATATCATCACACGTATTCATTTTCAAGAGCAATACTCAGTACCCCACATCACAGTGGACGGAGGTACCTGATAGTGCACACACACCAATGTCAATCCATAAATATTTATATAACACGGACCTCCTACAGGCATGGAAACACAAAGTAAACAAGTGAACAAGTGAACAAGGTTCCAGTGTTAAAAACAAGTAAGTAAACTTCTAAAAACCACCTGTATTTTTTTTTATTAAAATTATTGACTAAAAATATAAAAAAAAATTTATAAATTAATTTAAATTTATTTAAATTCTATTTTTACTTACCCCAGTGCCCAAAAGAAACTAATAGGATGAGGATGAATTCTATTTTAGAAAAATTCATAGTGTATCATACACATTACATTCAAATAATAATGAACATTGGATTAACTTACCTTCATATGAACAGATGGTTCCAGTGACATGAAAATACAAGGCTGAAGTGTGTGTAATGTATCAATATAAACTGCCTACCCACTTTATTTTAGGACGATCATTTTTAATACTACCCTATAATTTTAAAACTTATATGTATTTTAGCATACAATTTTATGGCATATATTATACGGGAATGAGATCTAAATCCCACTGCAGGTAAAAGTTTTTTTTATGGCTCTTGATAATGAATGGGTCTGATGATGGCTAAATTGAAAAGCCAAAACTGGTAACCTGAAGTTTTGTAAATTGTGTTGAGCAAGATGGTGTTTTGAATGCATACAGTTTAGTTCTCTAAGGTATAAGTTTTCTTGGTGTAGTATAGCTTTCTGACTTTCAACACTATGGAACATATAAAAGAACCTAATGTCTTCTCCCTCTGCATAGGAATAGCTGATATGAAGATGAAGGCATTAAGTTGTTCTGAAATGTTGCAATTTACTTTCAATTCAAAACCATGTTATAACACAGAATATTCCTCACTACATAATTTGGCATTACTGAAGTTGAATTTTGTGTGTGTGCGGTAGGATTTATATTAAGATGTAATTACTGAGTAATAAATAATATAAAACTCATATCTAGACCATTCACAAGCTGGAATTTATCTGTGTGGAAGGATATTTACAGAAAACATTTCACTATTCAGTTTCCAGGTAAATTCATTTTTCATTGTGCCATAAAAACCATTTTTCATACATTTTTCAAACATTCTGTAACTTCTGAAAAATTTATTTCCAGTTTCTGCATATTTTCATCTTAACTTTTAAACTGTTTAACCCATAAGGTTTTGCGCACATGTAATGTGGCATCCTCTTTCTGCCCATTTGATTAGTGCATCTTCAGAAATGTTTCCCCAGAAGTGACTTTCTGAATGCATGTAAACTACTTGGTGTGTGAATCATTAACATGACAAACCTAAATTAGAATTACCATTTGAATTATATGATGTCTGTAGGAGACTATAGTCATCGCGTATCATGTAGCAGTCCCAACTATAATAACAACTTAAGAGCAACAAACAACATTAACCCTTCTTAATAAGTGTTTGTTATATATATTGGCAGGAGGATGTAGGAACTGCTGCATCGGGCAGTGGCAGTATATTGCCTGACCTTGCCCATCACAGAGATTATGAAAATAACAGTTAGGAGTATTCCTGAAACATTGTTTTAATTTATAGTAAGATTTGATGTGCAATAATTAAATTTCTACTTGCTTCTGTTGAGTTTCAAATTTAATGAAAAGTGGAGAAACAAGTCAGCACATGCATAATGCTGGTCACTAGTAACTCAGGTGTGAGAGGGTTAAAATATCCATTTGCTTTTCATAGTTAATTATGATTATTTAGTTATGAGTCTATGTAATACAGCCTGAATCAGATACGTTTGCTGTGATATGCGCAAGAGAAAAGTGAATCAAAATGTCGGAGGGAATGAAGTGAAAAAAGCTGCTAGTCATCTTAGGCACTGCTGGTGTGGAAGAATAAGAATAATGTTCAGGATTTTGCTGTGAAGTAGCTAAGAACTCTGCTCTTCTGGCCTATTTTGCAGCAAATAATGGTAATTTTCACTGCTTGCTGCGTAATAACCCAGAAGAGCGGAGTTGTCACTGAAGACACAATCACTGCTTGTATAAACATCTGTATTCAAACAGGGAGCTTTGCCATTTGCAAACAGAGAGGTATATAACCACATAAATTATCCAGGTGTAGTTTTTGTACCAGTAATAGTGTTGATATGATATAATGATACTGTCTGTAACTGTCAGAAGTGCACTACGGTATGAATGGCACTGTAATTTCCTTCAGTGCACCACTGCCATATTGTCTATCTGGTGGAGGATTCTTCAGACATAATGTCAGTAATGCTAAATAATGTCAATAGCACCATGTCAGTGAGTATATCTGCTATATAATTTACAATGATAGAAAACTGGTACAAGAGTATTAGTGGGGACCTAAATTTCTTGTTCTGTATCATGACAGATGTATTTGACACAGGTTGTATGGTAGGTTATTTGTAAACATTAAATCAACAAGTATGGGGGAAAAAAGCAATCATGGCCTATTTTGGAAATATTATCCTGGAGTAAACCTGCAGGGAACAAAGAAAAGAATGAAAAGCTTTGTACATATGGGTTTCAAACTAAGTACCTCCACAATGCATGTAGACTTATTGTTCATGGAAGTCTAAAACTTTGAAAAATGTTAAACATGTATGTTGAACTGTAATATATGCTTGTAACATAATTTCTTCTGTTTTTGCATTATATGGGATGGTTTTTACCATGACCTGAATGAAGTATGGTGTTTCTGTTTGTACTTCTCATTGATTTTTAATTTCCTGCAGTTACTTCTTTTTTCATAACAATGTTTCTTAGACACTAATATAAAGCCTGCTGACATATTAACAGGAAAATGTTACAGATGTCAAGAATACCTAACTTCGATGAGATTGGAAGTTCTGTAAAAACAGCTATATTTGGACTATGATGATGTTAGGCAGGTTTAAATGCATGCATATAGTTGAAGCATTAGTGACTGTGCCTAGTGCCATTGAGATTGTGATCACTACTTAAAAGTTGAAAAGATGTAAATCACCTGGTATTTATTAAATTGTTGTAGAACTGCTTCAAGCAGGAGGTAGAATACTACATTCAGAGATACATAAGTTTATTAATTCTGTCTGGAATAAGGCAGATGTGCCTGAAAAATACAGGAAGTCAGTTATTGTATCTATTTATAAGAAGGATGATAAAGCAGACTGTAGTAATTGTTGAGGCATATAACTGTTATCAGCTACGTACATAATTTTACCCAACATTCTTCTGTCAAGATTGACTCAACATGCAGAAGAAATTACTGGGATCATCACTGTGGATTCACCATAACAGATCAACTACTGATCTGCATTCATCATACACTTAAAAAAAATGGAATACAATGGAGCAGTAAATCAGCTATTTATATACTTAAAGACAGCCTATAATTCAGTTTTTGTTTAATATTCTCACAGAATTTGATATCCCCATGAAAGTGGCTAAGTTAATAAAAATGTGTATAAATGAAACCTGTAGTAAAGTCCAAAGAGGCAAACATTTGTCTGATACATTTCCTATTCAGAATGGTCTGAAGAAAGGAGATGCTTAATTACCGATGCTTTTCAACTTTGCTTCAGAATGTTATCATTAAGGTTCAAATCAACCAGGAGGTATCGTAAATGAATCAGTCACATAGCCTTTTGGTCTGTGCTGATGATATTAATTATTGGGTGAAACATACATAAAATAAAAACAAGATTTATTCATCTCTAGTAAGGAGGCTGGTCTAGAAACAAATGCTGAGAAAATTAATTGTATGTCTTCTTCCTGTGAACAACATGCAGTATCAAATTACAATGTCAGGTTAGGTAATATATCGTTTGAAAGTGTGGTTAGTTCAAATATTCGGGAACAACACTAACAGAATAGAATTGTATTCCTGACGAAATGAAGAGCAAGTTGAACTGAGGAGTTTGGTCCAGAATCTTTTGTCTTCCTGTTTTCTACCCAAAATGTAAAGGTTAAAATATACAAAAGTATAATTTTGCCTGTTGTTTTATATTGATTTCAAAATTGGTCTCTCATATTAAGGGTTGAGTGGCTGAGGTCTTTGAGAATATGGTGGCGAGGAACATATTTGGGCCAAAGAGGGATGAGGTAACAGGGGGCTGGAATAAATTAAATAATGAGAAGTTTTATGGTTTATAATCTGCATCAAACATTATTTGGGTGATCAAATCAAGAAGAATAAGATGGGTTGGACATGTGTCATGTATGAAGGACAGGACAGGTGAATACAGGGCTTTGATGGGTAAATCTAAGAGAAGAAGTCTACGTGGAAGATGTGGGCATAGATGGGAGGCTAATATTGAAATGGATCTTCAAGATATATGGGAGGGTGTAAACTGGATTAATCTTGCTCAGGATAGGGATAAGTGGCAGGCTGTCGTGAGCATGGCAATGAACGTTTGGTTTTCATAAAATGCGGGAAATTTCTTCACTCTCTGAGGAACTACTAGCTTCTCAAGAAGTTCTTTACTCCTTGGATTTTTTCTTTAGGTAGACATGACAGAAAGACAACCAGTAAGCAGTGATTCTTCAACAGGTAACTTTATTCAGCAAAGGTGGACACAGTAATACTGACTAAAACATATGTACCATTTTTTTCAAAGACGAAATCCTGTCGTGTCATAATCAATATTACTTTCCGCTGTTGCTACCTTTCGTTCGCCTAGTAGTTCACTTAATTATTAGTTGATTTGCTGCCACTTATCCTTGCCGCCAAAGTTGTGTTACTATTCCTCGTCCGATGGCAGCACGATCTGATTCGACACTCGTGCTGTAATCAGTGTCCGTGTGATGGCATCTCGTCTGCTCGTGAGGTAATCTGTGGACCAGAAATTCGGAATACTTTTCATAGATTGCTCCGGCCACTGTGTCCTGTCATCTGATCCATGATCTACTCCATGTATTGTCCAGAGGCAACTATACCCTTTAACCGAAGCGATTTGGTGTGGCAATAGAAAAAACGCAACTAATGAATAAGGGAAGGTAAGTAAATCGGCAAGTATGCGTGAACGTTCATGTATTATGTTGGACTTCTTTAAAGACTCAAGCATCGGTGTGTGTACTGTTTAATGCAGTGACAGCATTATTCTGATGAGATCCGTCAACAGTCTGAGTTAGTCGTTCGTTCGACTGTGAGATACATTTTATGTTTCCATTGCTAGGTGTACCAATAAGTTTCTCTGAAAACATGGGGAATGCTGGCAGTAATACACGTGACAGACACAAGTCAGGAGATGCAATAGCACCGTCGTCCCCAGGAAAGGATGGTCAAGCATTTGTCTTTGATAAGAAACCTAACACTAAATTAGTTTTCCAATCATCACATGAGGAAGAAGAACCGTACTATGCCAAGGAACAGCTAACAGAGGAGTACACAGCAACCACACGCCAACGTTCTGCTACTGTCTCGGAGGGTACAAAAGTGAATGACAAAGTCTTACCCACAGTTTTTAAATGGGAAGGTGGTGGAAAGCAAGTTTTTATCAGTGGGACATTCTCTGACTGGAAGACTCTTCCAATGGTAAAAAGGTAAACACTCTTCCTTTTGACCACAGGAGAATATTTTGGTCCTGTAGGCAGATATAAGGATTTCAGTGTACTGTCAGTAGCTTGTGTATACATACTTGAAGTAGTGTATAGCATTAAGAAGTACAAACAAACTCTGGAACAAAATGTGGAAATAATAATTATAATATACACCAAAAATTATCTGTCTGTGTTCAGTTCTGTAATTTGGATCTTTTAAGGAAAAGTGTATGAATGTGGGTCCAGCATTTCTGCCATTGCTGGAACTCACTTCCTGGAATTTTATTTAAGATTGTCTGTGATTTTTCATGAATTTCAGAGACATCTTGGAAACAACACCCTTGTATCTGCAATGGATCAGGGGATAATCTTAAAGTGAAACATAAAGACCTGGAATGGGAATGTCTAGACCGGATGCATGTGACTTAGGCTAGGGACCATTGGTGGGCTTTTATAAACACCTTTGGGTTCCATAAAATGTGGTAAATTTCTTGACTAGCTCAACAACTGTTAGCATATTAAGGCAGATTCCCTTCCAGGGTGCTTTTGGGAATGTAGCGAAAATTAAGTATAAAACTTTTTGGCTGATATCTTCCCCCCTCCACCTGCCCCTTTCCACACACACCTTCTCTCTGAATTCTTGATTCTTATCGCATCTTTAAATTTTAATCTTAATTTTTTCCAGTCATGGTGATTTTGTAACTATTATAGATCTTCCAGAAGGGGAGCATCAGTACAAATTTTATGTGGACGGTGAATGGAAACATGACCCAGGAGTGGTATGTATGCAGAATAAAATAGGAAACATTTTGAAATGTCCTTTTCATTACAGAGTTTCTTCATTCTATTAATTCTTTCTTCTTCAGCGCATCATTGACAATGGAATGGGTTCTAAGAATAACTTGGTGAGTGTCAAAAAGTCTGACTTCGAAGTATTTCAAGCTCTTGCAATGGACAGTGAAAGTGCAGGCAGTAATCAGCAATGTAAGTAAAGATAATATTTTCTTATTAAAAAAAATGGCTGGGTAAACTTGTCACTCTAACCATTTAACTAGATCCACAGTGTGGATTCGGAGTTCTATTTGAGATGCCACTGATCTTCTTATAGGCTTTTCATTATTTCTGAATTACTGCTGTACTGTTCCTTTGTATTCTGGTGTCTGACGAATTCTGAGGTAATTTGCTCTCTCCATCTTCAGGAGTACTAATGATGGCAGACAGTCTGTGCTTCATCTGTTTTATCAAAATTCACATTGTTAATCCCCATTACATGGGGAGTACTAATTACTGACAAATAGCTCATAAATATGAGCTATTTTCATTGAATTTGGTTTACAGGTGAAAGAAATTTGGCTAATTAAAATATGCTTAAATTGCATCTGTCACAGGGATGTATTTCCTCTTCAGAATGATTTGAAAGGTTTAGGTGCTTTATGTTGTTTAGCAGACTGGATAAAATCAGAAGGGACTGGAATTTAATGGGACACATTAGCTTCTGGCTTGTATTGTTGCTAATGTATTTGGTGGGGGGAAGCATAAATATCATAAAGAATCTGTATTAGATGCTTATTTGGGGGCTTTTGTACCAGTACTGTAACTGTCATCTTTTGAATTATGGAAGTGTGTAGCCTGGTAGAGATAACCAACATTTTGGAGGAGTTGGATGCCTCCATGTTCAGAAGAACTAGCATTGCATGCACCTGTATCAGTTCTTCACATGGAAATTTTTGTAGGTATTTATGTTAAGTTCTGTTCTCTCATAAGAGGTGCTTTAAAATGATAGGTGCATAGGATCTGTTTCAATATTACATTGGGTGTCCACGCTGAGCTTCAGGGTTGAGTTAACGCATACAGATGATTTTTGTAAATAAAGCCAACTCGGTGCACAATTTATTCTTAATATATTTATCATTCTCTACATGTTTTGGGCGACTATGTGCCCATCATCAGGAGAAAGAACTGTATTTATGCGACACTTTGTGCTGTCTGGTATGCACCCTGCATACCAGACAGTCATCCACACAGAATAACAAGTACCAAGTGTCACATAAACATAGTTGTTTCTCCTGATGATGGGCACATAGTCACCTGAAACATGT
>Ga0123357_10015177_pt1 | contig 10094 bp, 7 predicted proteins | sample TergutEmb28metaG_FD_89873 | JGI IMG/M metagenome (GOLD analysis project Ga0123357, IMG submission 89873) | Embiratermes neotenicus P4 segment gut microbial communities from Petit-Saut dam, French Guiana - Emb289 P4 | ecosystem: Host-associated > Arthropoda: Insects > Digestive system > Gut ... | reverse complement strand
GAAGTGTTTCATAGAAGGGAGAGAATTAAGACAAACGAAACATAATTACAGCTGTATTCATTAGTTCATACATGTTTTAATGTAACCCCTGAAGAAGATTCAAGCAGGAATGGGAACATGGCGATGTTACTGTAGGCCTACGTGTCAAGTGAAATAAAGAGACGACGTTTCATCAGCAGGTTTTCGAATCAGTGGCATAGCTCGGTTTTTTTAGCTCCCAGAGGAATTAAAAAAATGGACGTCCCTAAAAAAGTCATGAACTTTAAAAAAATCAGAATAATGTATCAAATTTTCTGATCTTTGGATCAGAAATTTAAAATTTGTTGAGTGCAGAAGATCAATTTTTTTTTCATGTAACACATTCATCTTGCCGCCCACCTGGCCGCCTTTTCGTCTCTGTTGCTCGTGGCGGCCTCAACACTCCCCCCCTCCCCCACCCAGCTACGCCCCTGTTCGAAATTAACCTTGCGGTAACACGTTTTTAAGTAAGATATTTACTCATTTTACATGAAGGCTAGTAAGTTTGTTCAGGACCTGGAAAACGATAACGACTGAACAAGCATGCCGTCCCTCTCGGCTTGCCAAGCTGCTGTTAATCTACTTCTGTAATGTCTGTATCTTCGTTGGCTACATTTGGACCCAACGAGCGAGCTACTGCAACCGAAGTCCATGAAATGGGAGCCCCCTCGTTTTCAGCCGTGACGGGGATTGATACCGTGGGCAGAACACGAGGAAGCGTGACGCGCAGCAGCAGTGAGACAGCAGCAGGAATTAATCTTGACAGTGCTGGATTGTATTCAGAGATACTGAAAGGCATGCTGCCACCCAGGAGCGCCCAAACATTTCCATCATACTCCCTTCCGTTGAAAGTGGCAGCCGAAGTTTCCATGAACCACGACTTTACCCACCCACTCTACTGAAGAATTTGTAGCGTAGGATTTAAACTACAGTTTCAAATTTGTGGAAAATTTAAGATGGAATAAATTAGGCATTGTTGCCTTACAGAATAAGCAAAGTTTATGTATTTTTAATGACACTGACAATCTATGAGGAGCCGGGATAGCGTAGTCGGTATAGCGACTTGTTACGGGCTGGAAGGTCCGGGGATCGAATCCTGGTGGGGGCGAGATTATCCGCACACGTCCAGACCGACCCTTGGGACCTCCAATAGAATGGGTACCGGGTCTCCTTCCCGAGGTAAAACGGCCGGGCCGTGGCGTTGACCACCCACCCCACCGAACGCCGATGTTAAAGAAAGAGTAGAGCTATATCTCTACTCCCCCTCTGGGGCTTCGTGGTCTGTTCTAGGGTGAACATTACTTTTAATGACAGTATATTTACATTGATGGCGGATGCAGTAGATTGCTCCGAAACAAAATACATGTCTACCAAACCGCAAAGTATCTCATCCCAGGAGACAGTTAGGCCCTATATTGACAATTCAAAGGACTTTTGAAACCTGATAGAGTTAAATGAAGTTTTACTTTCCTGTGGTAATTATATATATATATATTGCGAAAACACACCTGAAACAAACAACTCCATTATCTTTTCACACCAACAAGGAAACAAATTGTTTGTATGTCTAAATGCCTTTATCTCCTTTATCTCCTACTCGTAAACCCCACCAGCTTTCTTCTTTATCTAAGTTGTACTTCAGTTACTACAATTTCTTCCTTTCTTCCTTGCCTGTCTACATCTGTTGACAGTAGATCTCCCTACATTTTGTTCTCTTCCTATAAAATAATTTTAACATCATTGTTACGGTATTTTGGGATGTGATGACATGTAATGTGACAAACAGTTACCATCGTTTCGGAGAAACGTAGTGATCCCATCTGTAGGGTGGCGCTTGTACCTTGAAGATGGAGACAGCAGGTTAGTCTGTCATGATATTCGGTTCTTTGGTTTCGTTCGGAATCCGAGCCCTTCAAATACGAACGAGGCTTTACCATCCTGCGGCTGTTTCTTCTCGAAATATCTTACTTTGCCTTCTTTGTATGGACTAGGGAACAGAAAGAACACGCAAGGCTGTACCCTCGTTCCTGAATAGCATTAAGCAGATCCCAAACAAAACTCTTTTTTGTTATGTTAGGTGTCTGGCAAGTGCCAATTTACACGCAATTTATCAACATCAATGCCTAATGGCGTACTGAAGAGAAAAAAGAAGAAGAAGAAGAAAAAAAAAAAGACAAGTGATTGTGGCAGCACGCACTGCCTTGTAATCCCACACCAAGCAAAGCAATCCATCCTTCAACAGATGCACAACAACCACAAGATGTAGCTAGTTAGTAACTCACCTCACAGAAATTGACCAACGAAGTGATGACAGAAGTTAGTGCAGCTCCAACCACAGTCATCAGTCAAGATGCAGGTCTCGCTGTTGTTCCCATCTTTTGTTACCCTCTGTTGTCAGTCCATGCTTGCCTAAAAGAAGAAGACTAAAATCGTAACTCTGAAAGTTAACATGCATGTTTTCTCCCTGGTAATACATGTGTACAACAAAATGAATGCATGAGCTTGTAATTAATCTTATCTAGTTCCGGAGTTTAAATTTGGGTTTGCAGTTTTCTTCTAATAAAACAGAAGAATTATAGAGTGACTGAGAAGTTTAAGAAATGCACGCGAAGCCTAACTACTCTAATTATCTAGGCAGTTCTAAGAGGGTTATACAGGCTTTTATATCAGAATAAACACCAGGTATTTCCTTAAATAACGCTGATTAACTGTTTTTTATTCAGGAAACAAAACATATCTTGTGCGAGGTAGAGTTTTAATTTTTTACGGTACAAATACTTCATTCGTCGGAACGTTAAACGAAATGAAACTTCCGCGAAATGAATTACTATAGAATTGCTTAAAGTGAACAGCTACCGCAACACACTTGCTGGTCACTAACTGCTTATTTTAACTTTAATTTGATCTTTAAATAGTCTTAAAATTCTTTGTTGTAAGTTATAAATTAATTTCTGACATTCAAATTTTTGTTTATTCGATTCATGCATCATGAAGTGTCACATCAAGGTGAAATTAAGTTTAGGCTGGTAATAAATTTGGCTGGCTTAAACTGAAAATATCAGTCCTTGTAAAGTTGCTTCTGTTTTCTTTAATGAAGAGAGTGAATGCATTCCTCTTGTCTCTCCACGTAACTTCTGCGATAGATTTAATAATTTGTTATCGGAATACGATTTCAATATCAGGGAAGGTTTTATTCAACTTCCAGAAGAATTAACGACTTCAATACATTCTATTCAAAAACCTCGACGTAGGTCTCACACAGAACTTAACTGTAATTCGTTTTGTACCTGTCATCAGTACAATATTATACTCAACCCAGGACCGCACAAAGTACTGCAATGAAGTCCTTATAAACTCGTCCTACAAACACGCAACATTAATCCTGTCGGAATGCAGACTAACCGTATTCTTCACACATCTTATTTTGTTACCCTCAGTTCAGATGGGATCCTCAATGTTCAGGCAATTGCAAAGGAACGGAATTAATAACAGATAGTCTTATTGCATGATAAGGTTATCATATTCATCAAGAGCTTTCAAAAAAGAATACAGGTATATGGAATCGAAGTAAGTTCTGCTGTAAGGCGATATTTGTCTACCTGTGATTCTTCGCGTTATACAAAATCGTGTAATAATAATAATAATAATAATAATAATAATAATAATAATACAAGCTTTATCGTGATGTCTTCAAAAGTGATGCTGAACTCCAGTAATAGTCAAAACGCCTATGCGAAATTTCGCATTATACACAGAATTATAGCCAATTTACGTTAAAAACACACGCGCAATACTAGAGCTGACTGCACATCCGTGGAGCTATACTGCCACGCTTCCTTGACACCTATGTCAATTACAGAGGACTGAAAAGTTTTGAGCTAGGGAGAGCACCTTTTGAATCCACGATATATATATATATATATATATGTCTTTCCTCACTTGCAGAAAAATTATAATATTTGTATTTTAGTAAGTGACAAACACTTCGGCTTTCTTTTCTCTTCGGTCAATTCATACGTTTTTACGGCTTAAGAGACTCTGCTCTGATTGGATGAATTTATTGTGAACTTAATGCCACCATTTCTTACTGACAGATGGTTGAAGGTTAAATTTCGTTGAATATTACAAACATTTACTACACCTGAATTAGTTTAATTTAAGCAACAATTGTTAAGAACCTGATAATCTTCCGGCTACTTGCAAGATTAGCCACGTAGTCCGTTAGAAGTTTAACCTACATCGTTGTCAGAAGTAACTGGTGCCTCCGTCTTTGTGTTAAATACTCCTGATCCTTCATCTACCCTGCTAATGCAGACAGTGGACTATTCTGAAATGCCCTTTTTTCAGGCTACATGCCGTCACATCACGTTGTCACCATTCTGACGGCCCCAAATCAGTCTAAATCCTCGATATAGCCCCACCTTCACTTAGCACCCATTAAAGCCTGTTGTTTTAAAAAAGAGAACCCATGATGTAGCACCAGTCTGCTAGCCGCCGTCAGCAAAGACTTGGGTGATACAAATGTGTCTATCAGGGTTAAATAATGTCCTATATACGGACATGTGATAGGTGGTCCTCTGTCACCACGGCATGGCGTGTCTTCAGGTTGGGGATGGAGAAACGGCCTTCAATACGGAGGGTAGCTGCGAATATATTGAATAAGCAGTTGTAGACAGCCGACAAGGGGTGGTCCTGCAGCTTGGGGTTTGGGGGAGGTGCTAACAACTCCTCCCCGTTGAAACGTATCTTGTTATGAAATAGTCACACAAAAGCCTCGGACCTGGACTGATACTTTGGTACGACTTAAGCAACCAAAAAGGGACATGAAATTGGGTACTCTGAATGTTAGGAGCCTGTAGAAGGCAGGTTCACTCACAGCAGCAACCAGGGAATTAGTATGATATAAATTATATTGCGAGGGTGTGCAGGAGGGTAGGTGGGACAAAGGGGGCACGGTAAGAGCAGGGGATTATAATTTATTCTATGGAAGAAGAAATGAAAATCATCAATTGGAAACAAGATTTTTTTGTACGCCACAGAATATTATCAGAATTTAAGAGAGTACAGTTTGTTAGCGATAGAATATAGTAATAGCTCCGAGAGGTTGTTGGTGTAATATCATTGTTCTGAATGTGCGTGCACCAAGTGAGGAGAAAAGTGGTGATTAAAAAAACAGTTTTTATGAGGAATTAGAGCAGGTTTTTGATCATTTTTCTAAGTATCATATGACAATTCTATTAGGAGATTTTAATGCAAAAATGGGAAGAGAGAATATTTTGAAACCGACGATTGGGAATTAGATTGTACATGAGGAAAATAATGATAATGGTGTTATAATAGTGAACTTCGCAATATAAAAAAAAATCTGGTTATTAAGACCACGACGTTCCTACACCGAAACATTTATAAGTACACCTGGACCTCTCCTGATAGGAAGACTCACAAACAGATGGATCGCATATTGATAGAGAGGAGATGGTATTCCAGTATACTAGATGTACGAAGTTTCAGGGAAACTAACTGTGACGATCATCACTCTCTGGTGATTACAAAATTTAAGGAAAGTTTGGCATTAATGAAAGAAACAGCACAGAAGTTTGATTGGGAAAGATTTAATCTAAGGAAGCTAAATGAACTGGAGGTTTGGAAAGAGTATCAGATTGAGATTACAAGCAGGTTTTCAGCTTTGGAGAACTTAAGTGATGGCGAGGACATAAATAGGGTTTGGGAGAACACTAAAGAAAATATCAGAACCTCAGCTAAAAAGAGTCTAGTTCTGCACGAATTGAAGCAGCATAACCCATGGTTTGATTAAGAAGGTGTAGGTTTTCTAGATCAACGGAAGCAGGTTAAAACGCACTAGGTACAGGATCGAAGCCAAAGAACTGTAGATAATCTAAACAATGTAAGATGTGAATCTAGCAGACATTTCAGGAACAATAAGAAGAAATATCTGAAAGCTCAAATCGAGGAAATTGAAACTAACAGTAAGATAAAAAATATTAGGGTCCTGTATAGGGGCATCAGTGGTGTTAAGAAGGGTTATGAGCCCAGAACTAATACTGTAAAAGAAGAGGAGGGTGATTAGGTTGCAGACTGCCACAGTATTTTGGCTGGGTGAAGGAACCGTTTCTTCCAGGTATTGAATGTACATTCGGTTAATGATGTTAGGCAGACAGAAATAAACACAACAGAACCACTAGTACCTGAGGCAACTGCCTTTGAATTTGAGTTGGTCATTGAAGAACTAAGCAGACAAGAATCACCAGGTAGTAATGAAATACCAAGAGAATTGATTAAAGCAGTGAGTAGAACAATTCGCTATGAAATCCGTAAACTTTTTATTTATATTTGGAATAAGGAGGAATTGCCTGAAGAGTGGAAGGAGTCGATCATTGTACCTATCTATAAGAGGGGCGATAAAACAGAGTGTAGTACTTATAGGGGTATATCACTTTGCCAACTCCGTACAAAATTTTTTCCAACATCCTGCTATCAATATTAACTCCATATGCAGAAGAAATTATTGGGGATTATCAACGTGAATTTCGAAGCAACAGGTTAAATACTGATCATATATTCTGCATTCATCCAATACTTGATAGAAAATGGGAACACAACGAAAGAGTGCATCAGCTCTTTATAGACCTCAAGAAAGCTTACGATTCAGTTAGAAGGGAGGTCTTATATAATATTCTCATTGAGATTGGTATCCCCGTGAAACTGGTAAGGCTAATAAAAATGTGTCCGACTGGAACGTATATCAGAGCCTGGGTAGGCAAGAATTTGTCTGGCATGATTCCTACTAGGAATGGTTTGAAACAAGGAGATACTCTATCGTCACTGCTTTTCAACTTTGCTTTAAAATACGCTATTAGGAGTGGTCAGCTAAACCAGAAGGGCTTGAAATTAAATGGTACACATCAGGTTTTGTTTATGCTAATGATGTTACTGTATTGAGAGGAAGCGTAAGCTGTATACTATAAAGAAAACGCAGAAGCCTTAGGAGTTGCTAGTAAGGAGGTTGGACTATAAGTAAGTGCTGATAAGACTAAAAACATGGTCATGTCTCGAGATCAGAATGCAGGACGAAGTCACAGTATAAGGAATGATAATAGTTCCTTTGAAAGGGTGGAAGCGTCAAATTTTTGGGAAAAATCTTAACAAATCAAAATTCTATTTAGGAAGAAATTAAGAGCAGATTGCAGTCAGGGAATGCTTGTTATCATTCGGTGCAGAATCGTTTGTCTTCCAGTTTGCTATCCAAAAATTTAAAGATAAAGATATACAGAATTATAATTTTGCTCGTTGTTTTGTATGGGTTTGAAACATGGTCGCTCACACTGAGAGAGAAACGTAGACTGGGTGATTGAGAATAGGGTGTTCAGGAGAATATTTGAGCCTAAAAGGGACGAGGCAAAAGGGGAGTTATAGAAAATAACATAACGAGTAGCTTAATGATGTGTACTCCTCACCCAATATCTTTCGGGTGATAAATTCTAGAAAAATTAGATGGGCGTGGCATGTAGAACGTATGGGGGGAGAGAGAGGTGTATACAGGATTTTGGTGAGGAAACCTGAGAGAAAGAGAACATTTGGAAGCACAGGCGTAGGTGGGAGGGTAATATAAGATGGATCGTCAGGAAGTGGGGTGTGGGGTTATGGACTGGATCGAGCTGGCTCAGGATAGGGACAGGTGGCGGGTACTTGTGAATGCAGTAATGAACTTCGGGTTCCACAAAATATGGGGGATTTCTTGACTAACTGAAAACCGGTTAGCTTCTCAAGAAGGACTCTGCTCCATGGAGTAAGTAAGTAAGTAAGCAACTGGGACTTGTTGGAGGGTATTTAAGGAGCACGGATAGTGTGATCTGGGATTTCGGCCTAGCGAGAGAGCTCGGGTCCGCAACTACAATTGTGCCTAAACATCTATCTTTTGCGCACTACCGAAATCTCTTTTCAGCTCTTCTTGCGGTCAGCTTATTTGGGACCAGATTTTTTTACTCAGTATGCGTTACAACGAGCACTAACTTCACTACACCGGCTTCCTTTTTCCTCTTTGCGCCGTTTTCGCAACCCCTGCAAGTTTCGAGTTACCAGTATGAGCCAGTTAGAAGACTGTCTGGAGAATTTGCATAATCATAGCATACCAAGACGATAACGCGGCTGTTGAGTCAATATCAGCCAACTTAGCGTTACAACACAGACGTGAATCAACACTCGTGCAATACCATTGAAATACGAGTGAGAATCCAGCAATACGAAGGAGATGCGAGCCTATGCGGACCAATTTCCTGTGGTTTTTCTGCAGAACTTGGCCGAAGTTTCTTTCTTATTATTGGACACAATGATTAGTCTACACTGTATTGTGACACACTCAGCGAAAATAGCAGGGCCAGCAGCCTACCACGTGCAAACATAAAATACATTACTCGAAACACAGCAGAAAGCATTAAGAATACAGACAGATAAGTTAAATGTTAATTCTTCACACTAACATATGCGATTATTAACGAAAGTGCGCAAATCATTTGCAGAATCTCTAACAGTTACTGTATAAAATGTCCTAATAGGTTCTTAATTTATAACTAACGTATTTTTATCACTTCAAGTAATTTTTATAAGTTTAAAGAATTTCAATATGTCCACTCACCACCACACTCAATGTCACCCCCAACATAACGCCACACAGTGCGGTGAACAAAAGGTGGCGTTATGTCGAGTGTTACCTGCAGTCTTATGTTTCTGTCATATTGACGGTAACCAACATTTCAGACAAAACTGCTTCTTGCATATCCAATGTCTGAAGTGAAGACAGCAGGTTCCTCAGAAGCTCTGTTACCGTATAATAAACTACACGGCGTCACACCCAACAAGACCCTAATCTAAACTCTCAGATCTCTTCATAGAGGCATTGTCCATCTACGGAAAGACTACGTCTAAGAGTCAAACAATTATATAATAATTTGTGTAAAAATTAGCTTGCCAATTCGACGCTTGCACACCTGATTTTGCTATGTACACGTTTCATTTGGTGTTTAGGTGTTTTTATGTTTATTTACTTATTTTGCTTGTTGTTTGTTTTTCCCATTATAATGTATCAACGTGACGATTTCTTAAGGAACTTTACATACGAAGCTGGTGTATCCGGATAGCGCTGATGCCAGTTTTAGTTACACGGCTGTTACAAACTTGTGCCTGGATGAGGTTTGTAAGTTTCACTTATCCACACGACATTGTACAGGGAGTTCAACTGAAAACCTAAACCAGCCGTACGACAAGATTAAAGGCTTTGCATTCCGGATACAACATAGTAATTTAGCCTAACTTATGTTAGATTAGGTGTTAGAAATGACCTCCTACGGCTATTAACATACTTCATTTTATAGAATATATATGTATATATATATAATTTCACAGTCTAACACAATTCTTTATTAAGTAATTATAATTAAAAGATAATTAAATCATTTATAACAGCACCATGTCTCAGCTCCTCTTATAGAGCCATCTTCAGGTTCAGACGTGAAAATTGTTATATACAATTGACAAAGCTTTACAGAGTACGAGGTTACATATACCGCGTGTGTCAAAATGATTGGATACTTGTGAATATAATCAACTTCCAAACCGCTCCAATCGTTTTGATACACTCTGTATATCTTATTGAAAACTGAACACAACGGGGATGTCTCACCTGAACATTATACTTCATTTAGATGAAAATAAAGCAATGAAAAATCTTATTCTAATTTTCCTACGACACATTTTTATGCTATTTCTTCCATATACAAGTTTATACAATGAAAATCCTCTGTATCAAACTGAGCTGCATACTCATGAAGAAACTATCTTATGTACTTTACGCTGGGATTGTAAGCTGGCCGTGTGTCTGGGTTCAGTTTTCTGAACTTCCTGTATAGATTCAATTGGAGAATTGTCAACCTTAGTATAATCATTCATTCATTCATTAGTATTCAGCCTTGAAGGCCGGGCTTGGCAGGAACCAGAGCCCAGTCATGTGACCGGTATGGCTCTGGCACACTGCATCCTGGGCAAGTTCTTGGGGGTAGTTT
>Ga0123357_10015176_pt1 | contig 10095 bp, 10 predicted proteins | sample TergutEmb28metaG_FD_89873 | JGI IMG/M metagenome (GOLD analysis project Ga0123357, IMG submission 89873) | Embiratermes neotenicus P4 segment gut microbial communities from Petit-Saut dam, French Guiana - Emb289 P4 | ecosystem: Host-associated > Arthropoda: Insects > Digestive system > Gut ... | reverse complement strand
TGTATAGATTTTCTATAGAAATGTCAAAAGAGTGCAAAATTTTCGTCCTACAGACGATCGGCAATAGTCAACTATGTGCTATAAAATTAGATAGATATATAAATATGGCTGTCAAACTCCGGAGACACTAGCTGAAAAACCAATAGACCAGAGGGGCCAGCGCCAGGCGATACACGGCAAAGGGGCGCAGGCTTATACGGGCCACCAGGCCGGTGAACGCCTTTACCGCAAGTAGCGCAGCCAGAAAGGAAACAACGCTGCCTACCAGGAAAAAGGAGAGATCCGCTCGGGTCAGAAACGAAGCGGATTTGAGCAGTTCATATCCCGTTGCGGCCACCATGATGGGCACTGCGGCAATAAAGGAATATTCCACCGCCAGGGATCGGTTTGCGCCCAGCAGCATGCCCCCCATGATAGTGGAGGCGGAACGGGAAAAGCCCGGCCACAGAGCAAGGCACTGACAGCAGCCGATACCCAGAGCCATTTTCGGCGTGATCTCGTCCAGAGTGGTGCAATGGATGCGGCCTTTTTTCGCTTCCACCAGCAGCATGAGGCACGCTCCGACCCCAAGAGCCAGGGCCACGCTGAGCGGGTTGAACAGATGTTCCTTGATAAAAGACCTGGCGAAGAGTCCCAGCAAACTGGCAGGCAGACAGGTCAGGAACAGAAGATACAGGCCCCGCGCGCCGGCGAAACGCACTCCGGGTTTTGGCAGCAGCAGCCCCCAGAAGCGGGACCAGTACAGGAACACCACGGCCAGAATGGACCCGAACTGGATTACCACCTCAAAAGTATCAATACGCGGCCCCTCAAGGCCGAGTAGTGAGCTGGTGATGATAAGATGACCAGTGGAAGAAACAGGCAGAAACTCAGTCAGTCCCTGGATAATGCCCAGGATGACGGCGACAAGATATTCAGACATGGGCAAAAGCTCCGCGTATATACGTTTCCAGGCGTCCTCTTTTCAGCAGCGCCAGATAGGCCGCCTGCGGCAAGAAATCCTCCAGGGAGGGCGCGGTCATAATCGTCTGTATGCCCCGGCTTTCCACAAGACGGTGCAGCACATCCCGGATCCGCGCACGGGATCGCGCGTCCAGTCCGGCAAAGGGGTCATCCAAAAGCAGCACCTTCGGGGAAGCTATTAAGGCACGCGCTAGAAAAAGCCTGCGCAACTGCCCGGTGGATACGCTGCGGATGCCCCGTTCCGCCAGAGGCAGCGCATCCACAAGCTCAAGACAGGCGCGGGCCTCGGCGCGTTCCGCTTCGTCCGGTTCATAATACATGCCGATGCTGCCCGTTCGGCCGCTGCACACAAATGCTTCCCCTGCCAGATCATATGCGTAATTGGCTTGTATGTTCCCGGACACCAGGCGGATATGCCTGCGGATATCCGACAGCGTCCGCAGGGTTTCGCGCTCACCGGGCAGTACCCTGGCAATGCTGCCGCCACAGGCGGGATAATGCTCCCCGGCGAGCAGACGCATAAGCGTGGATTTGCCGGAGCCGGATCCGCCGGCAAGCGCCCAGTGCTCACCTTCATGTACCTGCCAGTTGACGGCATGGAGCACAGGAGCGCCCTCGACGTATACGCTGACGTTTTTCAAGGAAAAGACTACATGTTTTTCCTCATCTTCCCCTTTTGCCTCAGCCGGCACAAGTTCGACCTCTTCGCTCCGGCGGATGCTTTCAAGATCGTCCACAGCCGTGATGCGGCCTTCATCCATGCGGATAACCCGACGCATGCAGGAAGGCAGATTTTCCGGACGGTGCGTGGCAAGGATGAACGTGCTTTCCTTGGCGATTTCCTCCAGTTTGTCCAACAGAAGCGTACGATGCCGCATCTCCAATCCGTCAATGAATTCATCCAGCAGCAGCAGACGCGGCTTGCGTATACAGGCGCGGGCAAAAAGCAGCATACTGATGTGTACTTGTGACAGCGTGTCGAGAGTTGCGGAGAGTATTTCCGTCAGATCCAGATCTGCGGCGAGTTTCACCGCCAAGGATCGTGCTTGCTCATCCACTGCAGCGTAAAGCAGCGGGGTATCGTACAGGCCGCTGAGGATGAGGTCTTCCCCGGTAATTTGCCATTGTTGGCGCAGATAAAGTTCGGTATGCGCAACGGACGCCAGCGCGCACATCTCGCGCCCGGCAAGAGGGGCGCATTCGGCCGTGCCGTTCGGGTACCAGAGGATCCGTCCTGAGCCGGGAGAAGGGAAACATTCGGCGCGCATCACCTTGAGCAGAGTGGATTTACCCGCGCCATTGGGGCCGAGCAGCGCACTGTGTTCCCCTTGGCTGACGGCAAGGGTGATGTCCCGCAGGGCACGGATGCCTTGTAGGGTAACGGAAACATTGTTTAGGCTGATCAAGGTCCGGCTGTTCACGAAACACCTCAGGGACAAGTCGGCTTTGTATTACGCGTGGGGCTGAAGATGATCAAGTCCGCAGCAAGCATAAAAAAGACTCCCAGGAAAAAAGGCAGGACGGATCCGGCAATTGACAGCGTCTGCCCCTCGCTGTATCTTTTTCCATTGCGCCATTTACCATTATTCCAAACAGTAACAAAAAAACACCGGCGATGACGCAACGCCAGATGAGGATATATGCCTGTCAATCGTGGTAAAGCGTTGACCTTTGACGATATTCTGCTGCTCCCCGATTACTCGGAGATCACGCCTGATCTGGCGGATATTGCAACCTGGCTGACCCCGTCCATACCCTTGCGCATCCCCCTGCTCTCAGCCGCTATGGACACGGTGACGGAAGCGGCCATGGCCATTTCGCTCGCGCGTATGGGCGGCATAGGCGTCATTCATAAGAATATGCCCATCGCGCGGCAACGCCTGGAAGTCGAAAAGGTGAAGAAGTCCGAAAGCGGCATGATCCTGGATCCGATAACGGTCGCGCCTGGGGATCCCGTGCGCCATGCCCTGGATCTTATGGAGGAGTATCGCGTTTCCGGCTTGCCTGTGGTGGAGGGGAAAAATCTGGTCGGCATTCTTACCAACCGCGATGTGCGCTTTGTCAAAGATCTTGAACAGACGCGCGTTGCTGAAGTGATGACCGGCAAAAACCTGGTCACCGTACCTGTGGGCACCACCCTGGAAGAAGCCAAGGAACATCTGCACACGCACCGTATTGAAAAACTGCTGGTTGTTGATGATGCAGGCTGCCTGGCGGGTCTTATCACCATGAAAGACATCGACAAGGTGCTCAAATACCCCGACGCCTGCAAAGATGGCAAAGGGCGTCTGCGTGTCGGCGCCGCCATCGGCGTGGGCGCGGAATGTGAAAGCCGCGCCGCGGAACTGCTGGCGGCCGGAGCTGACGTGCTGGTGCTGGACTCCGCGCACGGCTATTCGGCCAATGTCTTGCAGAGCATTGAAGTGGTCAAAGGCGCTTTCCCGAACTGTCAACTGGTGGCCGGCAATATCGGCACCTATGAGGGCGCCAAACGCCTGCTTCAGGCCGGCGCGGACGCGGTCAAGGTGGGTATAGGGCCAGGCTCCATTTGCACCACGCGCATCATCGCCGGAATCGGCGTGCCGCAGGTCACGGCGGTGATCGATGCGTCCCGCGCCGCCAGGGAAAAAGACCGCTGTTGCATTGCCGACGGCGGCATCAAGTTCTCCGGCGATATCGTCAAAGCCATAGCCGTAGGCGCGCATTCCGTGATGATCGGCAGCCTGTTCGCCGGTACCGAGGAAAGTCCCGGCGAAACCATTCTCTACCAAGGCCGCACCTATAAGATTTACCGGGGCATGGGTTCCATCGACGCCATGAAGGAAGGCAGTGCCGACAGATATTTCCAAAATGCGAGCAAAAAACTTGTTCCCGAAGGCATTGTGGGCCGCGTTCCCTACCGCGGGCCGGTGATGGACTCCGTCTCTCAGCTCATGGGCGGACTCCGTTCCGGCATGGGCTACGTGGGCGCGGAGAACCTTCAAGCACTCCGGGAAAAAGCGCAGTTCGTCGAAATCACGCCCGCAGGCCTGCGCGAAAGCCATGTGCATGACGTGATCATCACCAAGGAAGCGCCCAACTACAGAATTGACAACGATTAACAAGATCGCGGCAAGGATGTGCAAACAATCGGAGTCGTCCGTGCAACAGAATAAAGTCATTGTTATTGATTACGGGTCCCAGGTGACGCAACTTATCGCGCGTCGCGTGCGCGAAGCAGGAGTCTATTCGGAGATACAGCCTTGCGTGGTCCCTGCGGCGGAAATCGCGCGCATGAAGCCTTCCGCCGTCATTCTCTCCGGCGGTCCGGCCAGCGTGGGGGAAAAGGGTTCCCCCGCCCTGGACAAAGGTCTGCTGGAACTGGGGGTGCCCATACTCGGCATATGTTTCGGCATGCAACTTCTGGCGCGCAACCTGGGCGGACAGTTGGCCCACTCCACCACCCGCGAATACGGCCCGGCGGATCTGGTCATGACCCAGTATTGCGCCCTGTGGGACGGCCTGTTCAGGGAAGACCGGCCTTCCGCCTCCCGCGTCTGGATGTCCCACGGAGACAAGGTGACTGTGCCGCCGCCCGGCTTCACCGTCAGCGCTCGCACCCGCACATTGAATGTTGCCGCCATGGTTGATGAAGCCAGACAGATCTATGCCGTGCAATTCCACCCCGAAGTGCATCATTCCGAAGACGGCGAACGCATTTTGCACAACTTCCTGTTCAAGGCGGCCAACATTACGCCGGACTGGACCATGGCCTCCTTTGTGGATCGCACGGTGAAAGGCCTTGCCGCCCAAGTCGGCGACGGGCAGGTGGTTTGCGCCCTTTCCGGCGGCGTTGACTCCACCGTGGTGGCGGTGCTGCTCCACAGAGCGATAGGCCGCCGTCTGCACTGCATCTTTGTGGATAACGGCCTGCTGCGCATGAATGAAGTCGAGGAAGTCAGCTCCTACCTGCGGGAGCACTTTGATCTGAACCTCAAGATCGTCCAGGCCCAGGAACGCTTTCTTTCCCGCTTGCAAGGCGTGACCGACCCGGAAGCCAAACGCAAAGTCATAGGCCACACCTTCATCGACGTGTTCGAGGAAGAAGCCAAAGCGCTCGACAGGGTGGAGTATCTGGCCCAAGGCACTCTCTACCCGGACGTCATTGAATCCATTTCCCACAAAGGTCCGTCGGCTGTCATCAAAAGCCATCATAATGTGGGCGGACTGCCGGAACATATGAACCTCAAGCTCATTGAGCCGATACGCGAGCTTTTCAAGGATGAGGCGCGTAAAGTGGCCTTGGAATTGGGGCTGCCGGACTTTATCGTCTGGCGTCATCCCTTCCCTGGTCCGGGACTCTCCGTCCGCGTTATCGGCGAAGTGACCGAGGAACGCCTGGGTATTTTACGCCGCGCTGACCGCATCGTACAGGCCGAACTCAAGGAGTCCGGCTGGTATCGCAAGGTTTGGCAGGGTTTTGCCGTGCTCTTGCCCCTCAAGACCGTAGGCGTGATGGGGGATCACCGCACCTATGAACATGTCGTCGCTCTGCGCGTGGTGGACAGCGTGGACGCCATGACCGCCGACTGGGTGCGTTTGCCTTCGGAACTGCTGGAGCGCATTGCCGGACGCATCATCAACGAAGTGAAGGGCGTCAACCGGGTGGTCTATGACATCTCCCCTAAACCCCCCGCCACCATAGAATGGGAATAAGCATGCGGCGGACGGATTGTTCTGACTTTTCACAACTCAGCACAGGAGAAGCGCCATGTTCGGCATAGGCAGCTCGGAATTTCTGGTTATCCTGGTTGTGGCCTTTCTTGTGCTTGGCCCGTCGCATCTGCCGAAAATCGCCAAGACGCTGGGCAAGGCGATGGGCGAATTCCGCCGCGTGTCCACAGATTTTCAACGCGCCTTGAACCTTGAAGCGGAAAAAGAAGAGCACGAAGAGCGCAAGCAACAGGCTGAAAAAGAGTTCTTCTCTCAGGAACGGCAGGCTGAAAAGCCCGCGGAAGCGCAAACAGACGTGGAAAAAGCCGTTACAGCCGGCAACAAGGCCGCGCACACCGGGGAAAAGGCATGAAGGAATTTGAAGACGCGATCAACTTCCGTTCCTGGGACGGTGATGCGCAAGAACCACCCCGCCCTCCGGGCGCCCCTCCAGAGGAGGGGAATTCGCCTGCCGCAGGGGACTCCGCCCTTGGCGTCCCGTCGCAGAAGGGGAATTCGCCTGCCGTAGGGGACGCCGCCCTCGGCGTTCCGCCGCGGAAAAGCGCGGAAAGCACTGAGGGCAGACCCATGAGCCTCATGGGACACCTGAACGAGCTGCGTTCGCGTCTGACGCGCATCCTGATCGTGATCATACTGGGTTTTTTCGCCTGCTATGCTGTCTCCGACACCCTTTTCGGAGAATTGGTCAAACCGCTCACCGCCAGTATGCCTCAGGGCAGCAAACTGATTTTCACCTCAATCCCGGAAGCCTTCTTTGTCTATATGAAAGTAGGTTTTGTGGCTTCCCTGTTCCTCACCAGCCCTTACAGCTTCTACCAGATATGGGCTTTTGTCGCGCCGGGCCTGTATGAGGAAGAACGGCGCCATATCGTTCCCTTGGCGGCTTTTTCCGCGTTCTTTTTTCTATCCGGGGCGGTGTTCTGTTATTTTGTGGCGTTTCCGGTAGCCTTTGATTTCTTTATGAGCTTCGCCACCGATACCATTCTTCCCATGCCTTCTCTCAATGAGTACCTGAGCTTTGCGCTTAAGTTGCTCATCGCCTTTGGCCTCATCTTTGAGATGCCGCTGTTTGCCTTTCTTTTGGCGCACATAGGCATACTGACGGCAGCGCACCTGCGCCGCTGGAGAAGGTACGCCATCCTCACCATTTTTATCGTAGCGGCGATCCTCTCCCCCCCCGATGTGGTCTCGCAACTGCTCATGGCCTTTCCCATGCTTATCCTGTACGAAATGAGCATATGGATAACGGTGCTGGCTCAAAAACGTCCGAAAGACTCGGACAAAAAGCAGGATGCCGCTACGGCTGACAGCAACGCCGAAGATGAACACAAGCCTGTTCAGGAGGCCTCATGAATACCCGTAGCGCCTCTCTGACGCGCGCAAGCAACGAAACGAACATTTCCATGGATCTGAACCTTGACGGTTCGGGCGTGACGGATATCGCCACCGGCATCGGTCTGCTGGATCATCTGCTGACCCTCACCGCGTTCTGGGCCGGTTTTGATCTGAGCCTGCACTGCGAGGGCGATGCCCATATCGACGGCCACCACAGCGCCGAAGATGTCGGCCTTGTGCTGGGGCAGGGCTTGCTGAAAGCTCTGGACGACAGGGCGGGCATTGAACGTGTGGGTTTTGCCCGCGTTCCCATGGACGAAGCCTTGGCTGACGTATGTATTGATATTTCAGGACGGGCCTGGCTGGAATGGCGTGGCGAGGAACTGCTGCCGCCCTTGCTGGGCGGCGAGGAACGCGACCTGTGGCGCGAACATTACAAGGCGCTGGCTTCCTCGGCCCGCATGAATCTGCATATTTCTTTCCTATACGGTAAAAACGGACACCATCTTCTGGAATCCGCCGCCAAGGCTTTGGGTCTTGCCCTGAACCAGGCGGTGCGCCGTTCCGGCAAAATGCTTCGCAGCACGAAAGGGAGGCTGGACTAATGCACACGACATCACGGATTCTCGCAGCGCTTCTTGCGCTTCTTCTTTTGGTGTCCTTGGGCGCCTGCCAAAAGCGGACGCCCAAAGAACACTCCCCCACCATTATTCCCCAGACGCTCAGGGTGGGGGTCGCCTGGTTCACCCAGCCGACCACGACGAGCGAGCTTATCACCGGCCAGTTCCCGAACTCCCAAGGGAAAATCGCCCCGGGTCTGCTGACGGATCTTGACAGCGTCCTTGCCCGTACGCTCTCCCAGGAAAGCAACCGGCAATACGTCACTCTGGCTGCGCCGACATCCATGCCCGACATGCATTCTCACGAATCAGGCAGTCCCCAGGCTTTGAAAATTTGGCTTGAAATCGGCAGAAACGCGGATGTGGATCTGTTTTTTGTCCCCCAGATCATTCACTGGCAGGAACGTGACGGTGGTGAAGCCGGGGTGGCCAAGGGCGCTGCGGTCAAGGTGGAATTCTACCTCATCGACATTGCCAGGGGACGCCTTTTCAAGCGCTACGTGTATGAGGAAGAGCAGGTCGGGCTTGTGGACAATCTGTTGACGGTCGACAAATTTTTCAAACGCAGAGGCCGCTGGGTCAGCGCGACGGAATTGACGCAGGAAGGCATCCGCGCAGCCATCAAGGAATTCGGGCTGTGATTCTTTTCCCTGCCGTTGATATCCAGAATGGTCAGGCAGTGCGCCTGAAGCGAGGCGTTGCCGCGGACAGCACCGTTTTTTCCGCGGATCCTGTGGCAGCGGCCCGCTCCTGGCAGGACAAGGGCGCACTCTGGCTGCATGTGGTGGATCTGGACGGCGCGTTTCAAGGCGTACCCGCCAGTTGCGACATCATCAGACGCATCTGCGCGGCGCTTACCATTCCAGTTCAACTAGGCGGCGGCATCCGCGACGAAACCGCCGCCAAAGCCTATTTGGACGCAGGAGTGCGCAGGCTCATCATCGGCACCATGGCGCTGGAAGACCCCGAGGCGTTTGCGAGGCTGTGCCGCCGCTTTCCGGGACACATCGGCGTTTCCCTTGATGCCGACCAAGGCCGCTTGAAAACCAGAGGCTGGATCGCCGACTCCGGTCTGAGCGTGGATGAGGTGCTGCCGCGCCTTGCGCGCGATGGCGCTTCCTTTGTCGTCTATACCGACATTGAGCGCGACGGCATGCAAACAGGCGTGGCGTTTGACGCGCTCAGCAAGCTGGCCCGCATGTCTCCCATCCCGCTTATTGCCGCGGGGGGTGTGGCCACGCTGGCCGATGTGCAAAAACTCTATCCCCTGTCCCGGCACACCAGGCTGCAAGGCGCCATAAGCGGCCGAGCCCTGTACGAAGGTACGCTGGATCTGACGGAAGCCATGCGTTGGATACATGCGCAGCAGGATGAACACGCTCCTTGATGCGGATATTGAAGCTCTGGGAACCCTGTGCGTTGCCCGCGGGTTGCAGTGCGCAGTGGCGGAGTCTTGCACAGGCGGCTTATTAGGCGCGCATATCACGGCTTTGCCCGGCGCATCGCGCTGGTTTGCCGGCGGGCTTGTCGCCTATGACAACCGGGTCAAAATACAGCTCCTGGGCATAGACCCCGAACTGCTGCATGCGCACGGCGCGGTGAGTGAGCAGGTAGCGCTTCAAATGGCGCAAGGCGTCTGTAGACTCCTGAATGTGCACGCAGCCGTTGCCATCACCGGCATTGCCGGTCCGGACGGCGGCAGCCGGGAAAAACCCGTAGGGCTTATCTGGATCGGCTGTGCGCTGCACAGTGTCGCGCATGCACGATCGTTTTATTTTCAGGGTTCCCGGGAACAGGTGCGGCAGGCCGCCTGTGTTGAGGCGATCCGTTATCTGCTTGCGCAGTTCCGATAGTGTGCTTAAGGTGGTTATTCGCGGCTCATCCCAAAGGAAAACCACATGCTCAGATTTGAGGAACTTAAGTCCGGCCTTGCCGTCATCGGCCTCAAGCAGGATGCTGTTGCCCAAATCATAGCCATCAACCAAACGGGACCAACTGCGTGTTCGGTGTACTATAAAACGCCGGACGGCAGCTTGGGCGAGCGCCAGATTTTCCGCACGGATGAAGCAAGCCTCTTTTTGGCTGAGGCTGAACGCCCTTGGGCCTTTACCGCGCCGGGCGAGGATTTCAAGCTGGGACTGGAAGCCTACCGTATCAGCCTTGCCCACCTTTTTGACCCCATGATGGCTGTGCATGCTTCCGATGTGGAACCCCTGCCGCACCAGATCACCGCTGTGTATGAAGCCATGCTCCCCCGCCAGCCCCTGCGCTTTGTGCTGGCCGATGACCCGGGCGCCGGCAAGACCATCATGGCAGGCCTGCTGATCCGCGAATTGAACATGCGGGCGGATGCCCAGCGGGTACTTATCGTCGCGCCCGGCAGCCTGGTGGAACAGTGGCACGACGAACTCTTTGAAAAATTCGGTATGAGCTTCACTATTTTTTCCCGTGAGCATGTGGAGCT
>Ga0123357_10015175_pt1 | contig 10095 bp, 12 predicted proteins | sample TergutEmb28metaG_FD_89873 | JGI IMG/M metagenome (GOLD analysis project Ga0123357, IMG submission 89873) | Embiratermes neotenicus P4 segment gut microbial communities from Petit-Saut dam, French Guiana - Emb289 P4 | ecosystem: Host-associated > Arthropoda: Insects > Digestive system > Gut ... | reverse complement strand
TTTTTTTGACAGTCAGGGGATCATCCACAAGGAATTTGTGCCACCAGGACAAACTGTCAATCAAACTTTTTATCAGGAAGTCCTTGAAAGACTCAGAAAAAGGGTGGCACGTGTGTGACCAGGCATTGCATGCACATGGATGCTGCACCACGACAACGCCCCATGTCACACGGCAGTCTCCATCAATAAATTTTTGGCGGAAAAAAGCATTCCTGTGGTTCTTCAGCCCCCTATTGCCGGATCTCAGTCCCTGTGACTTCTTTTTATTCCCCCGGCTCAAAAACAACTTGAAAGGGTGCCATTTTGGCACTTTGGATAATATCCAGAAGAGTGTAACCAACGAGCTGAAAGGTATTCCAGCAGAAGCCTTCCAGCACTGCTACAAACAATGGAAACAATGCCTCCGTCCCTGTGTAGCTGCCCAAGGGAACTATTTCGAAGGGGATAACCTTGACTTGTAAAAAGAATAAAATTCATGGTTAAAAGAAAATCAGTGTCATTACTTTTCTGCCACACCACATATGTGTCATTTCCAGGATAAGGTGTCATCTATAGTTAATCCAAGAAATTTAATCTCGGAGGCGCTGGTTAGACATTCCTGATCATATTTAATTTGTGTATTAACATTATAATAATTCTTAGTTCTAAATTCTAAGTATTGAGTTTTATTAAGATTTAAAGTAAGTAAATTGACTTTAAACCAGGTGTTTATATCTTGGAATGTTCGATTAGCATTTACATTAAAGTCCCTTCGATTTGTGTCTGTAATTATAATGCTGGTATCATCTGCAAAGAGTACCATATTGTTATCATTGTTTACTATTGTGGGTAGATCATTTACGAGGTGAATTAGGAAGAACAAAGGGCCAAGTACTCTGTTCTTACAGATCACCATGAATCGCAGGAACCCGACGACACGATATTCTCTTCTAATTCTGAAAAATCAGCAAGATTCATGCCATTTAGTAACCACAAGTATGTCAAAGGACTTCAGAGGTAGGAAACGCTACCCATGAATCAACCTAGAATGCAAATGAATCACCAACGAAACAAACCTAACCTTCAAGAACCAATGAATAATGAAGATGGGGCATACCTTATCCCAACATTAGTTAATGGTGTAACTAGTATTAATCCTAATCCAAAGACTGAGCTGAAATATAGTAAGTCAACTGGTAATCTTGTAAATAAACTAAGAGAAATCATTAATGTATATAACAAAGAAAAGTGTTCACTCTCAAAAAAAATAATATTAATTTGTGACAGTAACATCAAGGAGTGTGTGTATAACTGAAAGCCTTTACTAAGTAGTAATTATGAACTATATAGTGTTGTCAAACCTGGATCCACTACCAATGAACTAAAGGAAACAGCAAAAAAAGAGATCAATCATATCATTCTGATGAATGTCCCATTTCGATATGACGTACCTAATTCAATATCTGTCAATAGAAATATATCAGTTCTGAACAGGAAGCTACAGAAACTAGTAAAAATTTTTCCCCACGCCAGTTTCCTAGAAATGGACAATAATAGGAATCTATTTACTAATCATGGACTACACCTTAATAAAGTAGGTAAACAGCTTGCTATTAATCACCAGATAGCTTCTCTTCTTCTCACCACTTTTGAACAAGAAACTTCTTCTCCTATAATTCTTGCATGGCATGAGACACAGACTTGCAATGGAAATCTGGTGAAACCATCCAACAGGAATTCTATCCGTTATAGGAAAATACCAGTAACCAGGTTGAATGATTTTTTATGGCAAATCTAAGTACTAACGAAACAGATGGGAATAGCTTATTAATGTTAATAGATATATTTCTTGTAAAACTTCAGAATGTTTAAGCTAAATTATGATACTCTTTATAAGAACCATAATCAATTACCGAAAAACTTCACATACAGGGTGGGGCATAAAGATCTCCCACATTTTGAAGAGGTATAAAAAGTGAAAGAAGCTATCTAGAAAAAAATTGAATATATTTCTGAAAAGTACATTAAAAACAGTTTTTTAAATGGGTTTTAAAAATCAGATCAGACATATGGCGGCTGTCGTTGGCAACACATTGCTGAAGACGTTCCCGGAAGTTCTTCATAACTCTCCGGGTTAGCTCAGGCAATGGAGTCGATTTCCTGTTGGATCCTTTCCTTCAAATCCTCAAGAGATCGAGAACAATGTCTGAAAACCTTTTCCTTTAGGTATCCCCAAAGGAAAAAGTCACACGGGCTTAAATCTGGTGTCCGTGCCAGCCACTCCACGTCTCCCCTTAAAGAGATCAAATGCCCAGGGAGCATTTTCCTCAACACTCGGAGCGAATGTCGTGCTGTGTGAGCTGTGGCCCCGTCCTGTTGAAACCACACATCTTCTATATCCACATCGCCCAGTTGTGCCCCACCCCGTATGATTACTGCAATACAAATAAATTCACATTACTTCACCAAAATATACGAGGAATATCCAACAAAATTGATGAATTTCTAATTTCATTATCTTCTAATGCACCCCAAGTCATCTAACAGAACACCACCTAATGACTGAAGAAATAGGAAATGTAAATTTAGGTCAATATACTTTATGAGCTACATTTTGTAGACAAACATATAAGCATGGAGGTGTATGTATTTATGTCTTGAAAGATATCCAGTTTAATACTATCAATCTAGATCAATATAATAAAGAGAAAGACCTGGAAATCTGTGCCTTGAAGTTATGATTATCAAGCAGCTTTACTATAACTTGTATTTATAGATCCCCAACAGGAAATTTTACTTGTTTTTCAAATCAATTGGAATCCATTTTGAAGAACCTGTATAAAACATCAACTGAATTAATCTCATGTGGCAATTTTAATGTAAACTATCTTAATGATAATTCTAGAAAACATCTTTTAGGCTCTCTTTTAGCCTCTTTAGTCTTTTTAACACTGTGAAGTTTCCTACAAGAATTTTCAATAACTCCTGTACTTTAATAGACAATATTGATATTGATACTTATAGACATGATTTCCCTGTGCATCCCCTCATCTGTCTGCCCATGATGCACAAATTATTACTTTATCAAATATTTTCATTTGTATTCCCAGACACGTATTTTCCTATACTAGGAAAATTGATAGTAACTCAATTAGTACATTCACATTTCTATTAAGCGATGAAAAATTGGGAAGATGTTTTTCTTGAAAAAAAAAAAGGTCAATATAATTTTTAATAATTTCCTTAACACTTACCTCAGAAACATCTATGCAAGTTTTCCAGTTACTAAATCACAAAACTCCTATAAATCAAAACCATGGTTAACTAATGGTATTAGAATTTCATGTGCCAATAAAGGGAACATTTAACTTTTAGAAACAGTAATGATCCCAGTCACAAGGAATATTACAAGAAATATTGTCAGATTTTGTCTACAGTCATCATGGCAACAAAAAAACTCCACTATAATAAGCTTCTATTGAAATCTAATAATAAATCAAAAACTATTTGGAACATAGTTAAAACTATCACCACTAATAAAAATACTATTTATGATATCTCAACAATGAATGTAAATGATAAATTATCTAGTAACCCACTAGTCATTGTAAATGCTTTCAACTACTTTTCATCTGTAGCTGAAAATCTCCTTATCAAAAACTTTTCTGGAAAGAATACTATTAATAATAATGATCCACTTACTTATGACAGAATCTTAGTCAGCTTTTTTCTTCAATAAAACTAAATAATACTACTACGCATGAAATTGGCAAAATAATTCATTCTTTGAAATCTAAAGATCCTTATGGCTATGATAAAATATCATCAAGAATTTTAAAAATTAGTACTTATGTCTTATCTCTGCTAACGTACGTATTTAATAAAGTACTATCAACGGGTATATTTCCTGACAGATTAAAGTTTTTGGAAGTGAGGGGTCAAGGGGAGTAGGCAGGGCTGTTTCCGGGGCCGCCATGCTTCCATGGGGCGATATATATAACCCTTTGGAGGGGCTTCAGCTATTCCCCAGGGGTGATAGATGCGTTACATAGCCTCTCAACACTCAAGACCATCTGTGCATGGTGAACAGCCATATCCTACGAGAGGTGACCCTGTTGCACAAAACACAGAGGATCTAAAGGATTAAACCTTGAAAAAAAATCCCCAATCCTATGGGATGAATGGCAGTGGGTGAGTGGCACCCCCTGGGATACCAGATGACCTCCCAGGGGTAATTTCAGCCTTACCAAGTATCGGGTTTCTACTTGGTGGACCACACATTTCCCCATTACTCGTGGGACTGAAATGGAGTGCACGAAAGAAAACTTAAAGGATATGGAGAGCTCCGCATCTGGGGAGTCTGATAAGGGTTCCTGCACAGACAATCTGCAGATTGAGGCAACTGGGCGGGACCCAGTTGAGCAAGGAGCGGGCAAGACTCCCTTGATTGGGGGCGAATGCCCACCTCCCAGTAATTTAAGGAGGGCCTGACAGAGAAGGTCGGCCTCCGAGCCACTAGAAAGAACTGTTGTGGTGCTGCCAAAAAGCAGGCGAGGAGGGCTAGGCTCATGGAGGCTCCTTCGGGGGACTCTGGCAGTGGCCAACCTTGGTCTGCTCCAGGCGGTCAGCCACAAACATTGCAGAAGCCTGGTACATCTGGGGTCCAGCAGGGTAAATCTACGGAGAGTAGAGGGCTCCCACCAGGCCCAAGCAAGCGACAGCGGTCGGGTGGGGGCACTCCCAATGGGGGCAGGCTAAGAGGCCCAAACAGGTTGGGCAACTTAGTTACGCCAAGGTTGCTCGGGAGGGCCCTCGGGTGGTGGTTGTCTGTAAGAACTATCCAGAGTGAGATCTACAAAGAAAACTACAGATATCCCGCTAGCGATTGGCCGGCTTGTGGATGAGCTCCCTGAAGAGGGATTCACCCCCAGGCTAGTTGATTCCTATTGGGCTAAAGGGGCGGCTATTATGGTCTGCCACGACGAACTGACCAAGAAATGGTTGGCTGCCAGGGTACCTACCCTCATGGCCTGGGAGGGCTCCAGGCTTAATTTAGTGGGCCTGAATGCTCTTCCCACCCACAAGAAGGTGGTGGCCTGGTTTCTGGGCCCTGTGGAGGACGCGGAACGGTACTTGTTGCGGCTTCGCAGGCTGAACCAGGGTCTGGACAATAGGCACTGGAGAGTCTATGAGCGCAGGGAGGAGTCCAACGGGGTCCGCCTGGTGCTCAGTATTGATGCATCCTCTGTCAGTGTGTTGGAGAGGTTGAGATGGAGGCCCTTCAGTGGTGTGGGGCAGGCCGCATTCTCCCCTCTGGGCACCAAGTCGGAGGAGAAGAAAAAAGAGAAGAGGAGGAGGAGGCTGAATGGGTTATGGTGAGTACCACCTCTTTCATTAAGGCCAATCTGCAACATAGCACTGCTGCTTCTGGAATTCTTACCAGAACAGTAGGCATTCCAGGAATAGACATGGCACTGGTGCAGGAACCGTGGTATCATGAGGACTGTATCAGGGGCCTGAATATTCCTGGATATACCCTTTACTCTGCTAGAGGGAAGGAAAGACCTAGAGCCTGTATCCTTGCGAGGAACAAGAATGCATGGGTGCTGCTGGGATTCTCTTGTAGGGACCTTGTAGCAATCCTAGTAAATTATATTGAGGATGGGGCAGAAAGGCGGTTAGTCGTTTGCTCTGCTTATCTGCCTTATGAGTCCGAGGATCCTCCCCCATCAAGGGAGATGGAGGAACTCGTGCAATACTGTGAGAATGAGAATCTACGCTTAATTGTGGGGTGCGACTCCAATGCACATCATACTGCGCGGGGTAGCACCAACTGCAATGGTAGAGCAAAGTCCCTGCTTGAGTGTCTCAATTCTTTGAACTTAGAGATTCTCAATCGGGGCAATGAGTTCACCTTTTGCAATGTTTCTAGGCAAGAGGTGATTATTACCCTGGGGGCTTATGGACTTCTAGAAAGTATCACTGGTTGGGAGGTGTCTCGGGAGCATTTCCTATCCGATCATAGACATATTCTGTTTATTCTACAGGGCTCCGTTCCAGCACCCCTGATCAGGAACCCTTCCAAGAGGGCCTGAGGGATAAGTTGGAGAGGGGACTCGAGATGAGCATGGAAGATGAAGCTGGATTAGGGCTTGCTGTTCACTGGATTCAGCAGGCCCTTATCACCGCTTAGGAGGATAATTGCCCTCTTAGACCTGCTAAGAATGGGAGAAAATCTCTGCAGTGGACATTGGAATTAGAGTCCCTCAGAAGAGAAGTCAGACAGCTCTTTAATAGGTGCTGGGCTGACAACAAATCATCTAGTTGGGAACTCTAGAGAGGCTCAATGGAGATATAGGAAGGTGGTGCGCAAGACTTCCAAAGAGACCTGGGAGACCTTCTGTAGCTCCGTTAACGATCTACCTAGGTCGGCTAGGTAACACAGGGTTCTATTTAGGGACCCTAAAACTAGGCTGGGATCCTTGGTGGCTCCTACCAGAGAGCGTACACAATCCGAGGGGGAAACCTTGCATCTCTTGGTTGCTACTCACTTCCCCGACTTAGCTGCTGTGGAAGGGAGTGTGGTACCTACCGCTGCCTGCCGCGCCACAAGTGTGGACTGGCGAGTAGCTGCGAGTTTCATTACCTATCATAGGGTTGATTGGGCGATTCATTCATTCGCCCCATATAAAAGTGTGGGCATGGATGGGATTTTCCCGGCCCTTCTGCACGAGGGATGGGAGATCCTTATTCCGTACCTGGTTAGGATCTTTCGTGCCTGCCTGGCGACTGGATATGTTCCAGCCTTGTGGCACCAGGCTAAGGTAGTGTTTATACCTAAGCCCGGTAGGAGTTCCTACTGTGGACCCAGGGATTTTAGACCCATCAGTCTCACATCGTTCCTATTGAAGACCATGGAGAGGCTGGTGGATAGATTTTTAAGGGATGAAATTTTGGCGCTTCAGCCACTTCACCCCAACCAACATGCATACCAGGCTGGGAAGTCTGTGGAAACGGCCCTTCACCAGCTCGTAGTACAGGTTAAGAAGGCTCTTGATAAGCAGGAAATTGCCTTAGGTGTCTTTCTAGATATAGAGGGGGCGTTTGACAACACCTCCTATGACTCCACGTGCTTAGCATTGACCAGACATGGGGGGATCAAACCAACATATGATGGATTAGAGCCATCCTGGAGGGTCGGCTGGCCACGGCGGCTTTCGCGGGTGTCTCCAGGAGTGTCGTGGTGTCCAGGGGCTGCCCTCAGGGGGTTTTATCACCCCTCTTATGGTGCCTTGTTGTGAATGAACTGCTAGTAAGGCTCAATGAAGGGAGCGTGTATGCACAGGCATATGCGGATGACATCTATCTTCTAGCGGTGGGAAAATTCCCAAACACGGTATCAGGGCTCATACAGTGGGCCCTGCATACTGTTGAATTGTGGTGTGCTGGGTTTGGTCTGTCGGTTAATCCCGACAAGACCGGGCTTGTTGCATTCACTAGAAAGAGGAAACTTACAGGGTTCTTTGAGCCCCATCTGTTTGGGAAGACCCTGCAATGTTCCATGTCGGTCAAGTACCTAGGAGTGATCCTGGACTCACGTCTGACCTGGAAGGAACACGTGGATGCTAAAGTGAAGAAGGCTCAAAACTTGACATGGGCCTGTAGGAGGGCCTGTGGTGTGACGTGGGGCCTGAACCCAGGGTGGTTCATTGGCTCTACGTTGCTATCATCAGGCTGTCCATCACTTTTGCATCTTTGGTATGATGGCCTGGCTGTCAGACGGCCAGTGCCCAGGGGAAGCTAAGCAGGGTCCAAAGACTAGCCTGCTTAGGGATAACAGAAGCTATGCGCACTACTCCCGCCAATGCTGTGGAAGCACTTATCTGCCTCCTCCCACAGGATTTGGTGGTTCAAAGTGAGGGAAGGTCAGCTGTGCATCAACTCTTGAGTCTGGGATGTTGGTCTTACCTACATCCCAGTAGAGGACACAGCAGCATTTTGATGCGGTTTCAGCAGTCAGATCCCATATTTAATATGGGGGTTGACGTTATGAGGCCAGCATACAACTTTGAACCCCAATATACGGTTACCATGTTGACGAGGGAGGATTGGACTAAAGCAACTGGCGCTCCTCCTGCAGTCAAAGGGCTCGTCTGGTTTGCAGATGGGTCCAAGATGAGGGAGGGGACTGGGGCTGGAGTCTATGGGCAATCAGTAGGACGAAGGCTCAGTTTTTTCCTAAGTAGATATGCAACAGTCTTTCAGGTGGATATATATGCTATCTTAGCCTGTGCCTATGAGATACAATCTCAGAATACACCGGAGAAATACGTATCTGCTCCGACAGTCTGGCGGTCTTGAAAGCCCTTAAGGCCGTTAGAACATCTCCTTTGGTTCACTAGTGCCAAAAGGTGTTGAATGATATCTCTATCCGGCATGTGGTGGGCCTTTTTTGGGTCCCCGGACATGCTGGAATATGAGGTAATGAAATCTCCGATGGGCTCGCGAGGGGCCTGATGTTTCTTGGAACCAAGTCGGTCCTGGGGGTCTCTAGGCGAGATTTACAAAACAGGCTCGGTCACTGGCTGGTCAACCAGCAAGGGGCCCAATGGCGAGGTCTTGGTGATACCCAAAGGCAGTCTCGAAAGTCTATCTCGGGACCTAGTCTGGGTACCAGGGCAAAATTTATGACCTTTAATAGGATTCAATCCAGGGTTGTAACTGGCCTTCTTATGGGTCATAACACCCTGAGGAGACATCTCTACCTACTGGGGCTGCTTGACAGCCCCTTGTGTAGGAAGTGCGGGGTGGGAGAGAAAACCTCGGCTCACATACTATGTGAGTGCGAGGCTTTGGCCTCACTCAGACACACGTATCTGGGCTCCTTTTTCTTGGAGCCAGAGGATATTAGGAGTTTAGGCTTGGGGGCCATCTGGAACTATAGTAAGGTTGCGGGGCTCCCATGATTTGATATGGGGCACAAAGGGCCCGTCCTAATCAAGGTCTAGGTGCATCGGGCTGAGAGGCCCCGAACCCAAATGCAAATCTATCTATCTATAAATATATATATATATAAAATACAATGCCATAAAATGGACGAGTAATTTACGGCATTGTATTATATATATACTTCATATTTAAGCCTGAAGATGGCTTTTAAGAGCCAAAACATGTTGCTGTAAATTATTTAAAATGACAGTTCATTAAAGTTGTTTTAGACTCTATTTATTGCTATTTTATTTATAGAAACACCCTTCATAATGAACTTTATAAATCTTGCACTGTACATCACTACAAAATGAACAGATTGGTCTATGCCGAGTGACAAGTGGCATAAAAATTTTGTGTGTTTCATTGCAGTGTGTAGGTGATGTGTGGACGGTGTGGTATAGTGGTTGGAACTGTGTGTAGGTGATGTGTGGATGGTGTGGTATAGTGGTCAGAACTGTTTGTAGGTGATGTGTGGACGGTGTGGTATAGTGGTCGGAACTGTTTGTAGGTGATGTGTGGATGATGTGGTATAGTGGTCAGAACTGTTTGTAGGTGATGTGTGGACGGTGTGGTATAGTGGTTGGAACTGTTTGTAGGTGATGTGTGGACGGTGTGGTATAGTGGTCAGAACTGTTTGTAGGTGATGTGTGGACGGTGTGGTATAGTGGTTGGAACTGTTTGTAGGTGGTGTGTGGACAGTTTGTTATAATGGTCAGAACTGTTTGTAGGTGATGTGTGGATGGTGTGGTATAGTGGTTGGAACTGTTTGTAGGTGGTGTGTGGACAGTGTGTTATAATGGTCAGAACTGTTTGTAGGTGATGTGTGGATGGTGTGGTATTATGGTTAGAACTGTCTGTAGGTGGTGTGTGGATGGTGTGGTATACTGGTCAGAACTGTTTGTAGGTGATGTGTGGACAGTGTGGTATACTGGTCAGAACTGTTTGTAGGTGATGTGTGGACAGTGTGGTATAGTGGTTGGAACTGTTTGTAGGTGATGTGTGGACGGTGTGGTATAGTGGTTGGAACTGTTTGTAGGTGATGTGTGGAAGGTGTGGTATAGTGGTCAGAACTGTTTGTAGGCGATGTGTGGACGGTGTGGTATAGTGGTTGGAACTGTTTGTAGG
>Ga0123357_10015174_pt1 | contig 10095 bp, 10 predicted proteins | sample TergutEmb28metaG_FD_89873 | JGI IMG/M metagenome (GOLD analysis project Ga0123357, IMG submission 89873) | Embiratermes neotenicus P4 segment gut microbial communities from Petit-Saut dam, French Guiana - Emb289 P4 | ecosystem: Host-associated > Arthropoda: Insects > Digestive system > Gut ... | reverse complement strand
TTCTTCTCGATTTTATCACCCGCACAATATTGGGTGAGGAGTACAAGTCATTTAGCTCCTCGTTATGCAATCTCCTCCATTCCCCCGTTACCTCGTCCCTCCTAGGTCCAAATATTTTCCTCAGCACCCTGTTGATGACGCTCTAACACCCTTTTAATAAGCGACTGAGAGAAACCTGGTGCTTTATTGATAACAAACGGGTTTCCAATTCTTAAAATTGCATAAACAGACTGTAACAAATTTAAAATAATGTTTCACGTTTTAATGGTGTTCAACACTGACACTGTCTCAATCCTCTCGTAACCTGTGGTCTGAACTGTCACCTAAAGAGAGTTACGATACCAGATGCTGTACTAATACAATTGTCCTCCTGAAGATGAGCAAAATAGTGCTCGAAACATGTAGAGGAGGATAATAAATGTATTAAAATAAAGAATTTGTGCATCAAATTGGTAAAAAAGAAAAAAGACTATCACTAACACTGTGGTTTTCTGTGCTAAAGCAAGTTGTGTGCTGATACGCATGCATCCGGCACCAACCTGCTGGAGAAATATACATGGGTTGATCCAACATTTTCCGTACTGGTGTCGCCATCTATACAGCAGTTGTGGTAGCGCGAAGCACGGGTAGACGGTAGGACTGCCATATTTAGCAAGTCAGCGTGCCAAGTTTCACTTAGGTAGGATGATGTGGACAGTTTTTACACGCGTTTGTTTGGAGCCTTGTACGTGACCCGTGGCGATTTTCACGATGGATCAGAGAAAGGAACAGCGAATGTGCATCAAATTTTGTGCCAACCTTGGGAAAAGTGCTACGGAAAACCTCAATATGATTCAACAAGACTTCGGGGACCAAAGCTTGAGTCGTACACAGGAGTTTCAATGACATACCCAGTTCAAGACCGGTCGCACATCAGTTGACGACGACGAACTCACAGGGAGACCCACAAGTTGCACAACTCCTGAAGCTGTTGCACGAATTCAAGAGCTCATCCGTCAGGATCGACGTCGGACAATTCGCGACATTGCTGAGGAGGTGGAAGTTGGTTATGGGACATGCCAGCGGTTTATGACGGAAGAATTGGACATGCACCGTGTCGCAGCCAAATTTGTGCCCAGGATCCTGACAGCTGACCAGAAGCAGCAGCGCGTCAACGTCTGCACTGAACTTCGTCAGCTCGCCTCCGACGATGAAATGTTCTTGTCTAGGGTCATCACTGTTGATAAGAGCTGGGTTTACGCTTACGACCCTGAGACAAAGCGACAATCCTCCCAGTCGAAAAGCCCTACGTCACCAAATCCAAAAAAAAAGGCCAGACATGCGAAAAGCAATCTCAAGAGCATGATCATCACTTTCTTTGACACCAAATGGATTGTGCACAAAGAATTTGTCCCAACAGGCCGAACTGTAAATTCCGGGTTCTACTGCGAAGTTTTGCGGAGACTGCGTGAAAAATTGCGAAGACATCGCCCCCAAATGTGGCGAGAACAGACCTGGCTGCTTCAACATGACAATGCCCCGTCTCACACTTCCGTCCTCACCCACCAGTTTCTGGCGAAAAACAAAATTGCTGTTATGCCCCACCCACCGTACTCCCCTGATTTGGCACTCTGGGACTTCTTCCTATTTCCAAAAATGAAATTGAAGCTGAAAGGACGCCGGTTCCATACCATTGATGAGATCCAGGCCAAATCGCAGAGAGTGCTTGACACTCTGACAGAAAAGGACTTCCAGGAAGCGTTTCAAAAATGGAGGAGACGGTGGGACCGGTGTCTACATGCGGGAGGGAACTGCTTCGAGGGTAACGGCGGCCGATAGGCCTTATGGTGAGTTTTATGATTTTTACAGCGTCAGTCCGGAAAATTTTGGATCAATCCTCGTATTACTTCCAACAACTCCCTTCAACTTGGAGACAGTGTGGGCGCCACCTATCAGACTACTCGGCGCCATAACGCATAACACCATAATGTGCAATATATGGAAGCACGATTCAAAGTTAGTAGGACATTGTCATTGGGTCTGCCGGATGGTCAAAAGTCATATGTTAAGGAAATACCGGCGACAATTGGTAGTAAAAGTATGTTCCGTTAGTATACTGCAGTGTTCGTAGAGAGCCACATCCTTTTGTTTTGCCAAGATGCAGCCCCTCCCAAACCGAAATTTCAAAAACACACATTTTGTAGACACGATGATATGAAACATGCTATGTGATGTGTCCTTCAGCCGAAAACAACCACTGGAATAGGCTGATGACTAGTAAAAGGTAAGGTTTTCCTGTTACAGGCCCGGTGTGGCCCAGAGGGTGGGTAGAGGTATAGCTTTACTCTTCCATGACCGCGGCACTAGAACGGGGTGAGTGGTCAGCAGCACACCCCGGCCGCACTTTACCCCCGGGAAGGAACCGGTACCTATTTTACAGGAGGCTGGGTTGGCCCAGGGGACGGTCTGGATGGTCGAAAAATCTCGTCCCCACCGGGATTCGAACCCAGACCGTCCTGCCCATAGTCAGTCGCTATATCGACTGAGCTACCCGGCCCACCTGGTGACTAGTGCATTACAATTAAAAAAAAAATAGAAAATTTGTCACATCTTTGACGAAATTTAAAATAAAACGAGAATATTAGACCTGATGACTTAAATTAGGTGAGTCACGGAACATTTAGTTATATTTATATGTATATAAATGCAGTTAAAATATGTTATGTTATTTATACTTACGACATGATTTTTATGTCTTTTAAAATCAAACTTAAATTATATATGACCTCGCGGTCAGCAACCCCCGCCCCCAATGATTTTTTCCTTTGTGGGCACCTTGCGTACATGATCAGCAAAGTCACAGAAGTGGGCTGTCTCTATATTGACACCTCACCGCTAAATTAAATTAATTAATTATATGGAACAGTGGACGAGTGGACGGTCCAACGGTCGAAAGCAAAGCTACAGAAAAAGTGTCAAATTTCACGGTTAAAATTTTCAGCGGGCATTCTCCTAGTTTATATATCATAATACGAATATGATAATTGAGTAAAGAGAGACTAACTTGATGCCACTTGTTTTATTATTACTTTATTCAGTGTTCAACATGTTTCGGATGTTAATACTTCCATCCTCAGGAGCTTGTGACTAATTCGTTGAGTTACTTCATGGGTTGTATCTTGTTCGATGTGTGTTGGTGTTACGTTGCAGTGTGGCTATGGTGGTGTGGTATCCGTATGCAGGCTGAAGCACTGCATCAAATTGGTCTCTCTTTACTCAACTATCAAGATGATGCACGGTCCGATAAACATAAGATTCACGAATATGAAAAGTTTGTGATTCACTCGCTCACAGACGGGACGTGCTGCTGCTGCTGCTACTGTGTTTGTGTTTGACAGACAGCACTGTCATACAGCAATCATTTCTAAGACACTCTCAACGTCAGACGCGTTCGATACCTACATACTTCTTTACAAGATATCTCCACTGTCCGGTAAATGGCGTTAATCATATGTCGTCTTCGACATATATATATATATATATATTTCGTTGATTTTTCGCGGGCTACTAATATTGACATTCTGTTTGACATCTTTGCAGAAATAAAAGAAGAACCTACCCCATTACAATCCTGGACAGGCCCTTAGGTTTCCGGGCGGATGAGGCTCTCAGAATTTCTAGATAATCGGCAAAGGAGGGTGCTAATTTTGTCAACCCTAGACACCGACCCTCTGTTTCACCAGGAGATAACCCTGGTAATTGAGAACTGCGCTCTTCTGAGGTATTACGCAGCGAGTAGAAGTAAGTCCCTACCGACCTTTCGGTACAACCTGTGGGCCAAGTATCCAAGAATCCAAAACAGCGCAGTTTTCTTCTACTTCGCGGTGGACGCCTGAAATCATGCATTTCTGGTACTCACGTCTGTTAGAGGCTTAGTCGACCCCAGAGCCACGTTGCGACCGCAAGGATTAAAGTCAATGAAAAATCCCAATCGAACCCGCAACCTCGTAGCGCAGTCCCTCTACCAACAGCGCCACCGCATACCCCGAAAGGATATGACAGTGGTAGAGAAAACGAACAAATAAATTCAAATGTATTTCTTCCATTCCACACACAGCAACTGAAAAGGTTCGACTAAAGCGAATTGAATTGAAGCGAAGGTATTCCTACCTGCCTGACGTATTTTCCACTCTTTCACAGTGCAGCAGACCGATCATTGAACTGCGCACTGACTGCATTAACTAGTACTAATGGACGAGTGACTGGGAACATACCTGGAATGCTTGTTGTGCTGTCGGTCTGATGGCCAATTTCATTGCTGTCATTGGCCCCAGGCGTAGTGCTCGGGTCGTGATGCGTAGAGGCGTACCACGTGAGCCACCCCGATACAGACTTATTGGACAAGAGCAAGAAGAGCACTACACCCGCCACAATCATTTTCATTCTGTCTTTCAGTGTCGATTTCAAAACGTTCCTTACTCTTCTCACGAAGCGGGAACTACTGTCAGAAGACACCACGTGTTCGTACGTAATAAAACTTCGTATCTTGATATGGGAGTGTGATAAGTATGTGAAAGGCCTTCGTTATTATGGAATTTGGCCTTCGGGTAACACAGTCTTAAGATCACTTACACCACTCGCTATCTATTAATATTGTGAGAAATCTGTGTAAAATTAAAGCACAGACAATAGTATTTGTGTCCTGAAGGCTTCTTGCTAAGCAAAATGATTTGTGGTACCAGATACAAATTACACGCTTGTATTCAGGCAGTACTGAACGTGAACTGTTACCAAAACTCAGAAATCCCTCATTTAATCACATGACTTCCTATTTCCCAAATGTCCAAATGTTTGTCTTCACGGCTCCGCGAAACGACAAGTTTCCTTTGTCATAAATCTTTCAGCTCTTACAGTATCTCACTACGAACAGAATCACTATAATATCTTACACATGTTCTCGCGTGTTCCATCCTTTCCGTATCTTCTCTCTTCTTATCTGGGATTCAGACGCTGTGTTTTCTTTCAGGCCTTTTTCTAATGCGACTATCACGGCCAAACACAGATCTCTACACACTTTACCATCATTCACCCGGCACCTAAGACAAGTCTCTGGCTTTGCCTTCAGATCTTCTAGCTATACAGACAAGGTCTATTCGTGGTACTTGTAATTACTCACTTTCTCTCTCTCTCTCTTTCTCTCTCTTCTTTGCTTGGTCAAATTCCTTCCTTTCCTCCTTCCACTTGCTTCTATAACACTGCTAGTGCTAACGGCAGTGCCAAATTTAACCCAATGCGACAACGGACGTTGCCAAGCTCCAGTACTGCACAAGCGGAGATAAAAACTTACTTTTGTATGTGATGGAGACAATAAAACTGGATGTAATGACTTCTTGCGCAGCTTAGGGTGGCACTCGCCACCACGAATCATCGAGCATAGTAAAGCCGACTCAGTCTTCAGTCCCTGCAACAAAAAGTGTTATTGCCACTTATCAAACGCAGTAACAGTTAACGGTGAAAGGATGGACAGTCTGCAGGACCAATGGGGTTGTGGAAAATTACAGTAAAATAAACTGCAACTAAGTAACATTTCCGGAACTTCACTCTCGTAATCCAACGACTTCGTGGAGTCTGGGTTGTGTGTGTGTGTGTGTGTGTGTTGTGTGTGTGTGTGTGTTGTGTGTGTGTGTTGTGTGTGTGTGTGTGTTGTGTGTGTGTTGTGTGTGTGTGTTGTGTGTGTGTGGTGTGTGTGTGGTGTAGTGTGTGTTGTGTGTGTGTGTGTGGAAATTCGGCCCATTGCCTTTCTGCCATACGCAGGTTTCACTCTATTATATTACATATAACCTTACAGTTGTAAGTTTCTCCTTTCTTAGTGGCATTTGCACAATCGTGAAAAGCGCCTATTACCTTGGACAGGTCCGTCCGTCCGTCTGTCCGCATGCGTCAGCATGGCTGAAATTTTATACGGGGGACTTCTATAAAAATCTATTGAGAAGGGCCAAATTTGTGTACAATTGGGCAAAAGTATCACACACTTTACATGAAGACCTTAATACCTTTTACTGTTTCCGGCGACACTAAATCGCCGTAAAAGCGGTCTCTTCCAACGAAATAGTATGAGACTGTTAGGATGACGAAGCAGGTATAAACATCACGTGAACAAGCCACAATGTTACATTATACGTACTTCGCCTATCTTTGATATAGTTACAAATATGCACATTCGAGGGATGGATAAACGTAGCCAAAATATTGTGAAGTTTGAATTCCAATAAACATGGAAGTACGTATGCTTACACGATCACCGTACTATGAGACTGTACAATTCTGATTAAATTAACTACATGGAACAAGGTTAAGTCGGAAGTGCTGACAGTTGCTCAACCAGTCAGGAAATTCCATGCCTTTCACAGAAATCGATGACTCATCATCGTAGCCATAAAAACCGGTCACTGCTCCCTATCCTGATTCTGACCAATCTTTTCCACACACGTGCACAGTATTCATTTATCAGCCACTTTAATATTATCCCCATTAACTCCTATAGTTTGTAAGCAACGACCTATCTCATGGAGCAGAGACCTTGTTGAGAAGCTAACGTTGTCGTCAGCAAGCACAATCAAAATAAAACAGGATTTCTAAGTAGACTCAAATTTTACAAAATGTGTAAATGCGTTCCTCCTGTAGGCAATTCTTGCTACATGCCAAGACTACGTTATCCTTCTTGGTCTGATTTTGTCTCAGCGACAACATATCAAATACTGGCTTCATGTACTGTACTGCCATTTATTTACTTGTGGCTTATTTAATGACGCTGTTTGTAGCTCAGAATGTATGTTCTGAATGGTTGGATTATAAAATAAGAATGAACTGAATTGGGTGTTACAACAAATTATCATGGCCTAATTTAAAAAAAATACCCAAAAATTTAATTCGAAAAACTGAAGGAAACAATTACAATTCAGAGTCAGGACAGCATGTGCCCGACCGAGAATGAAAATGAGCACCTCGATGATACATTTACCTGGGAGGGCTACCGCTTGAGTCAACCTGCTCGGTTACTGGCCGTTCTAAAATTGAATTTCCACCGCAGATTTTTTAGATTCGCTTGGAAACAAATGTACGTGACCGTAAGGTCCCCTGACGTTGTGCACTGTGGTAGCAACACATTCGATTACGGTCTTGCGTGATGCAACCCCGTGTAGTTTGGTAGGTACTACGGTTTCGGTGGAATGTACTGTTTCCATTTTCAGGGTCAACCGAAATGCATGGTGTCACGCTACAGAAGATGCTATCTCCATGCTAGCCCTCGTATTTCGTACGTAAAACAAGAAGCACACGTTTGGATTTGTTTTGGTAGAATTTTTCTCGTCCTTATCCAGTCTTTACATGAACAACAAAAATACATCCCGGGCCAGCACGACGGCAGCATCCACATACAGACTGTCAACACAGCCACCACACAGACGGACTTTATGAGAACTATAACAAAATGATTTGAGCATATTATTGTAAATAGGACAATTTTAGTATTTTAAAGAGTTCAAACAATGAAATGTCAACGACTATAGTGAGAACTTGCATAAAAATCAATGCGAAATATCTTAATTGTAAATTATATTACCAACTATTGCGTTTGATATACTTGCGTAACTTGGCAAAGTACTTATTACGAGCTCCCTGAGAATGACACTACTGTGTCGAAACATGTAGCAGTGTAATAATTTGTCAATTAATTGTGCATTTGTTGGTCCTTGTACAAAATAAAAAAAATAAAAATAGCAAAATAAGAACTTATGATCGGTCACGACCGACACATTTTACGCCTTCTTCATATATTATGGCCCAATCAGGAAGGCTTTACGTCCGTTTTCCTGAAGCGTGAAAGAGTTAAGCATCGTACGTACAACGTCAGAGAAAAGACACTGAAGAGCACAAAGTGAGTCAAAACACAACACGCACGTTTTTCTCTCTAGCCATTCTAAAGACACAACCTGTGTAATTAGTGTCTTTGAAATGTCATCTATATAGACGAGTCAGCAGGAGACTGTGGATGGTGCGGTGAAGTGGAAGAACTGGCACAACTGGGTTAATGACGGCAGCCTATTCTGTGCGGCTCGCAGTTCTAATGCTGATGATATTTGCCATTAGTCTTGGCTGCTCATATTAAAGGTTCGGAGAGCTGTAATGCCTGCAAGATAGTATGCAAGCAGAGCCAACACTGAATTTAACAACGTGCAAATTTGATGAGCGACCTTCCATTACTCATCTCGTTAGACACGCCACCACCTTCAGAGAGTCGATACAAAGCTTGAATATTTCGCAGTTAATTCTGAGTAGCCACGCAATTTTAAGCCCGATAAAACTACCTGAGGTTCATATTACTCTATATTATATGATGTAGATGAGAATATTAGAACAAAACTCTTTAAGACTGAAGTTACTTCACAAAATATGTAAAAATTCAAATCATACCTCATAGTAAACATGGTCCATTCCCATTGCAAAAATCGATGTCACTGCCGTTCTCACACTGTCTTCGAAGTTCAAGTTTGGTTAAAGTCAGACAAAAATGGCAGGCAATTTCAATGAAGCCCTACGAACATTTCTGTCACTGGTATTGATAATGGAGTGTTCTCTGTTAGGTAAGAGCTCGGTCAAACAAACAGCTGACGATCTCAAATAACAAGAGGGACAGACCGCGTTCTCTGTAAGGTAGAAGCTGAAGCAGAAGAAACAGTTGCTGTAACCGTTGGGTTAGGTTCGACTCTCTTGACGTAAGGTTATACATTGGTCCTCGCGTAGATTTACGAGTCCTCCAGGGTTTCACTATAACTGGGGTAGGGAATTAGTCGTTTTGAGGACTAGTTTGACTTTCTAATAGCACTCAGGGTTTTCTGGAGCGAAGGAAGCGTGTCCAACTGACACTTTGTAAGGAACCTTTTGTAGTCTTACGACAGGATGGACAACGAGACACTTGACTTTTGTTCTGTTTTAGTGTGGTCCGAACATAACTGACTGCTAGAAGTCTTATTTGTATCAGCTTTTCGAACGTGGGAGTAAGAAAATCACTAGAGAAGATTAAGTCAGTGAGGGACAAGAGTTCAACGCTAGCGGTAGCACCCAAGGGAGGTAAATGTCGTGTGATATTCTTGTAACTAAAAACAACCGCCGTGGTTACTTCAGATTGCTGGCTGCTAAAAGTTGCTGTTAAATTCGAAATAAGTGGTAAATAAAATAAATTATCTTCTATCAGCTGCTAGTGCTGACACTATGAAGTCCGTCTGAGACAGCCTACACATATACTCCTGAGATAGAACACGCAAACCGGCGCGAGCTAGTTAGGTTTTTGTGCGGGCAGGAAAGGACGGTTGCATTGCCAATCTAAATACAACACCCAGCATGATCGATTCTAAATCCGTCCAGTAGAGCAGATAGAGCAGAGTAAGGCTGAGAAGACTTGATAAGATAAGGAGAAAATTGTTTCCCCCCTTGTGGCGCTTCGATCTGATTCCGGGTCATGGCCTCCCCTTACGGGGCTTTGCGATCACACTCAGGTACACCACAGTCGGTAGGACTCTTCTGGACGAGTGATCAGCCCTACGCAGAGACCTCTACCTGACAACACAAGACGCTCACAAGAGACATACCTTCATACCCCCGGCTGGATTCTAACCCACAATCCTAGCAAGCGAGCGGCCGCAGACCAACGCTTTAGGCCGCGAGGCCACTGGGATCGGCAAGGAAGAAACTTACTATGGCAATAACAAAGCGAAAGCGCCAACAGTTTAACCATCTGCTTAGATTTCACAGCTTGGGAATGTTAAAGCAGAAGTGAGATTTAAAGTTCTCATATTGGTGACAACGTATCGTTTTGTGTGGTGACACTGTGCAGTCTGATATAAATTTACCGAACTTTCAGAGGAACATACTCACCAGTAGGCGAGAATGTTCTTTTGAAACACTAGTAAATTTCTACCAGGATAGAGGGATTTGCATTCAAGTGAAAGGGGGGGGGGGGGGGGGGGGGGGAAGAAACACAAAAAATTTCACAAAATGGTGTTTTTTTAAAACAATTACTACAAAAAAAAAAAAATGGTGTGGGGGGCAAATAAAACA
>Ga0123357_10015173_pt1 | contig 10095 bp, 9 predicted proteins | sample TergutEmb28metaG_FD_89873 | JGI IMG/M metagenome (GOLD analysis project Ga0123357, IMG submission 89873) | Embiratermes neotenicus P4 segment gut microbial communities from Petit-Saut dam, French Guiana - Emb289 P4 | ecosystem: Host-associated > Arthropoda: Insects > Digestive system > Gut ... | reverse complement strand
TACCAATTTTACAGGAGGTTGAGTGGGCCCCAGGGCCGGTCTGGACAGGAGGAAAATCTCGTCCCCACTGGGATTTTTTTACCATGGTTTCTTTATTGAACGTTTCGCTTCGTTTACAATGCCAGCTTCAGATCTCGTTCCTTCAGCCTAATCCAAGATTTAGTTATGAAAGAATATGAAACAATTTTACAGGAGGTTGGGTGGACCCCAGGGCCGGCCTGGACGGGAGGAAAATCTCGTCCCCGCCGGGATTCGATCCCGGACCGTCCAGCACGTAGTCAGTCGCTATACCGACTGAGCTACCTGGCCCACAATCTGCAATATTATCAGATGCAGATCAGTACATTGTTGACATTGTTGGCGAGGGGAGGTCTTCGAGAAAGAAAGGTCGTATATATTGGCTTCCTTCAGTTCATGCTTACAAATTTTACTTTTTCGGTCCATACATAAGTATTAAGAAATTTCAGGATAAGGCATACTTTTAAATCATGGATGAAACGAATATGCAGCGTATGGGAATTCCGTATTAAAATTGAACTGTATTTTCTGTAAAAACTTAAAACGGAGGCAGTTAGTACCGCATGTATGATACAGTTAATGGAGCCACATGCGTTATCTTACAGACCGAAAATGAGTTTTTTTTTGAGTGGATTTCTTTCTTTGCGTGTCATGTCGGCCCGTATAACGTATCTGAGTTAAGCTGGATGTTCATAGGCTACTGAATTCACATCACAGTTTGCCAAGGGAGACGAAGGCCACATTATATCAGAAAATTAAAATGATATTAGTACTGCGCGTAATTCGATCGCTTTAACTTAGTTATAAGTCATCGCTTTGTGAACAGTGAATTTAAACCTCATTAACAAATTTGAGAAATGCTATAAGCCTAATACATAACAGAATGCTTAGCATGAAGCTTAGGCATAAGCATATACAATCCGGATAACACACACTCCCTGACTCAAGTAGTAGTTGTGTTCCGGAAGGTCAGCGCAGGTCAAATTTCGCGAAGTTGTAGTTAAGTATACATATGGTCAACAGTACATTGTTATATGAAAGAATCCAGGTGAAGTGCAAACTCACTCACACACTCACACACACATACACACGTACTCACACACAATCACACACACACATACACACACACACCATACACTCACACACACTCACACACGCTCTCACACACTCACACACACCACACGCGCACACACTCACACACGCACGCACTTACACACCATACACTCACACCCACACGCACACTCACACTCACTCACACAAACACAGACACACTCACACACACACACATACACACACTGGAACTTTATCGGCGGCACCATTTCTGCGCCACCTCCCTCAGGTTTCCACGCCAAAATCCTGTATGCAGCTTCCCGTAACCAAAAGCATAGTTCCTTATGTTACGACAGTTTGTACGTGTAGTTGCCACATCGGGTTTAAATGGCTGGAGTCGATGCTGAGCAGATGCTTGAGGTAACTCGTTCCATTCATTATGTCCGTGTGCCTGAAGGTATGACATAAGGTCACCCGAAACAGATACCCAGTTTCAAGACAGCCTGTTTCATAATCTAATCGTGTTGGTATAAGAGAATATTGCTGCGGGATATTCAGACACGAACAAAAATTACTTCTTTTGTTTGTAGAGTCACAGGAAAAGTCGAACTTCATCCTCAGTTTGGATTCCGAACAAATAAGGAAACTGTTAATACTATGTTTGCTATTTTTAAGGCATCATCAAACAATAATAAGGACATTGCGATTTCAAGCGTTGGACGGTACGACTGAATCAGTTAAGTGGTATTTTAAGTAATGTCCTAGACGGGTAGAGGTTTTCAATAAGCGATGTAATAATTTGAAGTTTACAGTCGGCATTCTTTTGGGACGCATTAGGTTGAAGTCAGTGAACGACCTCAACCTCTTACAGCGTTCACTCTAACCACGTGATTTGGTTTCGTAGTTTCTATCGAAACATTTCTTCCTCACGTTATGGAGAAATTTAAGCATTAAATCAGCACTTTATGTCCGGGATTACCCATCTACGTGTAAGGCCCTCACAGTTTGATGGCCGGTGAAGAACCTAACTTAAACCTTGTAGTGGCTAGTAAGTAAATATTCCTTCTAGTGTCGTGTTGTTTTCAGATGTCTCTTGATTGCCGCCTTTTCCATTGTTAACTCTCTGAAGGCCGAATTTCAACTAAATTATACATAACAAACCACTTCCTACCTCACAGAGAACAAATTGCTTCACAAAAACGAAGAACAGTAAGGTAATCTAGTTTAGGGAATTAATCGCTGTTGATTGTTAGAATCTTACGAAACAAAAGCTGTAAATAATAACCGTAAGGAGAGCACAGAGTGTTGAAATGTTTGATCATTTGGTAGGCTACATCTGGTAGTTACCAGTAGGGGTTAAACGATAAAATATTGCAAATTAATTTACGTGAATTTTGGTCCTAACAACATATATATGACATTTTAAATGGTATTCACATCAGTGAATGACCATTTTTGATAAAGTAAACAACAGCAGTGTTGCAATATTGTGCATTATATTTGTTATTGTATCCAAAATATATACAACACTATCTTATTTAATTCCTCTCCCGATATTTTATCTGAAATGCACGTAGTATTTTTTAAGACATTGGTAAGCAGTAATATAAATCAAGTGATTAGCCTGCTGATGGCTTTCACTAAAAGGCCGAAACATGTAGTTATTTATTTTAAACAAATAGGAATTTGTTAACCAACAAAGTTTTGTCGATTGAGTGAAAGGTTGCTTTTGGTGTCATATTAGAAAACACAACGGGATGCAACACACTAAGATGATAGGTGTTAAACTGTAGCCTCAATTTAACCAGTTGCTGTGTATATGTATCTTTATAATAACGTAAACAACCAACTAAATGCAACAATAACATTTTATTAATAATTTGTTATTGTTGCATCTAGTTGGTTGTTTACATTATTGTATCGATGATGCACGGTCACACAAATATCGTATGTATCGTTATGTTCCGTAACGGGTCCATCAACGTGATTTTTCGTCCATTACAGTACCTGCTTGCATTTTCATGCAATTTGTAGATTGTAAGTGAAAGTTCGTGTTTCACACATGAAGTTTTAAGATTAAACTTAGTCTTCATAAAATAAAAACCTCAAATATTGTGGGATAACTGGTGCAGGTCTAAAGCTTCATCTGTGACGCTGATGCCATAAATTTACCTTCTCTTTCTGTAGGAATAAGAGTGGATAATATGTGGCCACTTATTCTTTCAGAGTATCGTATCGTTGTGTAACGACGCTTTCAACTAGTTACATTATCGAGTTTTTGATACAATTGTTAGGGAAAAATAAATTGGAAAGGATGTGGTGGAAGCAGCGGTGTTATAATTTAAGATACTGTGGGAGAATGGAAGACTTGAGAATTGCAAAATTATGTCTCGTTAGCTGATCTCCAGTTAAGGATCTCATCCCGGGACAGCCCAATTAAGAAACGGGGGTAATAGTGACTCACCGACCTGTGGAAACATGTAGAATGTGAAATTAAATTAATGGACCCGGAAGGGACTGCGATGATATTTTGACGTCCATTCATTTACCTTTTATTTTAAGCCTTTCAGTACCTCAAACTATGAAGTGCCGAATATTAGAATTATTAGTAAATACTGAGTAGGAAATATGAAGCGGTAGAATTAAATTTGAAGAAATAAACCGTCGATTCTAATATTGTTTTGCAGTGATGAAGCATTTTGACACATCAGGAATGTGTTTAAATACCTTGCAACAGGTCACCCATGCCCCTTTGTAATCTGTTCCGCCTTACTGTTCATCTCATCTCATTAGCCTTCTCTGCTTCACCAAAGAAACCAAAAATCGATCAACTGATGGAAACCCGTTTACTCTCAGAATGTATCCTGACACCCACATGAGGAGCGTCAGAAAAGCCAGACATATTCACCGTGCCCGCGTGGGTGAGCTTCGGTATGAGTACTCAGTACGAGTGCAACAAGAATTGTCAACAAGTGTTGCAGTAGAAGAGAATAAAATTAACTTAAGTGTTACTGCAAATATTAATTACCATACGGAATTTTAAAAGACCAATTGCCTTTTAGCTAATACTGTTGGTATCAGAGTAGCTGTGTGTCCTGGTGAGCAGTTTGAGAAATAACTCAAATGGGCCTTAAGTGTGCTAACACGTTCTGCACTGACATAAACAAGAGGCAGTGAGAGAGTACTCTGGCAGCATTAACATTTCACTGCCATATCTGTGAAAAACAGGAGAGATCAGATAGAGTTTCAGGATGAATGTACTGTAAAGGACAATTCTGGCAAGGGACAAACATCTCGCCGTGACTTAAATTTCATATTGTTCATGTGAAGTCATCGATTTCTTTGGTGAACTATAGTGCGCATTCTAAATAGATTTGTGTTCAACATAGGACATTAATTCTATGTAGTCCAGCAGGTGCACAGTTATGGCTTGCAAAATGAACATTCTGTCATTTGCAGCAAAACATTGTGCGCAGTATAAGGTACTGCTGTTAGTATCAGCTAGAATCCGACTGGTTACCCCGGGGGCTCAGGCTAGTCCATATTAAGTCTGTGATGACGAAGTTGACGTTCAGGTGACCGTGCATCGTGATAAATTCTTATAATAGAACCAACTAGATACACTAATTTCTCAAATTTATTTTTGGAATGAAACTCTACACGTTTCAGACAGTTCCTCTGTACATCATCAGGAGATTTTCACTGTACACACAGCAATGATATATTTCATACAGGTTTGCTGACAGCTTGCGAGAAAACTGTCAGCATACTTGTATGACATACACCATTGCTGTGTGTACAGTGAAAAACTCCTCATGATGGACAGAGGAACTGTCCGAAACATGTAGAGTTCTATTCCAAAAATAAATTTCAGAAATTAGAGCATCTAGTTGGTTTTATTATAAGAATCTGTGATGGCAATGAGATAGGTTTTTCTTCACTTCTTCAGTTTTCCCCTGTCATCACTCCGCCAGTCCACCGTACTCATTCACTCATCTAGGCAAGAAGGACGGTACGAGACGATCATTAGATAACACTCTCTAGATCTATCACGAAATTACATGTGCATTCCAGCCTTAGTTCTCCATGTGCCCTTCCATTATTAGCCTCCTTGTGGATTAGCTTTACCCTGTACCATCACGTCATCGTATCGTCACGAATTGATGTGTGCCAGCAAGTGCACACCGCAGATTGTCTTCTACACTAAGTCTTTTCAGTGTTTAGTTTGATTTTAAAGCAGAATTTAGGACCTTACTTTATGTTCATAGATAGGCCCACTTGTGAATGGAAAGAACTTCGCAAAACTTGTTTGAAATCGTTTGCATTCCAAAATACTGTGAGCTACCTACCAACAATGCAAGTAGAGCAATGTAAGAATTCAGATATAAAATATGTTTGACAAAAACCCTGATATAGAGCCTGCTTTTTCGGAACGCGCCGAACGGACTGCGAGAGCCTTAAACCGGCCCTGCCCAAAGCATAGGAGTGTGTGAAAGATACGTGACTCTGTCGTGGGTCACAGTCCAGTATGCGCTGATGTATACTTCAGCACTTCATAGCCTTGCACGATATTCGTGACTTCCTCACCCAGTGCAACAGATACTACGCATGAATGCAGTACCACTCCAGGAGGCAGCACTAAATGTGCCCTAGCGCATGTCTTTCAGTTCCTACGATTACTCCACGTACACAGCGTGTAATTTCATTCAGAACATAAGAATTATTGAAAGCTACGAAGACTGAGAGACGGTATGAAGACACTTGTAATGACCTGTGCTCCCCGGTATCACCAAGGGTCTTCATCCCGTTTGTCCTTCTGACAAGAGTGGTACTATGCGTGATTTCAGGCTTCCGCCGCACAGTAGATGAGAACTGCGCTCTTCTGGGTTATTACACAGCGAGTAGTGGTAATTTCTTACTGACGTTTCGGAGACAACCTATGGGTCCCATCTTCAAGGATCACCCTTGAAAATGGGACCGATATGTTATTCCGAAACGTCAGTAAGGAATTGCCACTCTGCGCTGCGTCATGTCCCAGAACAGCGCAGTTCTCAAGAGTGGTATTGGGGTTAAGATTATGAGTGTAGAGCATTAGTAGAATGATACCGACCGAGTAAAACTGAAGTAATGAAAAAGAAATCTGCATCAGTGCCACTCTATCCACCAACAGTCCCACATGGACTAAGTCAATTTGCATAAAACTCCTATTTATAGTACCCTTGCCTACATTCAGAAATTTTCTCCGAGGTCGTTATATCACTGAAGGGTGTGTTCGCTTTACCCTCTACGGTTTTCTTATAATCTTTCCTTCTGTAATTTCCATAGGCAATAATAGTTTTCCCACCTTTCACCTTTAAAGATGGAAACTGAAACGGAGTCAGTAACTGAAGAATGCGAAGTTGCTCCAGTAGGGTCATCATAAGCCGTCTGCCAGTCGGGAATGTGGTAGCTCGTAGTTGGATCAAAATGTGATATTACATGTGCAGTGACATCGTCGTCGCTGTTGTTATTGTTGTTGTTTTCGTAGTATCGGAGCAAGACAAACGGACGAACTGACAGGACGATGACAGCAGAAACTCTTCTTTTCCAGGAATCGTAAAGAAAAACGAGAGTATCCGGTTCTGCATCAGTATGAAAACGGTCAGCAACAGTTGCAGCTGCACTTTTCATACTACAAGTCTCCACAAATCCAAGTTATTGAATGGTAAAAGAACATGTTAAACGTTGCACGTTTCGTTCGTAAGTATCAAACATTTCTGACAAGATTTCAGGTGCAGGTGCTTTATTTATACAATTTAAACATATTTCCTAAATTTCTTGTAGGAAATGTATTATTGCACAAAGAAAGAATTTTTGAGATGGAGGAGTCATATCATTAATATGTTCCGTTTTTATTTAACGTAGGTTATGTACAAACTGTATAAACAAAATATTTAAAGAATAATGTTCTACTCGTTTCAACCAAGCATAAAACCTTCCTTAGATTAGATTAGTAATTTGGTACGAGCCCTTCCGGCCCCGATGCATCTAGGACTTAAAACTAGCCCTTTGTGCCCCATAATCTGATACTAGGTTAGGGAAGCCCTGTTATTTTACTAAAGTTCCAGATGGCCCCCAGACTTAGATTCTTAATATCCTCATGATCCAAAAAGAAGGAACCAACGTATGTATGTCTGTAAAGCCTTCCTTGCCTAACATTAACCCCAAAATAGATAAACGTGCGTGAAAAGCTTTACAATTGTACTCTTCATCTGATATTGTTCAGATCATAAGTCAAATAGGATGTGATGTGTTGAACATGTAGAACGCGTAAGATAACAGTATTAAGAGTTTTAGTCGAAAAAGGGATTAGGCCACCTTGACGTCTATTGAAGGATAATTGGTCTTGGAGAAGTAGGGCATATGTATTCGTTCAGAATATGGTCCAGTGGCAAGCTGCTGTGAACATGTTAAAGGGCTACCAACTGTAATAGCAACAGAGAATATCTTGAGAAACTGAGGAAAAGGACTTCTTCAGGATATTTGACGTTCTGACGACGGCGACTATTCATGGCACCAACTGCGAGTACCAGAATGTCATGCCGTGTAATCTGGTACAAATTCGACATTTTGAAGAAAGTTGCTTTTCCCTGCACAGATCACTCAGTCTTCAAGACAGGACGTCTGTCTTGAGTGTAGTTTGGTTAGCTACATTTTGTTTTGTGGTGCTCTTGTTCCTGAACATTGTTATGTAAACGGTTATACTCACAGAAATTAAAAGCAAAAGAATGCAGATTATTTAATGTTATACATATTGTGTGCAGCTGTGTTCCACATACTGTTTATTTCCAGTTGCTGCAGAAAGCGTTTTTTACGCTCCTACATATTTCTGCCACTAGTTGTAGCCATCGTTAGGGAGCTAGAATATTATAATGACACAAACGGCTTATTTGATTCGTACGCCGTACTTTTCAAGTGTCCTCAGAGAAAAGTACGGTATACGAATCAAATCCGCACACGATACAGGAACTGAAGGACACCATCAGCTCATGCAGTTGCAGCCATCAAAATCACTATGTTACATCGGGTATACCTCAACATGATTAGACTGCACAGCTGTGTATTGATGCAGGAGGCAACTACTTGCAACATCTTCTATGAAGGTATATCCTTTCAGCATTTGGCTACTGTATTAATTTCTGTATTTACGCCATGCTACGGACCCGGGCTATTTTTTCGTGGCCCATTCAGTATATCAGTAAGTGGTAAACTTATATACATTAACATCATGTAACAGTCAATTGGTGTATAATATTACTATAAATTATTCAGATTAAAATGCAAGTGAAATATCAGTCTGTTGTCGTATCAAATATTATTTTTTAACAATTCCTACAATACTTCATAATTTTTAATTTTTGATATTAATAGGTTATATGAAATGTGTAGACTTCTGCAATATTTACAGATCTCCAACCATCAAAAGCAGGAGATTATGCAGCGAGATGTTTGGAGACAGCTTTTTACATTCTTGCATTCTACGTTTTAATACTTCACCTGTATTTTAATCTGAACAATTTTTAGTAATACTAGACATCAACTAACTGTTATATAAAGCTAAGATATATATGTTTAACATTTACTGACATAAGTTACACTGCTTATGTCATAATATTATAGCTCCCTGATTATGCCTACAACGGGTGGCCGAAACGTGTAAAAGCGTAAAAACTAGCTTTGTGCAGTAGGTGGAAATAAAACTAGCGTGTAAAATACACAGTATATATGGAGAAAGCACTGATTATATTAGTATCATACCTGCTTCGGCCATCATGGGACATTTCCAAGGGGCTTCAGTTAATCACAAAGAAAGTGTATAAATATATAATACTGCATGTATCAGACACCATTTATGCTTACACATATATAAAAATATAAAAGATTTTGAACATAAACAAGTTAAAATGTCCAATAAATGATTAAAATACGAATCGTAGCCATTGACGATTGGAACATTTGAACATTTTGTGGACCACACAAAGCAGTTCTGTGCATGTAAAGCGGCACATTGGCTGTACCACTCCTCTTTCCGCCTAGGGTCATTGAGCCAAACAAACCACAGTAAACCAGCCATGCGACCCTTGGCATGGAGTTCCAAAGGAACACACTTGCTGATTAGGGTGTAAGAGTGTCAGAACAAAATTGCTTGTATTTTTTAATTTTGGCTGATCTCTATTCACTTCACTGATCCGTAGTTTGAGATGTTGAAAGAGCACAAGCTTTTGGAATACGACGTCATGTAATAAGGTAGAAAGACCTGTTAATATTTCGGAGAAACGTTGGTAGCGTCTGCCTTACTATACGTCCTCACGTCCAAAAGTACGGTATTCTTGATCATCGTGTTCTGCAACGACAATATTTAAACTGTACGGTCTACACGATCACCCTTCGTAACTTTGTTGTCCCGACGCGCTCAGTCTGGTGGGTGATCCTCTTTCGGGAAACGGGTGTGGTTCACCGAATCACATATAGTTTTAATTATTTCTTTTTACTCGTTGTTTTATTTACTCAATTTATTGTTGGTAAATGAAAAAAGACGTGCTGTATGAAGTTAAACAACTAAATCATATTTTATTAAAATAACACAGTCACTTGTACTCCCACCTACATCACACTCGTGCGCGACTGACTTCCTTACTGGACTGCTAGCGTCCGTTATCAGCTCCTAACCGTTTCGGCCTTTAAATCTCTCCCCTCCTACCTATCACCAACGGTTCTGAATATGCGTTGACAGATTAACCTACAACGCATGGCAATGAACCGTCCGTAACTGACGCCAGCAATCATAGGAAACAAATATATTAAAAATAGTTGAATAAAGAGAGACCAACTTGATGTCACTTGCTTTATTATTTCATTATTTATTGCTCAACATGTTTCGGATGTTAATACATCCATCCTCAGGAGCTTGCGACTTATGTGTTGAGTTATTTCATGGGTTGTATTGCTCTGGTTCGATGTGTGTTGGTGTTACGTTGTGGTTTGGCT
>Ga0123357_10015172_pt1 | contig 10095 bp, 12 predicted proteins | sample TergutEmb28metaG_FD_89873 | JGI IMG/M metagenome (GOLD analysis project Ga0123357, IMG submission 89873) | Embiratermes neotenicus P4 segment gut microbial communities from Petit-Saut dam, French Guiana - Emb289 P4 | ecosystem: Host-associated > Arthropoda: Insects > Digestive system > Gut ... | reverse complement strand
TTTTCTGTACAACATTGAGTTTAGCAAGTCACGCTAATGATCGGCGAAGAAGTTCCAGCGCGTGCTGGCTGGCTCGCCAGCGGATATTTTCGCGGTCGCCCATCAGGTTGAGCTTTTTCGCGCGGGTCTTGCCTTCCTGCGCCAGAGCGATATAGACGAGGCCGACGGGCTTCTCGGCGGTAGCGCCCGTTGGTCCGGCGATGCCTGTAATGCCTATGCCGATGGCGGCTCCCGTCCGCTTGCGAATGCCTTCGGCGAGCGCCGCGGCCACCTGCTCGCTGACTGCGCCATGATCGGCGAGAAGGCTTGGCGGGACATCGGCGAAGGCTGTCTTCAGAGCATTGGTGTAGACCACGGCTCCGCCGAGAAAGCTGCGCGAGCAGCCGGGAACATCCGTGATGCGCGCGGCCAGCAGGCCTCCGGTGCAGCTTTCAGCGACCGCCAGCGTCAGGTTCAGTTCGTCGAGCCTGTGCACGACGACCTCCGCCAGAGACTCGCCGTGGTCAGAGAAGACGTCCTCGTGCATCTCTGCTTCGACGCAGCAGCAGACCTCGTCGACGCGCGCCTGCGCCTCCGCGAGACTCGCCTTGGCGCAGGAGAAGTGAAGCTGAATCTCGGCCTTGCCTGCGAGGATGGTCGTCTCGACGTCGGCGTAGCGCCGATAGATCGGGGCTGTGCGCGCATCGACGCTCGACTCCGGCTGCAGAGCCATGCGCAACATGCGCCGCGCCAGAAAGCGCTTCGGCAGCGCGGCGGCCAGCAGCGGTCTGGCCTGTTGCTCGAACATAGGCATGAGCTCTTTCGGCGGGCCGGGCAGCAGCAGCATGATTCTGCGCTGGCCCTGATGCGTGGTGTCAAGAAACAGGCCCGGAGCGCTGCCATTATCGTTACGGAGAACCGTTGCTCCTTCGATCACATCGGCCTGCTTGCGATTGTTCTCGGGGAAGGGATAGTTATGCGCCGCAGCCCGGCGCCGGATCGCCTCCAGCACGGCGGGGTCCGAGCGCAGAGGCCGTCCCAGCGCCGCCGCTACAGCTTCTCGTGTGAGGTCGTCTTCGGTAGGGCCGAGCCCGCCGGTGAAGATAACAATGTCGGCGCGCGCCAGCGCAATGCGGGCGGCATCGGTGAGATTGCGCAGGCTGTCGCCTGCGATGGTCTTGAACGCAACCGTGACGCCAAGGTCGTTGAGTCCGCCGGTGAGATAGAGCGAGTCGGTGTCCTGCCTGTACGGCGTCAGCAGCTCGGAACCGGCGGCGACGATTTCAGCTTGCATGTCTCTAGCTTAACTGTTGCTTTCTTGAAACACATTTTGTCCAGCGCGGGGATATCCGAGTAGTCGATATCGACATCGCGCATACGGTCAATTCTCGCCAAGTCGCTCTTGACAGGTTTTATTATCATGGCGGTTCCTAATTGATAATAATGGATATGGCGTGACACCTACGGTGCTATACTCGCCAAGAATTTCTGCCTCAAGGATTTATCAGGCTCGGAATGCTTTTCAAGGCTCGCAGTGCGGCAGTGTACGGGATCGACGCTCACATCATTGATGTGGAGGTCGATTTCTCCGCAATCATGGTGCAGCAGGAACAGTTCGCCACGGTGGGGCTTCCCGACGCCGCCGTGCGCGAAAGCCGCGACCGGGTGCGCTCGGCGATTCGCAACTCCGGCTTCGATCTGCCTCCGGTGCGCATCACCATCAATCTGGCTCCTGCCGACCTGAAGAAGGAAGGCTCGGGGTTTGACCTTCCCATTGCCGTGGGCATCCTCGGCGCTTACGGAGCGCTTGAGATCAAGGACCTGAACAACTTTCTGCTGGCGGGCGAGCTTGGACTGGACGGCAGCCTGCGCGCTGTTCAGGGAGTGCTGCCGATGGCCGTGGCCGCACGCGCACACGGAATCACGAACCTGGTGATTCCCGCCTGCAACGCCCGTGAGGCTGCGGTGGTCGAAGGCGTGAAGGTTTATCCGGTTCACAATCTTCTTGAGGTCCGCGAGTTGCTGAATTTGGCGGCAAGAGGCGCTGCGCTGCCTGCTCCGCTTGAGATCAACCCCCGCGATCTGTTGGAGCGGATGCAGCACTTCCCCTACGACTTCAAGGACGTGCGCGGCCAGCACGTGGCCAAGCGCGCCCTGGAGGTCGCCGCTGCGGGCGGACACAACATTCTGATGATCGGGCCTCCCGGCTCGGGCAAGACGATGCTGGCCAAGCGGCTGCCGTCGATTCTGGCTCCCATGCGCTTTGAGGAGGCGCTGGAGACAACCAAGATTCACTCGGTGGCGGGCGTGCTGGACGCCGAGCAGGGACTGGTTGCCAACCGTCCCTTTCGTTCGCCTCACCATACGGTCTCTGACGCCGGGCTGATCGGCGGCGGAGTGATTCCCCGGCCCGGCGAAGTCTCGCTGGCGCACAACGGCCTGCTGTTTCTCGATGAGCTTCCGGAGTTTCCGCGCAACGTGCTTGAGGTGCTGCGCCAGCCGCTGGAGGACGGCGTGGTGACCATCTCGCGCGCGGCCATGAGCTTGAGCTTTCCGGCGCGGTTCATGCTGGCGGCGGCCATGAATCCGTGTCCCTGCGGATACTTCAACGACAGGAGCCGCGAGTGCCGGTGCACGCCGCCGATGATTCAGCGGTATGTGTCGAAGGTCTCCGGACCGCTGCTGGATCGTATCGATATTCACATCGAGGTTCCGGCGGTGCAGTATAAGGAGCTGCGCGGCGGCGCGGCCTCAGAAGGCTCGGCGGAGATACGCGAGCGGGTGCTGGCGGCGCGTAAACGGCAATATGCCCGGTTCAGCGCGGCAGAGACGCGGACGGCGGGTTCAGTGCGGGCGGCCTCGCGGCGCGTCTTTGCGAACGCGCAGATGAACACGCAGCAGATTCGCACTTTCTGCGAGCTGGCAAGCGACGCCGAGCGGCTGCTCGAACGGGCGATGCAGCAGCAGGGACTCAGCGCGCGCGCGCACGACCGCATTCTGAAGGTGGCGCGGACGATTGCCGATCTGGAGGCCGCTCCGGATATTGGAGTCAAGCACATCGCCGAAGCCATTCAATACAGGACGCTCGACCGGAGTTACTGGGCGTAACTCGTCCCTGCGCATAAACCTGGGTGCCCATTCATGCCGCGATAATACTGCGGCATGAATGGGGCACCCAAATTATCATGGAAACACATGGCTGAAATCTGTCCAAAATGCGAAGGCATGGGTCTGCGGATCATCGAGCGCGAGGGGCGGCAGTTTGCCGAGGATTGCGACTGCCGCATCGAGCAGCGTGCTGCCCTGCGGCTGAAGCGGGCGGGGATTCCCACGCGCTACGAGCACTGTCTGCTGGAAGACTTCGACACCAAGTTTCCCGGAGCGCACCGCTCGCTGGGAAAGGCGCTGGTGCTTGCCCGCGGCTTTGTCAAAGACTATCCGCTGGAGAAGAAGTCGGGAAAGGGGCTGCTGCTGACCGGAATGATCGGGGTCGGCAAGACACACCTTGCCGTGGGAATCCTGAGAGCTCTCGTGGTGGAGCACGGCGCTTCGGGCCTGTTCTACGACTATCGCGACCTGCTGAAGAAGGTGCAGAACAGCTTCAATCCACAGGTTCGGGAGACGGAGAGCGAGATTCTGCAGCCTGTCTTCGACGCCGACGTGCTGGTTCTGGACGAGTTGGGAGCAGCCAAGCCTACCGACTGGGTCTGGGACATGGTGGCGCATGTCCTCAACACGCGCTACAACGACAAGCGCACGACCATCCTCACGACCAACTACGTCAATCAGGAGTCGCTGCTTGCCAAAGCTGATGGGGCGGTGCGCGAAGAGACCCTGGGCGACCGCATCGGCGACCGGATGCTGTCGCGGTTGCAGGAGATGTGCGTGGTGGTGGAGATGCACGGCGCGGACTTCCGCAAGAAGTTCAGGCGGGCAGACTTCTCCTGAACTCTGCAACGGGCATCCCTACAGCGCCGTCATCAACAGAGCGAATCCCGTTGTGATGGCGGCGATCCGATAGATACACTCTGCCGTGTCCGGAGCAGTGCCGGGCGGGACGCGCGCGCCGTCCTCGGGAACCGCAGCAGATGCCTGGACAGCTTCAGGAGCGTCGTCTGGCGCTTTGGCGGATGGGGAGGACATGGGGGAGCTTCCTCACTCTAGAGTTTGATGGCTGCTACCGGAATTCTGTCACGCCGGGCTTCTGTGCGAAGTTAAATTCCAATGAAATTGTGTCCGCCGGCAGGGGACTCGTATTCTCGGCAAACCGGGTATAGAATCCGGGCTTATGAGTGAAAAAAACTACAAACACGTCAACGCGCCTGAGTTCGGACCAGCATCCCCGCAGAGCGGCAAAATGTCGATGCCGGCCTTGATCGTGGCCGGCGTTATCGTGCTGGCTCTTCTTGCCGTCTTCGTGATTGTCGAAAGAGGCAGGAAGACCGAGGTCACGAACACGGTTCAGCCGCTGGCGGCCTATGCCGTCAGCCTGCCCGTCTCGGGATTGCAGATGAGCCAGTCGGCAAACCTTCTGGGCGGAAGCTCGACCTTTCTAGATGGCGTCATTCACAACGCCGGAGAGAAGACCGTCACCGCCGCAACCGTGCAGGTGATCTTCCGCAACGACGAGGGATTGGCTCCGCAGGTCATGACGATGCCTCTGACGCTCATACGGACTCGCGTGCCTGCCGTGGATACTCAGACCGTGGCGGCTGCGCCCCTGAGACCGGGAGACGAGCGGGAGTTCCGGCTCATCTTCGAATCGATTGCCGAGAACTGGAACCGCCAGATGCCTGAGGTTCGCATCATCAGTGTGCAGACAAGATAGTTACCTCAGTGAAGCGCCCCGCGGAAATCAGGTTTTTTGCAGCATGGTTCAGGCGCAGAGTACGTTGAAAACCCCAAAAACACCTGGCAATAGTTACCAGCGGGACGGAAGAAATTGCGCAAGCCGGATGATTCCCGCCTTAAAGTCCGGACCCTGTATATCGAGTAAGTTCATTGTTTCCATTTACTTGCCTGAACGGTTTCAGTTTGGCACACGGAGTGCTCTTACCGTCGTGTCTGTACGACTAGACAACCGGACTCAGGAGTAACAAACAATGAAGAAGACGACATTTACGGTTGGTCTCTCCGTATTCGTACTGGGGACTGCTTTGGGTTTGCAGGCACAGGATTCAACTTCCCAGCAATCCAGCCAGACGACTCCGCCAACCGCTCAAGAGGCGGCTACTCCCCAGGTGGCCAGTGGAACAGGAACAACTAACCCGGACGATAAGTCCACTTACGCAACCGGCAAGCCTCTCCAGAACGACTCCCGGGAGGGCTTCTGGGGCAAGGCGAATCCGTTTGCCCGCAAGCGATGGGTTCACCGGCAGGTCGATCCCATTAAAGACCGCGCTAACGAGCTCGATCAGCTTCAGGCCAAGAACGCCAACGATATCCGCGACGTAGACGCGCGCGCAACAGCCGGAATCAACCGGGCCATGAACGCCGCCAACACCGCCGACCAGCACGCCACCGAAGCAGGCAATAAAGCCAATGCAGCGCAGGCGACGGCTACCGACGCCAGCAACCGCACCGACTCGCTGAACCACACGGTGAGCAATCTGGACCAATACAAAGAGGTTTCATCGGTTGAGGTTCCGTTTGCAGCGGGCCGCACCGCTCTTGGGCCTAAGGGCAGATCGGATCTGGACGACGTAGCCGCCCAGTTGAGCAGCAAGAAGGGGTACATCGTCGAAGTTCAGGGATTCAGCCGCAGTGGCGTGCAGACGTCACAGGCCATGGCTGATTCCGTGGTTCGTTATCTTGTCATCGAGCATAATGTTCCGGTCTTCCGCATCTATCGCACCGGTTTGGGGCGGAATGCGGCGGGCGACCGGCCGGTCTCCAACGAGGTCGTAGTAACGCTGTTGCAGAACAGCCTGGCGACCATGGACTCGGCGGTGGCGAACAATGCGCAGAGAAACGGGGTGAGCAATCCCCCGGACGACTCGAACCACTAAGGCCAGCTTTCCGGCATGCCTGGGCCGAGTTTCATACGGTCTGCCGGAGACGAACAGATTTTGCCGGGCTACGACGCAGATCGAAACTCGGCAAAAGACTCTCCTAACCAGAGAGAACCAAGGCAGATTGGCCCCTCACGCGAGGGGCCGTTTTTTTGCCTTGCGATACGGTTATTTATTAGCTAACATAATCTTAGCAGTTTATGGAGGGTGGGATGGTCCACGCCACAATGTTCGAGGCGAAGACCCGGCTTTCCGATCTGGTAAAGCGGGCGCAACGAGGGGAAAAGGTGGTTCTGACCTCAGGACGGAAAAAGACGCCTGTGGCCATGATCGTATCCGTGAAGCCGCTAAAGAAGCGTCCCTTAGGCCTGTTTTACAATCCCAACTTTGAGATTCCTGCCGACTTCGACGAACTTCCTGCAGACGAAATACGGGGATGGAACTGTGAGGATGAGTGAGATTTTTCATAGACACGCACTATCTTCTCTGGTCTGCCCTCAAACCGAACCGCATCGAGAGATGGGCAAGTGACCTGATCGAGCATTTTGACAACGAAATTCATGTATCAGCGGCGTCTGTTTACGAGATCAGTTTCAAGGTGAGGCGCGGTAAGCTGATCGAGGCGGCAGAGTTCGAAAGTGACCTGATCACCAACATCGAACGTCTTGGATTTACACTTCATTCTCTGGAGCCCGAGGTCATGATGCGCGCCGCGCGCTTCGCGGACTCCCATGCCGATCCCTTTGATCGCATGATCGCCGCGCACGCCATCCTGCACGATCTGCCCATTCTCAGCATAGACGGCAAACTGGATGCCTTTGGTGTCCGCCGCCTGAAGAAGCCTGGGAGAGACTTCGCTCAGGAGAGGTAGTCCTTCAGCCAGGGATCGGTCGTGCGGACTAGCTCCAGCGTGGTGCCGTCAAAGACGATTCGTCCTTCGTTCAGCACCAGGAACTTCGTTGACTGGTCGAGTTCGCCTCGGGGATTGGGTTCCATACTGCCGGTCGCGGGGTTGAAGTGATTCATCGCCAGAGCGAAGGCGTCCTGCAGACGGTGCGAGATCACCAGCGAGGTGGTGTGGCCGACGTCGCGCTGCTTGAGAACCAGCTCGATGATGGTCGAGCTGGTGATCGGGTCCAGTCCGCCGGTGGGCGAGTCGTACAGGATCAGATCGGGCCTGGAGACGATGGCGCGCGCAATAGAGACGCGCCGCCTCATGCCGCCGGATAACTCGGCGGGGAATTTGTCGATGGCCTGCTCCAGCTCGACAAAGCGCAACGCCTCGACGACGCGCTCGTGGGTTTCGGCCTCCGGGACTTGTTGCTCGTTCAGGCGGTAGGCCACGTTCTCTTCGACCGAGAGCGAGTCGAACAGCGCCGACTCCTGAAAGACCATGCCGATGCGCGCGCGCAGCGGGTAGAGTTCGCGTTCCGGAATCGCCGTGATCTCCTCGCCAAATACGCGGATTCTGCCCGAATCGGGGCGAAGAAGTCCGTTGACCAGCTTCATCAGCACCGATTTGCCGCATCCCGAAGGCCCGAGGATGATGCGCGTTTCGGCTGGCTGCACGGCGAACGAGATGTCCTCAAGAACAGGCTTAGCGTCGAAGGCAATGGACACATTCTCAAAGACAACAACAGGCTCTTCAGGAGCTTGTTGGTTCCATTCCTGCAACGCGCCGGTTTGAAGATTTTCCGTCATTGTCACAATTTGCGTTATCGTCCAAAGATGTCGATCATGACGCGAGTCAGGAGGAAGTCCACGACAATGATGAAGACCGAGGAGACCACGACCGCCTGGGTTGTGGACCGGCCCACGCCCTGGGTTCCGCCCTGGGTCCTCATGCCGTAGAAGCACCCTACCGAGGCAATGATAAAGCCGAAAAAGAAGGGTTTGGTCATTCCCTGAATTACGTCCGCATAGGCAAGCGCCCGTATCGAGCTATGGAAATAGGTCGAGGCATTCAGGTTCTTCATAAAGACGCTCACCGCCGCTCCGCCAGCCATTCCGACGGCGTTGGCCACGATGGTCAGGAAGAAGAGCATGATGATGGTGGCATAGAGGCGCGGCGTGACCAGCTTGCGCACAGGATCGGTGCCCAGCGCGCGCATGGCGTCAATCTGTTCGGTCACCTTCATGGAGCCGAGTTCCGAGGCGATGCCGGAGGCGTTGCGCCCCGAGACCATCAGCCCCGTCAGCACCGGCCCAAGCTCTTTGACCATCGATAGAGCAACCAGGTCTCCGGTCTTCGAGACGGCGCCGAAGGCATTCAGCGCGGTGGCGGACTGAAGCGCCAGCACGGCGCCGGTAAAGAATCCTGTCAGTAGAACGATGGGTAGCGAACCGAGGCCGATCGAATCCATCTGGACGAAGAGGTCGGCCCAGTAGCGCGGCGCCGAAGCGATGTTGGCAAGGCCTTGCGCCGACAGGATGGCATACTCCTGCACAGTCGCAACCTTTTGCTTAACAAAGTCTTCCAGCGAGACAAAGGCCATGTCGTTCTCAGGCCCAGACTATCAGATGCAGGGCTTATTGACGATTCCAGCCTACTTGGTGCATCGAATGATTCCTGTCTCGCGGTAAAATTTCTCCTCAGGTGAGAAAATAGAACGGAATGAAACAGATGATGGCAGCAGTGTTATACGGCAGGGAGGATCTCCGGCTGGAGCAGGTGGCGACGCCTCGCGCGGCGGCTGGAGAGATCATTGTGCAGGTCGGAGCAGCGCTCACCTGCGGAACCGATGTCAAGGTCTATCGGCGTGGATATCATGCCCGCATGCTGAAGCCTCCGGTGCCCTTTGGCCACGAGCTGGCAGGCACGGTCAGCGAGGTCGGCGCGGGCGTCACCAGCTTCCGCGTAGGCGATCGCGTGGTGGCGATGAACTCCGCTCCCTGCGATGCGTGCTTCTTCTGCCGCCATGGCCAGCAGAACCTGTGCGAAGATCTTCTCTTCAACAACGGAGCCTATGCCGAGTACATCCGCATCCCCGCCCGCATTGTCGAAAAGAACACGCTCCGCATCCCGGACTCGGTTCCCTTTGAACACGCCGCGATGACCGAGCCGCTGGCCTGCGTTATGCGCGGCTTCGAGCAGACCGGCGCGCGGCTTGGCGACAGCATGATCGTGATCGGAGCCGGTCCTATCGGCCTCATGCACATGCATGTCGCCTCGCTGGCTGGTGTCGATGTCATTGCTGTCGTCGACCGCAAGGAACAGATTGCCGCGGCCAAGCTCTTCGGAGCGTCCGCGGTCGTTCATACTGTCGCCGTTGAAGATGTGATTACCGCGGCGCGCGCGTTGACTCCGGGAGGCCGTGGCGCAGACGTTGTGATTGAAGCCGCTGCCTCTCAAACCACATGGGAATGGGCTGTCGATATGGCGCGCAAGGGTGGAGTTGTCAACTGTTTCGGAGGCCCGCCCAGCGGCACCAAGATGCAGGTGGACACCGACCGCCTTCACTACTCGGACATTAAGATACTGTCGAGCTTTCACCACACGCCGGAGGCTTGCCGCAGGTCCTTGAACCTCGTCGCCAGCGGACGCTTCAAGTGCGATGCCATCATCACTGGCCGAACTACGCTCGATCAGGTTCCCGATCTCTTTCAGGGCATGATGATCCGCAAAGAAGGCAAGCTCTACATCAAGACTGCGGTCTTTCCCACAGGGGTCGAGGTGGCTCCGAGGTGAGCGAGCCAACGCTGCCTGCCGCACAAGCTCTGGCTGGCGCGCCGGTTGAGTACCGGACGCCTCCTGAGCGTCCAACGCTGGACGAAGCACAGGCTTGGTGTCGCGATCTGGCAACGACTCACTACGAGAACTTTCACGTTGCCACCTTTCTGCTTCCGCGCAAGGTGCGGCCGCATTTTGAGAGCCTCTATGCCTACTGCCGCGTGGCCGACGATCTTGGCGATGAGGTCAGCGACCGCGCCGTAGCGCTGCGACTGCTCGATGCGTGGGACGCCATGCTCGACGAGTGCTACGACACGCCCGAGCGGAGCCTGCATCCGGTCTTTGTGGCGCTCTGTGAAACCATCAGCGAGTGTGAGCTTCCGCGCCAGCTCGTCCACGATCTGACGCATGCCTTCAAGATCGATCAGGTGAAGA
>Ga0123357_10015169_pt1 | contig 10096 bp, 6 predicted proteins | sample TergutEmb28metaG_FD_89873 | JGI IMG/M metagenome (GOLD analysis project Ga0123357, IMG submission 89873) | Embiratermes neotenicus P4 segment gut microbial communities from Petit-Saut dam, French Guiana - Emb289 P4 | ecosystem: Host-associated > Arthropoda: Insects > Digestive system > Gut ... | reverse complement strand
ACTTATTTAAAGAACTGAATATTCTTCCTCTTCAATCACAATACATATTATCGCTTGCAGTGTATGTAGCAAAAAATATAGATGTCTTTACTATAAATTCAGATATTCATTCAATCAATACTCGACATAAATCCAGCCTCTACCCTCCATTACTAAGTCTAACCAAATCCCAGAAAGGGGTCTATTATACAGGTATCAATGTATACAATTGTCTGCCTCTAAAGATTAAGGAATTGTCTGGTAAGATAAAACACTTCAAAAGGTTACTAAAACAATTCCTTTTACATGGTTCCTTCTATACTTTGGAAGAATATCTTGACTGGACTTCTATATATGATTTAAACACTTTGTATTTATAAGTCAATAACAGAATTAATTTTCATGCTGCCATAATTGATTGACATGCGCATACCTTTTATTCATATTTTATTATATATAAAACTGGGATAAATTATGAAGATTCAATGTTACCATATTATATCGATTAATGTTCATATAGTGTGATTTTGTTGTAATGTGGAATTGTAATCTGTAATTGACGTGTCCTATGTTACATATGTGACTGAATGGATAAAAAAATTAACTAAACTAAACTAAACTAAACACAGTATGGCACTGGTACAGGACATGTGCTTGCTCTTGGGGTTACATATTAACCTTTATCTGACTGGGATAGGTATATCAATATTAGCACATGGTTTGTGACAAATATATTATTTGAACAGAAAAATATAAAATTATGAAATAAACAGAATTTTGTGTAAAATAAAACAGAGATTATGCAGCATGTCTTAAAAATTCAGTAAATTACCCTGTTGCCTAAATATAGAATATTAATTTCTAGGGTTGTCTTTTTGGTTTGTTTTCATGTATGAATGCAGGTCTTGGGTTAAGAATGCAGCCACCTCAGATATGATGTCATGTGGTCTAACAGATAGTAACCAGTGTTTCAGGGGAACACACTGCATCCACCTTCAGGGATAAAGTAAATGGGACATGGGTAAGGGTCACCAATCAGATCCATGGATGAAAAGAGGGAAAGGCAGCCCAGACAGACCAATGTGAGCTTGAAGCCCTCAAAATGGGTGGCAAGGCAGGCCAACTGAAAGTGGGCCCTGCAAACAGGTGAGAAGCTAGACAAGCCACTGGGCAGAAACACCCTGCACATAGCAGGCAAGACAGGCCAATCAGCAGAGGCCCTGCAAATGTAGGCTAGACATCCAAGGGGAACAGTGGACCCCAAAATTGGGAGAATAAAAGAACAATGCAAATAGCAGGCCCTAAAAATGGGGGACAGCAAGAGAGGCTAATGGTAATATTAGGTCCCGAAAATGAAGGGTGCGAGAAGCCAATGGGAAGGGTAATAAAATGCCCTTTACAGAACAGAGAACCAGACTATACAACATCACATCACACAAGACCAGTCTAAAATAAAAACTCATTTCACAGATAACCTTTCTGAGTATATAAAACATTAACTGAAAATACAAAAATGCATTTGCCACACTGGCAGAATACAAGGAAGGCAGATTTTTCTCATTAATCATAAAATATATAGCAACTAGGACAATAAGCCATGGAAAAATTAAAAAAGTTGGCCTTTTGCTTGTATAAGCAGTGAAGAATATTATGCATAACATACCCAATAAGGGGAAGGATTCTAAATTGTGTTCACACCCACATCTGAAGCAGAATACAACACTTATACATTAACAATAATAAATAATTTGTAACATTTGGTTTACCCCATACTAACATGTAATAATTACTCACTGATAGTATTAAGCATGCAAGCTATGGTTACAACAGCTATAAAAGGCAACACTCCCAAATTATTTTGTAAATATGATCAGATGGTTTTCATACACATGTGTAAAGCATTTTCAAAAGATATACTTACAATCTGCTATGTTGACACATCTCTAGATAAAGCTATACTTTTTTTAAATGAATGATATGATTGGCATTTTTTCAACGTCACATTCCTATCTCTACCAAGCAGCAGTATTTTGTCTGCAAAGTTTTCAATTCTCACAGTAGCGTTAAGATTGAAGTTTCCTGGGATGTTTATGCCATATCAACCAATGTTCTGGAGAAGCACTGCCTCACTCCATTGTGCGACTCAAGCAGCCCAAAAGAGATGTTCCACGGAAAACTCAGTACTAATTTAAAGTCGGCACAGCACATCCAAACCTGATTATTCAATATTTCATATGTTGCAAAACCAGATATACAATTCTGCATTATATGCAAGGAGAACTGTTGGCAAGAGTGCACATTATTTCTAAGTCACAGTAGGCACAATTCTAAGGATATAACAAGGTAACAAAACAGAATGGTGAGAAAAGAGGTTTCCCCAACGATAACTCTGAATGGATACTGTGCCACGGAGTTTGATAAACAGGCAAAAAAGAGCAGACTGAGTCCTGACAAAATCCATTAGTGTGGATAGTTTATTCCACATTTCCACCCCTGCCTAAGACAACGGTACTTTGATGCGGACAGCAACCACTGCAGGGTCAAGACACAAATATCTGGACCTTGGCTACTAGGTAATTCTCATAGATCACAGCACAGCTACTTCACATAGTCTTTTAAAATTCCTCCTGCATCTCCTAAGAAACATATAAACAATGGTAAGAATCCAAAGCTAATACCATCTCTTGGCTGTCTCTCAAAACTACATATAATTAAATACCACCATGCACACCCTTGAAACTTGACATAATTTTTTTTTAATTTTGTATTGTAAAAATACCTGACCTGACAGGGCTGTTGAAGGGTTAGATGTTCATACTGAAATATTTCTACATATGCAAGTCTTATTGATATTTTCTCTCACATATTCATACACCAACACATATACATTTCAGTCACTTCTTACACCTTACTCAAAAATAATGTTTCTTACCAAAAACATTTTTAATAATCAAACAAAAGAATAAACAATATAAGTAGAATATAACAATACAAGCAAATACTTGCAATCAAGCTGTATTACTGTTTCACATAAGGACAAAATAATTTCACTTTCACAGTAACCCTCCAAATTTCTTACAATCTTATATATAATAAATAACACAATAACAGAATGCTTTGTGTATCACAAATACTGCACTCAAGTAATAACATGTTTTAATTTAGCATTGTTTTCACATAAAATTGGCATTTTGAGAAAGCAGCTCAATTTAACATCCTGATGTAAATAACATTAATAATTTTCAAGTATAAGTACTAATTCTTTGCCTAGGATGTGGCTGCTTTCCTTGTCATTATCACAATAAGCATAAAGTCTTCAATGAAACACAGTAAATTTAAGAAAGCAAGTTTACATGTATAATTAAAAAACAAAAATGAGGATGTAAATCACACCCAGAAACTCTACAGCAATACCTCCACACTGCTTTAACAGCTGTGGCTATGGTAAAGATTGGCAAGAGTAAGGAGTATATTTTATAATACGTTTGTGTGTTCTCCGATAGGTCTGCAATATGAGTCAGAAAATTAACAGGGAAGTCAATTTTTGTCCACATAACAAAATACTTCATAGTTATCAGTGCCAAATCAGTGTTGTGAGTGCTTCTAGAACATGCCAAAATTAACACCATGGGGCAGAATTTTTCTTAATAATCTGACAGTTGCTCAAGAAATTATGATTGTCATAAGTGTGCTGTAAGACCATAGCCTGTGCCAGTTCAATTAATTCCCTATCTTGTAATTCTTCATTTCTGTAAGATCCACTTAACATGAACCTCTGATGTACCACATACATCTTCCAGGAAGTCTCTTTGTTTCTGCTTTTCCAACTAAAATCCTCCATGCAGTTCTCACTCTTGTCTTGTATGCTGCACATTTCACCAATTACATCTAGCTTGACCCAATTATCATAAACATACCTGCGACTGAACATGAAGCTCATAATTATGTGATTTTTTTTCATTTCTCCTGTTACTCCCTCTCTTGGGTATAAATACAACCTTTGGCATTTTGTTCTTGTTCTCAAATACCCTCACTCTGTTTTCTACTCCTTTGGCTAGAGACCAAGGTTCACAACTAAACAAAACAAGCAAAATTCATGTAAGTATTTAGATCTTAATAGTGCATTGTACACTGAATTTGGGTTTGTAGTTCTAACATCTGACAGCATGTAATAGTGCAAAAACCTTCTAGCATCTTTAGGGTAGATGCAATGACTATGGATAGGAGACAGCAGGCAGGGGTCAACTGTGTTAAAGGGTGCCTTTGTCAATAGCTGGCTTCTTCCTGCCGAATGTGATGAGCACAATGTTGCAACACTTTCAGTGTTGCAACATGCCATGCACTGTGACTATAATCACCCATATATAGCACAATGTAACAAAGATGGGCACATAATTACTTTTAAAATTTATACATTCAATTATATTAACATCAAGGAGTACTGATCGATGAACAAAATACTCGCAAAATTAATCCTCTGTATACTACTGCTTATGAGAGACAAACCCAATATCTTTACATTGAGAAATTACACATCTACGGAAGCATCTGCTCCACAATGCTAGTGCAGCACACAACACTTTCCTATATGAGACACATCAATATGCAACATAGGGTACATATATAATATGAAGATGAATAGGTATCCAGGTGAGATTTTAACTTAATTTTATTCTATTTCAATTTTAAGTTAACTGTTTTGCAGGACTGGATCCTTCTGGATCGAAAACTTAGATACAAGTTGTTGCTCTGCATATAACCACCTGCAATATACATACTGGCACATCAACAGATTTTATTCAAGAAAATGCCAGCATCACATTACCTGTAATATCCATATTTTTATATTTTTTGCTGCCATTATTTACTTTTTACACTGTATATGTACATTGGATGTATTAATTTTATATTCCTTTGTATCAATATCTTCCTGAGTATGGTGATTTATTGCTGAAACATGTGGAAGAGTTCATGCATGTGAGTGATTTGTGATTTTATATAAATTGTGTACATTTGTTGGTGTATATGGGTAAAAGATAAAGTTCACCCTATAACATGCCAAATATGCCATGACACTGAGGGGGAATGGAGGTATATAGCTATACTCTTTCTTTAACCCCAGGTATGACCAGGTACCCATTGTGTAGGAGGTTGGGGGGAGGCCTAGGGCCAGTCTGGATGGGTGCAGAAAATTTCACCTCCACTGGATTTCATTTCCCAGACCGTCCAGCCCATAGCGAGTTGCTATATCAACTACGCCATCCTGGCCCACAGTATACATGGGTGATTAGTAAAGTGTTGTTTTTAAGTCACTGTGCATGTTATATGAACATACTAAACACACGGGAACCTGAAATTACTTATACTCAAATTGTGACCTTTGGATTTTAATACTGTGTAGCCATGTAGTGGGTGCTGACAGTTTGAAGGACTGCAATGCATCTTTTGCCCACATTACGGCAGATATTGCGATATACAGATGACCATGTAGCACCTTGTAGGTACCATAAATTATACTGGGCAGTGAGACTCACAGGAGGCTGAATGGCACCTAAATTCCATACAGTACATCAGACATTGAGGAAAGTGGGTGGAAGATTCTGTCATTTAAGTACATGTACACAGGACACTGAGATACACAGAGGACTTCACGGCACCTAGTACCTCGAACGGCATCAGATACTGATGTGTACACAAGACGGGCTAGCACACTGGTCCACAAATTATAATGAACACTGAGATTAACAACAGACTAAGTGGCACTATTGCACAGGGAAGTATGTGAAACCCTACACAGATACAACCACACTATCCCATCACTACTTAATATCAATCTTGAAAATTTACCTAGGTTCAAAAATTCCAGGCACATTTGTTGATATAAGTAGCATCATCAATAGCATGCACAAATGTTTTCATGTTTTTCATCTGGCAGGGAGTGTTTTGTCTTGTACTGCTTTTCTCAGCCTCAAATAAGTTACCTAAACTATCTGTATGAGATCCTTATCACTTTTATAACATAGTAGTACTCCACTGATCTGGATTAATTGGGATGGCAAGCCATCCGGATACACAGAAAATCTGGATAATTGGATTTTTCTTTGAAAACAGGCTACAATGGCAGTTTGAATTTCAACTTTTTCTGTTTACAGTATGTATCTGTGTCTAACTTTGCAACCTGATATGAAGTTCTCGAAGCTATAACACTGTACAGTACTTGATCCGATAACCGGTAATTTCAAGGCAAGTTGGTTTTGTGGAATTCTCGATAAATTTACCCGAAGGGCCAAGCCGCTATGGATAATGGGCAACCCGAATAATCAATGTTCGGGTAAGCGGATTTCTACTGTACATAAATATGTGCAAATTCTGACATAAATGAAGTCCTCACAAATTAAGACTTGTTCTGAGATCATGGTGTACCCTGAATGAGAAAGGTTCAGAAATGCTGACAGGGATAAATTGGTCATGGCTGAACACATCAGCAACTATTGTCACCACATTATATTACAGAATATCAGCATCAACATCCTAACCAAAAGATCAGGATCACATTACAAGCAAAAAAATTTATTAGTAGGCTTCATCAAAAAAGGGAAAAGGCTTCTCCCTCAGACCATTATGCACTTTCAATGTATGTACTGGAAGTATGAAGGAAGGCCAAGATATTAGCTGTTTCTGACTAGGGCCATAAGAAGACCCTGTTCTTCCCCTCTGGCGCCTATGCTCCCTGCTTCTCTAGCATTAAAAGGATCAGTTCTGTTGTCCACATAGTTTGACCTGTGCTCACCATTTCCAACAAAACCAGTCTCTCATATGTTATCATTTCTACCCTCAAGATGATGGCAGTATGTTCATCCAAGACAATGGGAACATTTTCTACTATTGTACATCACCAGAAACAAGGGGGAAGAAAAGAATAAAAAGAAAGAAATAAAAAAAGAACAAAAAATAACAATATTAATTGCACATTTCAGTCTTCCCCATTCTCATAAAAAATGGTAACAGCAATGCACAAATGACGGATTGCCCCCCAAAAAAAAATCAGGCAGGAAGGTGCCTCTGCATTTTGTTCGAAATGACATGTAATGAAAAATCTCACACGCAAAATAAACTGCACATGATGCAGACAGGTTAATCTTTGGTTCTTCAACAGGAGACGGGAATATTGAAGATTTTGAACTAAACTGTACCAAGCATTCCCTAATTTAATCTACTCTTCATTTCTCTGGGAAGGTAATTTTGATTTCTCACAACCATTCTCAAATATTTCAACTTTGTCACAAGTTTTAAAAAATTATTTGCTGCCTGGTTTATAATTCTGTCCTGCAAACTGGTGATTAAACTTCAAAATGCAGTCACTTTTCTCAGAGCGTTTTTCCACATCAACCACGTTTGTCTTCATTGTACTTGCGTTTCTGTCCAATAAATTATCATCATCAGAACAGGCCAGAAAGCAATGCAGTATGTTGTAGCTTTTGTACTTGCTGATTTTCCTAGACCTTGCAAATGGCGCATTCTGGTGCAAGGTAAAATGACAATGACAATGTATGAAAAATATAAACTTAGAGCCATCTCACACTTAAATGTTCAAGTGAGTTGTCCATACACAGCTCCAAACTGAGACAGGAGTAAAGAGATGGTACAATGGTGAATCAAGCCCTACATAAATAGAGACAGACAGCTTTGCGGTATTTGTGCCCTCTCTGTAAACTTCCTGTATGACAATAATATATCATAAGCATCATATGCATACAGCCACCTCACACAGCAGGCTGTACTTCACACTTCATGATTGAGAAGTGGTTCATCCAGGCGGTGAGACACTCCCACACAAGGCAGGAGCCAAAACACTGGATGTCCACGACCACAGACTTCTGTAAGGAGCGCCAGCTTAGGTTTGTGTGGCCGAAATGGTCCTTGGTGCTGAACTTGCTCAACAGCTGTTTCATCACTAAAAATAGCCTGGAACTGATCCACGAGGATTGCAGAAACAAACATGCCGAACAGCGCACTTTCCAGCACCAAGATCACGCAATGCAGACTGAAAATAAAAGTGTCTAATATACACACATTCTCTAGAGGACTTAGTCATCTTCCAATATGAAAGCAGACTCTCTTCGAAAGGGTTCTGAATTCAGTACCTGATAAGATCAATGTGCAAATGTTTCTGCTCACAGACTGAAACTCCAGTCACTACCAAACAAAAAATTCTGGGATGGAAGTGACAGACTCCCCCCCAGTGTCCTGAATCCACATTAATTTGTAAGTCCTCACTATCACAGAACTGACCCTATGGGTGATCCCATTTCAAAAATAGATATTACACTCTTTCCCTGGTTAAATGAGTCAAGTAAGATCAACCAGACCATACTTGGGGAAATTAGAAATGAACCAATCAAACAGCATTTATTCTTTCACCACATTTACCCACAACTGTAGCAACCTAAAACTAGCAAAAAATAGAAATATGGGACAGAGGAAAGATTTTTAATTTACACCAACTGGATAGTAATAAATTCAAGACTGCTGTACAGATGAGGCAACACAGCTGGAGCCAACAGAACATGTCTCTGTACTTAATTATACACCATAAAATAAAGATATGGGGGAATGCAAGTACTGCTCTGTTCTTATCTCAGCACCAGATGGAGGTCAGTGGTCAGCTTCATGCCCCATGTGCTTCACCTCTCAGGAAAGAGCCACCTGCTGCTCACTCAAGAGGGGGTTGCATACACCACAGAGCTAGTCTAGACACAGTCAAAGAATGCTATGTCATCCCTACAGGGAACAAAATCCTGACTCCACAGTTGTCCAGCATGGAGCCTAGTAACTATACTGACAAAGCTATCCCAGGTGAAATGTGGACAGACATTTTGTGATAATCCTCAGGCATTTACTTTGAATCTTATGTTTATTGGACCATGCATCATTGTAATAGTTAAAGAATTAAAGACCAACTTGATGTCACTTGCTATTTTATTTCACTTCATGTGTACTCAACGTGTTTCGGACATTAATATATCCATCATCAGGAGCTTGCGACTGTGCTGTTGAATTACCACATCCGTCATTTTGTTCTTGGTTCGGTGTGTGTTGGCGATTTGGTGCAACTGGGTTTGAGTAGTGTCCATGTTGCAGGCTTAAGCACAACATTTCAGCCTGCAACACGGACACTACTCAAACCCAGCTGCACCAAATCGCCAACACACAACGAACTGAGAACAAAACGACTGATGTGGTAATTCAACAGCATAGTCGCAAGCTCCTGTTGATGGATATATTAATGTCCGAAACATGTTCGGTACATAAGAAGTGAAATAAAATAGTAAGTGACATCAAGTTGGTCTTTTATTCTTCAACTATTTACTTTGAAATCTAGAATTCAATTTCAGTTTATCAAGGAATGCTGAGCATGGTAAATTAAATAAAAGTTAATAATAGGGTTAAAAAAGTCAAGAACTGAAACTTGTATTCAACAGTCTGAATAAATGTACTCCAAAATATGAGGGTTGAAGCACAAACAACCATCAACTCAAAATAAAAACTACAACTACAGAAACTCTGATCAAGATTTAAATCAGTTAAATTGTGAGAAAAGTAGAACATAACTTACATGCGACTCTGCTTGACAGATATTTCATTGCTACATTCAGGGCACTCAACGACCCACGAAACTACAACCAGAATTATGGCATACGCTGCCAAAGCACCAACATAAACAAGGAACTGGATAAAATACTTCTGGTTTTGTTCACCCACACAGTTGTTAATCCTGCAAAATAAATATCACTCAATTTATAGGTACCTTTGTTAAAGCAGTTTTTATAGCTCAGATCAATGGTTTTAAAAACATTTTTACCACCTCCAAGTAACCTGTTCCACAATTCACCTTTCATCGCTGTGACCGATTAAAAAAAAACTGTGTTGCAGCACAATATCAAAGAATAAGAGAGACTTCACAAATAAATCAACTCTTGCAGAAATCACGCTAACATTATACTCCACCCCCCCCCCCCCCCCCCCCCCCCCCTCCGTTCGTCTATCAACAACCACCCCCCTCTTTTTTTTTTTGGCTCCAAAACAACCCAAACCCCCCTTTTTTCTTTTCTTTTGT
>Ga0123357_10015167_pt1 | contig 10096 bp, 4 predicted proteins | sample TergutEmb28metaG_FD_89873 | JGI IMG/M metagenome (GOLD analysis project Ga0123357, IMG submission 89873) | Embiratermes neotenicus P4 segment gut microbial communities from Petit-Saut dam, French Guiana - Emb289 P4 | ecosystem: Host-associated > Arthropoda: Insects > Digestive system > Gut ... | reverse complement strand
TAATGAGGTGTCCCATACACATAAGCTGAAATCTTTGGTATTCTTATAAAATAAACAAGTGCGCTACTCTCTAAAATCTAGACACACTTACTTAAGGAAAAGAGTAAAACACACACACACACACACACACACACACACACACACATATATATATATATATTAAGAGAAAGGGTAACAACAAGTTCTTATAACGTAAGAAACAGTGTAAAAAAATTAACAAATTATTACAAATTAAGGAAGAGTGTAAAACAAATTCTTATAAATTAAGAAAATGGTGCATCAATTTATTCCAAATAAAAGGAAACAGTACAACAAACTCTTATGGATTAAGGCAAAGTGCAAAACAAATTATCATAAATACAGAAAAAGGGTAAAACAAATTCTTACAAATTAGAAGGAAAAAAGTACAACAAATTCTTTTGGATTAAGAATAGTGTAAAACAAATTCTTATAAAGTAAGGGGAAGAGTGAAACATATCCTCCTCCGTCTGGATTATACTGAGGTTCATAACCGCCACACATGCTTCATTACTGAATTTATAACTTCAGAGCGATCGGGTCGTATGAAGAACATGATGCAAGTAATCAAAGGCTCGAACTAAATTCGATCAGTCAGGCTAACAACATTAACGTAGAGTCTGGGGGAGGGGGCACGAGGGAGGTTGGCTTTGTATGTACCAACGAGGCGATCTCAGTGACAACAGTGATCATGACACCAATGAGGATTGGACACAAACACCAAAGCTACGCTGTAATTGGTTTTCTTGTCAAAGCCTTGCCATCATCATTCATAGAGAGGTATTGTACCAAAACATTCCCTTGTCAAGCTAATTTGAAACTTCGTAGAGATGTTAAATTTACAGTGTTATCTCCGTAGCTGCGATGGGTTTTGTGTCCACTTTCTCTTACGTCCCCAACTTATGTTTCTTGCAAAGCTTCCGCCTAATATTCCATTAAGGATTACGTAATGGCTTCGTAAAACAAGTCAGAAGAGCGTACTAAAACCACTAGATAATCCATTTTGTTTTATTCATGTCGATTCTGCCAAACCATTAGCAAATCGGCTTTGAGGGTAAAACGGTATTCTAACAACATCAATTCTAATACTGCGAGGATCTGATTCACGCTACAAAGTTATTAATTTAATACAAAGGCAACTTACAATCCTCAACAAAAATTTAATGGACTTGTGAAAAGGTTTTCATGTGAGCTCATAAGATAACGGAAAGAAATGTGTGCAGCTGCAAGTCATTATTCTAGAGATGTTAAATTGTAGTGGAATGGAAGGAAGCCCCACAACATACTCCCGTTTGATTCACTTGGGCCATTTACTGTGGATAATGATGGGTTCATATAACATCTGTAAAGGCGTTTTCAGTTGAGCTGAGTAAAACGAAATTTTGATTTAGGCACATTACGGAGACATTCTGTTTGGTTGGCCTGGGCAAAACGTGTAGGGTAATACTTGAAATAAATTTGAATAAATAAGATATCAAAATCTGAAATTAATCTACCCGGCTCAATATGTGGAAAAAGAGTGGGGGTTTTCGAACACGTCAAAGAACCGTTCGGTTCCATAAAAGCCGAAAAATTTATTAACCAGCATACAGATGGACTATGAGGTTTGCCCAGCCTAGTGTTCATTGGGCAACGGGGGCTCAGTCTTCGGGTACAAACAAGCCGGCGTGCGAAACTGACCAGTCGCCCCTATCTTTATTGTCGAGGCTAGGAATGAGTGGAGCCATACGTACTGTCACGGCGTTTACAGGGGAAGTTACACTTTCGGCGAATATTAACTTCTCAAAATGACTGTCAATCAAGAAGATAAACGGGTCGCGTGTTGGAAGTGCAATCAGTTCCGCTATTATGCGCGTTTCGTTAAAGAGAACTGTCTATAAAGCCACTGAATAATAATAATAATAATAATAATAATAATAATAATATTTATTTACTGCAATTAGGTTGTTACCCGGTGGCAGTGGTTATTTTACATGTAAACAAACATGAAATTGGTTACTGCTAAATTTTAGTCGGGAGGGCTATATGAGAAGCATGTAGTGGCAACTTGGAATCTTGGGAACTATCTCAGCATTTGCTTTTAGGCACAGGGAAACCAAGAAAAATCTGTGTCGAGATTGCCGGTCGCAGAACCTTCCGAATACTGACTTCTAGCCAGCAGTCCGGCATCTAAAGTAGAAAAAAAGAACAATGCACACATAGTACAACAAATACACACAAGATAACAACACAACAAGACAACTATAAAAATATACACGGTCAACCAACAAAAATTACACACAAGACAACTTAAAACTAGCAACAAACCACCCGAGACAAGTTAGAATACCACATGTACGAAAGGTAAAAACACCCAAGCAAGACAGTACTGTGTACAGTTTCTTGCAATTGTTTTTTTTTCTTTTAAACAAAGTCTGTATAACACAAAATTCCGCGTACACCTGCTGGTTCTTACTGGATTTCAGTGGTCAATGTGCAGACATAAGGTTGGATGGCGGGACAAATTCTTTCTGATCTGACCCTACTTTTATTACGCAATTTGCTTATAACATCAGGTCTCAGACGAACGTAACTATCGAATTATATCAAAACGGACTGTACCATAATTGTGTTGCGCTAAATTCTGCTGCCGCAATAGCGCAGTCGGCATCGTGTTCGATTCTCGACAGGAGCACGAGATTCCTCTGTTGTGCGAAGCGTCCAGACCGGCTCTGGGGCCCACCCAGCCTCCAATTCAGTGGGAAGCCCGGGGACCTTTCCTTGGGGTTAAAGCAGTTGCAGGGTAAACCTGACCACTCACCTCATATTAATGCCAAGTTTCAGAATCAGAGATGCTATACTTCCACTCCACCACGCGCCACCACGGCGTACACATAAAAAATTGCATGTTTACGAAAAGTGTAAGTTCATCGCAAAGTTCAGTTGGCCCCAATGTGGAACACAAAACTTGTTAATAGTTTTCCAACAAGATGCGACTTAATCAGTTTATTACATTACTGTAGGCAGCTCTAAATGTTTCGGGTGTTGTCGCCCATCATCAGGAGCTGGTACAACTGTAAACACAGCTTCTGGTATTGATTAACCGGATCTACTACCATCCGCTCTCGTTGTTGAGTTGGAACTCAAAAACGAGAGCGGATAGTAGATCCGGTTAATCATACCAGAAGCTGTATTTACAGTTGTACGAGCTCCTGATGATAGATGACAACACCCGAAACATGTAGAGCTGCATACAGTAATGTAATAAACTGAATAATTCACATCTTGTTGGAAAATTATTAAATTCGATTCACGATGCACGGACCCACGTATATAAAATACAAAACGTTTTATAAAGCGGAATGACACGCACGTCTGCAGATGTTGGATGACATTCTATGCTTGTCATTTGGTACGTAACAAGGGTGCGATTTATTGAATTTGAATTTAGTCTGTGGGCTGTAATACGACAGTTTGTGGTACCGTCACCACTAGAGACATTGCTCTGTCTTCTCCACCGCACCCTGGCACAATGCAGTGCTCATCCAGAGACCTCTCCAATAGGTAAAAAGATCGTGATCTTGGTGTAATGTTATTGCAGGGTAAAGCTTATCATAGACCTCCACCTAGTGCAAATATTAAAAATACTAATCACATGGAAAGCAAGAAAACCAGCAGTACTTTAGTCACTCAATCTGCCTCATTCATGGCGCAATCAGGAGTTCCATTAGACAAATTTAGAAATTTACGTATAGATGGTTTCCTAACCAGCTAAAATGAATGGGTGACAAAAATTAAACATCAAACAGTGCGTTTTCTAATGAAACAGTCCAATATTTACTTCACAGGAGTCCTGTAAAACAGAAAAACACAAAGTATTCACGTGCTGACCTGCTCTGACCAGACACTGCCGCATTGAGAGATGGCCAACACGTGAGATCAGTGCTGGGTTCCGTCCGAGCATTTTTGCGTGCGTAATGCAGGTACCAAAATATTATGAATGACATCTACTGACTGCTTCTGCTAACCATATGAAATATATAAGATAAGCACCATCACAATGAAATTTCAGTATGTTTGTTACAAGCTGTGTACCTCTCCGGACATATTACAGGTTTTCCCCTCCAGTCAAAATTCCGTAATGCAACTAACACAAAAAGATGTCGATGGGGATTTTTTTTTTTTTGCAATTTCTCAAACAATAATCTTTTGATTTATTTAGGTACAATTTGTTTAACACATCATTGTCAGTGATTCATCATTTAAGCGTGGTGTGTCGTCACGTCTATTCCCTGCCGGACAAAAGATCGTGCATAATATAGTTGGGAACTTTACTGAAAAAACAATACTTGCCCATCACAATACTTCGTTATTCAGTGAAAGTAAAAAAGAATTACTAAAATTTTACAAATATATTTCATATACTTCACTAAAAACTGCTTAGTGAAGTAAGAATGATTTTTCATGTACTGCAGCATTTAAAATAGTCAGGCAAGGCAAAATGGGTGATTATAGGATCAGTCTTAACTAAACTGCAATGTAATAACCGAAGGCTGCCGAAGGATGGCACAGCGGGCTGTGTTTCGGGTGGTCCTGGTTGTCTGGACATTCTGTGACTATGAGACAGACTGCATTAGTAAGGAAATTTTACGCCTACTTCCAAACAGAAAAACAAAGGATTTTTAGCCCTTTCCTTGTGATATTATTAACACGCCCAAGTTGTATACAACAATTTGCAAAAGTGCATGTAATTTCGCCAATCCCGGTGGCCGCGCGTTTGCTGGGATTGCGGGTTCGAAACCCGCCAGGGACATGGATTTCTCTTGAGATTGTTGTGTGTTGTCAGGCAGAAGTCCCTGCGAAGGGCTGATCACTCGTCCAGAGGAGTTCTACCGATTGCGGTGTGTCTGCGTGTGATCATGAGACATCGACAGTAAGGAGACCTAGGCACATTAGTGCTGTGGAGCCACGAAAAAAAAAAAGCGTTATTCCTGTGTTTCATTAATTTCGCGGCAAGAACTGAGATATTCTGGGTTCTTATGCAGCGAATAGTGGTAATTTCGTACCGACGTTTCGGGACAACCAATCGGTCCCATCTTCCCGAAACGTCGGTAATAAATTACCACTACTCGCTGCATAATAGCTCAGAAGAGCGCAATTCTCAACTACTGCGCGGTGGAAGCCTGAAATCACGAATTTCGCGACGTTCCGTCCTGCCCTTCGCCATGATCCACCAGTCTCTGCAAATGCAACATCGCAACGGTCACTAATATCAAAGGACAAACATTTAAGGTATGATAAAAAAATATGCAGCCCCATTCAAGTCTCTTAATCCCACAGTATTTAACGTGCACAGATCCAGTACTGTGCAGATTAATGTTCAACGCTTTGAAGAATGACGTTCATCACTCTCATGCATAAAAATTTACTTCCAAGCTGACAGAAAACAAACTCCGTGCCTATAACAAGGAATAAATGGTTAACGAAGTTAAATGAAATAGTCGAAATGCTTAAACCGCGTGGCGGACTGCAAAGTTTCGTAATGCTACAGCAGTTCGAGAATGGGCCTGAAGTTATCACTGGGTTTTAAACGGTTATATAACAAGCAAGAGTTGAGTCCTTGAAAAGCTAACGGTGGCTCAGTTGGTTGTTAAGAACCCAGAGATTTGTTACATCCTGTGGTCCGTATTTTTAGCCAAACAGTTCCAGTTCACACCGTCATACTGTTTCTTTACGGTCTGTTCTATTGCAGTCCCTCCTCATTTTGCGACCAAAATTCCGCAAGAATTTTTGTCGTCTTCCTCACGCTGCCATAAAAGGAGTAAAAAATAGGGGCACGCATCATAAATACGACACACTTGAAGCAACCGGAAACGTCTTACAGGAGTAATTTATTCAGGCACTTAAGGTTACCAATTCTGTTTTTCTCTCATTCAATCTTGTATCAGTACAAGAAAGAAAATAAATTTTCTCTTCAGATATCATACAAGTTTTTAGAGTCCTCCAGACGACATATATGATGTAAATGACACTCCACGTATTATCTATTTCATTGCGTAGTTTAGGGTCGAGGAATGGTTCGGATTTTTACATCAAAATCAGCCGATTACACCCACTCTTCTGCCCTGATATTCACTTTCTGTGCCAAACAATCAGGCCATATACTAACCAGTAATGACTGGGCAGGCAGCCGGCTTAACTATAATCGCAGATTTGAATAAAGCTCGCTTTGGTTTATTCATGTAACAATAAACGGGTTTCTGTTACGGCATTGACACGTAGGCCAACTACATCACTGATCCTGCATAACATTCTCCGAAAGAACCACCACTGTTACTCGGTGTGCAATAATACACGTCACGAAGAACATACGGTGTACCTGCTCTCTCCGGAAATTCGTCATTTAGTATACAAGAAAGTTTAAATGATGACAGAACGCAAATGTTTACAAAATTTGTTAAGTGTTTCAGTTTCAAATAGCAGACGTCTTATGGCACAATAAAACCGAATGACAAGACATGACTGTAAATTCTTGTCGAGACACAAAAAGGAGGCAGTAGTCGTGGTTTTACTTCTCATAAAATAGTAGACACTCTCGCCATTTACAGTGTGCAGGTCTTACTTTCTTACTCCATGCAGCAGAATCGTTCTTGAGAAGCTACCCGGTTCTCAGCCAGTGAAGAAATTCCCCGCATTTTATAGAAACCGAAGGTTCATTACCGCATTCACAAGTGCCCTACACCTCACCCAGATGGATCCAGTCTGTAACCCCACATACCACTTCTTGAAAATCCATCTTAATATAATTCCTCCATCTACGCCTGGGTCTTCCAAGTGGTCTCTTTCCCTGAGATTTCCCCACCGAAACCGTGTGAACACCTCTCCTCTCCCCATACGTGCTACAGTGTGGTCTTTGCAACTTATCTAACGGACCCACACCCACAGGAGGTACATCTACACTTCCCACTGCGATTATCACGTTATGTTAACCCTGTAAACGCCGAATTAAATCCCATCTGCCATTTGCTGGCATTAATAGGAGCTCACCATATTCTCCACGTTAGCAGGATAAGGGTTAATACAATGTAAAAGCCGTCGCCTTTCCCATGCCAACAAGGCACACGCTTCAGTGCTGGGAAAGCGCCAGGCATTCACAACCTCAGCACTATGCAGACATGAGTGGTTGTATTCACGTACCAGCCACTTCACAACCGCAGAATTTCCTCCCAGTAATCTATGGACAGGCGGCCAGGTGGGCCCCACAGTTCATCTTGCCGCTTTGTAGTACAGCGGAAAATCGCTTGCGCCAGCGGAAACCAAACTCCCAATTCATCAGTTGTCTATCCCGTAGCCTTTTGACTTACACAATCCTCTTTAAGTGCATTAAAATACCAGTGATTCTTAAACTGTTTTGTCAACTTAACAAATTGCAAACACCTTGCGTACGAGAAGAATGGGCGAATTACTGATCCAATGATCTTACAGTACTGACATCTAGGAAGCGGAGACGGTTAGGACTTCTAGCAAACACGGTTTAGAGAAGAAATTCATACAGAAGTTTGCTAAGTATGCACGAAGGGAAAGACGTCATATTAAACAAGATACTCAATGTCTGTACAACGTATCTTTTATAGGGGGGGGGGTCGCATAACCATTTTTGCTGTCGAAAAGTAAAAGTACTAAATATTCTGAAGGTGTGGCTCCTTTCGTGACTCAGTTATCCGGTCTGTCTAGCTCTACAATATTTTTCCACATTATCTCATAAACGACAAGATTTTAATAAAAGAAATCAGTATAAAATGCATATTTTCGTTTCCTCTACAACTTTGAAACATTTCTCATTCTAAGAAGACCTCAGAGTGGTATTATCACAAATGTACATGTCTTCATGTAAAACACCCGTTATTCTTGTCAGATTTTTAACCAAACTTGAATTTCTGGACGGATCTTCAAAACATGCTCAAATATCAAGTTTCATGAAAATTTGTCGAGCCGAGTTGTTCCATGTGGTCAGACGGACGGACACCCGGACAGACAGACATGATGAAGATAATATTCGCTTTTAGAAATGATGTGAACGCGTCCAAAATTAGGTGTAGAGAATTAATAGGGAACATTAGGCAGATTGTGCCAGATTATACGGCGTTATATCCAAGGAGACAACGCTCTTGTCCACCATCGCGGGAGCTCAAAATCTCACATTTCCCTCACGTTTTCCCTTGACTTAGAAAGCGGTTTGACAATATTCATTTCTTACTGGCGTCTGCCTTCACATTAAATGGAATAAGCCGCTAAGTAACTGCTAATCAGCTGGTTGCTGTCGGGCAGTTTATCTCACTGGGTTGTTGGAAGCTTCGAACCAAAACGTTAGGTGAAGAAAAAAATGCGTGACTGGAAATTGTTATCAATTATACACACTTCTGTTTGGACAACATTTCTCTTACAACATGCAGCACTCTTGTATGTGCCGTGTGCATTCTAAGTGCGTGTGTTCGTGTGCGCGTGCGCGTGCGTGACTTCACGAAAAAGCTTCGATCCATACCCCGCAGTTCTGAACCAACTATGTGGAGAAAAGAACTGCCTGAGGGGTTAATACACCGTCAAACAGTAAAAGAATTTCTTGCCTTTCACCGGACGTAAAGATTCATTTCCATATTCACAAAAACAGCTACAGACCTTAGCCTGAGGCCGTAAGAACCCACGCCACATCCTCGCATCCATTTAACACGTTTTGTAATGTTTCAAAACATGCTACATTCTACGTTAATAATAATAATAATAATAATAATATTTATTTACCGCAATTGGGTTGTAACACGGTGGCAGTGGTTAATTTACAAGTATACAAAATATGAAATTAGTTACTAATAAATTTAGGTCGGGATGGTTACATGAGAAGCATGTAGTGGCAACTTGGAATCTTGGGAACCATCTCAGCATTTACTTATAGACACAGGGAAACCAAGAAAAGCCTGTGTCGAGGTGGTCGGTCGCAGGACCTTCCGAATACTGACTTCTAACCAGCAGTGACTCAGGGTTACATTTCTGACTTTCGTAGCATTTATTATGATCCGTTCCTATTTATATCGGCTTGCTTTGAGAAAAGACTTTAAGTCATTTCACTGTTTACAACACATTGGTAAAAACTTTCACATTGTTGGCAACCTGCGTAAGAGTAGCCAAAATAGGAAAATTCAACGAGTTCGTTGTGTAACATCTAAAAGCGGATGTGTCCAGACGGCAAAGTCGTATCGTCCCGTTAAGGCTAATTCGTACATACGTACTACATGACTGACTTGCGACTGAACCGTGTCGGACTGCGGCCTTCATGAGATTCCGCGTGGAATCCGGAAATATGCGACCTGCTGATTTAGCCCTTCTGCAGTTTTATTTGTGACCTAACTGTTTCATTCATTTGCACTGTTCCGTTGCATGTAGCTGTTAGACTGTAGCTGATAAGACTAATAAAGTTCACCCTACAACCGGCCAAGAAAGCTCAGAAGAGAAGTAGAGGTATGGCTGTATACTTCCTTTAACCTCAGCGCTAGATAGAGGTGGGTGGGTGGTTAACACCACCCCCGACCGCTTTTACCCTCGGGAAAGATACCCGGTACCCACTGTGTAGGAGGCTGGGTGGACCTCGGGAAGATCTGGATGGGTAGAGAAAATCTCGTCCCCACTGGTTTTCGAACTCCGGACCGTCCTGCTTGTAGCGCGTCGCTATACAGACTACGCAGTCTCGGCCGCCTAATAGACTAACCGTTTTTCTAAAGATGCTGTATTGGATGCAAAGCTTGTTTGGCGTTGAATGACGTGACAAGTGTGTAAAAAAGGTAAAGCAGTCCCGTTACAGGCCCGGAGGGGCCCAGGAAGTTAAGGTTCCCAGATTTCGTGACAACGGCACAGGATGGTGGTAGGTTGTCAGCCTTACGCACCGGCCGCCTTTACCCCCAGGAAATACTCCTGGTACTCATTCCTGTTAGAGGCTGAGTCAACCCCAGGGCCATAGTGCGATCGGAAGGATTTTATGTCAATGAAAAATCCACTGACACCAGCTGGGATCGAACCAGCGACCTTCCGATTTGTAGCACAGCACCTT
>Ga0123357_10015166_pt1 | contig 10096 bp, 9 predicted proteins | sample TergutEmb28metaG_FD_89873 | JGI IMG/M metagenome (GOLD analysis project Ga0123357, IMG submission 89873) | Embiratermes neotenicus P4 segment gut microbial communities from Petit-Saut dam, French Guiana - Emb289 P4 | ecosystem: Host-associated > Arthropoda: Insects > Digestive system > Gut ... | reverse complement strand
TACTCGGCAGACAGGTCAGCGAACGGCTCCTTCGAGAAGTCGAAGCCGAGCCGGCGGTAGAAATCCTGAACAGGAAACCCGAACAAGCTCCGGTAGGCCGCAACTGACTCCAGCTCTGACATCCCACGCCTGCCCAACATGGTGTTCATCGCCTCGATACAGGCGCTGACGTCGTCAAACAGCGTCCCGTTCCAGTCCCAGATGACGTTGCTGTACGTTGCCATGATCTGCCTCCTCGGGGTGAGCACCCATCCTAGTGCACCGTTTCAGAAATGGCTTGCCATTGGATCGCCCTGGATCGGGCGCCTGGACTGCGTTCTCGTCAGGAGCGATAGCACCACTATCGCTCCCTCCTCGGCCTGTGCTCTGCCATATATGGCGAGGCAGCCAGCCATCCCGCCCAGAACGCCCAATGCGAACCCCTTTCTGACACACCACACTAGCGAAAGCAGCCTTGGTATCTTGGCAGATCGCCACAAATTCAGATACCGTTTATACCGGTTTATAACCCCATCTATCAAAACGGTATACGACCTTATAAATAGATATACTGGCATCATGGAGTGGGATACCAACCCCTGTGCTCCCGGTGCCAGCCATCTTCCATTGCCTGCCAGCATCGACAAAATCATGCTGCTCGGCGATACCCACGGCAATGAGCGCTGGACTTGCTGGTTGATCGATCAGGCCTATGAAGCGGGCGTTGACGGCATCCTCCAGCTTGGTGACTTCGGCTACTGGCCCCGCAACGAATGGGGCAAAAGCTTCCTGAAATGGGTCGAACAAACACTTGCCGAACACGATCTACCACTGTGGTTCATCGACGGAAACCACGAGGACCATGATTGCCTCAAATCGACCGTCTCCCAGCCAGGGCCACTAGCTCTCACCGACCACATAACCTATTTGCCGCGCGGCACGCGTTGGCAGTGGGGCAACCGGACCTGGATAGCCATCGGTGGCGCCACCAGCGTGGACCGGCACTACCGCACCGAAGGCGTCAACTGGTTTCCGGGTGAGTTCATGACGCAAGAACAGCAAGACTCAATCATTGCCGCTGGTCACGCCGACATTGTGGTTGCCCACGACGCGCCTTGGGGCGTCCGGTTCCTCGCCAACCACTACAAGTTGTGGGTGCCTCCCGCAGAGCGCGGAGGATGGCCGGCGGATACCCTACTTGATTCTGATTCCCACATGAGAAAGATGGCTGCGCTGGCTCTGGCTTTGCGGCCAAGCGTTTGGTTCCATGGTCACCACCACATCAAATATGACGAATACGGCACTGCACTGGAGCCTGGCACCTGCCCGATGGACATCCATGGCCTCAATTGCGACGGATTCACGCCAGACAAGAGCGCGCTGATTGTCGACGGAAAAGGCGCCATCATCCCGTGGGCTGCCACCAGCCCGATTGGGGACGTCTCAAGTTAGCGCAGCTGGTCCACCTAACTGGTGAGCAGCGACGGCACGGCCTCCCACCAGCACACTGCGATCCGGTACTGAGTTACTTCGACTCGGAGGAGGTTTTCGACGCCGACGCACTTACGTCGGTGATGCCAGCCTGGCATGTGACCAAGGCTTCATTCTCCTCATACTGTTAAGATGATCCTCTGCTATATCACATCATGTGATAATATGATACCTATGGATCGGAGCACTGCGCTGCGCCAGGCGCTAGATCTGGCTGGCATAAGCCAGTCCGAGTTAGCCCGCAGATCTGGTGTGCCTCAAAGCCGGATCAGTGAGTACATCAACAACCGATTCGAGCCTTCAACCACAACCTTTGACACACTTATGTCAGCATTGGGGATGTCCGTGATGACAACGATCGTGCCGACTGGTATGGAGCGAACCAAACTCCGCAGTTGGATGCTCCACCGGCAAATCGCTTTGAAAACCCAACATGGACTGAGTCAAGAGCAATGGCTCAAGATACGCAAAAACGTCGAACGAGTGCGCTCGATCACTCACGGCGATCTTTTCATGCCGTATTTGGACCGATGGGCAGGTATCGCCGAGGCGTGCAACACACGAGAGCTACGCCGAGTTCTGCTAGATACCTCTGATGACGGCATCACGATGCGGGAAGTATCCCCCATGACTGGTTTTCTCACAGACGACGAACGTCGCGCGATTATCGCGCAGGTCCCTAGGACACCGGCATGAACTACCAACAACTCTGCCATGCTATTAGGGCAGCCTGCTCAATCGCAAAGGCCAATGGCACCCTCATCGATTCCGTGATCATTGTGGGATCGCAGTCAATCCTCGGCACCTACCCAGAAGCCGACATACTACCTGCCGAAGCGACGTACACGCAAGAGATCGACCTCATTCCAAATGTCAATGACATGAACACCCTGATATCACTTTCTGACCTTATCGAGGGCGTAGCTGGCGAGCTGTCTCAGTTTGAAGAAACACACGGATTCAGCATAGATGGCGTTGACTTATCTACATCCACACTGCCAGCGGGTTGGCGCGAGCGGCTGGTGCCGGTGTGCAATGACGACACAACCGATATTCTCGACGGATTTCGGTATACCGGATGGTGTCTCGACCCGGCTGATTGTTGCGTGGCAAAACTATGCGCTGGCCGTCCCAAAGATAGGGCCTACGTCTTTGCACTTCTCGATGCCGGCTTAGTGGACCGTGATCTGGTCGCCCGCCGTCTGAAAGAAGTCCCAGACGTACCAGCACACAAAAAGGCCCAAGCTGACGCAGCCTACAATGAATTCTTCAGTTCAGACGGGCAATAGTCACCTGAAAACTCACTCGCTCCGGTATCCGAAAATCACTCCTGCACCTTGCGGTCGCGCTGAAGCTTGGCTGCGCGACGATGGTGGCGAAGCCACAGGCCGACAAAACCGATGGCTATCACCAAGCAAACCACCAAGCCGACGATATTCAACCACCAGACCCGGCTGCCGGCTTGATAAGCCGCAGTGGCAAGCGGAATTTGGCTGAGAGCAATCGCACTCACACTACACGCCAATGCCAGCCACATGTTCGACACCCGCGTGGCGTGTGCCAACCTTGAGTCGATGTCACTGTACAGATCAAACGGACCGTCGATGGCTTTCTTCCGCAAGTACACCCAGTCCAGGTACGTGGAGACGACCTCAATGCCGCTGTCCTTCAGGAAGTCCAAGTAACGCACGCTCTCCGGCTTGTCTGGACGCTGGGCAAGCATTTCGATCCGGTAGATGTATTCGCCCGGGTCGGTGTCTTCAAAGATGTAGTGCATCCACGTGTATCTCGTCAGGGCCAACCCCTTGGCCGACATGGTGTTCAGCCAGGCCTCTTCCTTCTCGTAGTCCCAAAATGGCTTCCATACGCTCGTGTTCATGGTTGTGTCCTTCCGATTTCTGCTTGTCCGATAGCGACTAGCTGTTGCAGTCGGGTGATCTCACCCGCCAGCACCCGCCGTCCCGCCTCTGTGATCTCGTACTCCTTCTTGCGGGAGTCCTTGTCAGGGTTGACGCTGCGGATCCACCCCCGCTCCAGCAGGACGTTGATGGCCCCGTAGAGCGTGCCGGCTCCCAGCGCCAGCCGGCCCTCGGTCAGACGGGCGACATTCTGCATCACGGCGTAGCCGTGCAGGGGCTGGAGCATGGACACGAGGATGAAGTAGACGGCCTCGGTCAGCGCGCCTTGCGAGTCGTTTTCGGAGTTCATATGTTCCGTTTCTTATTACGTTAGTCGTTATATCGACGAACGTAATAGACTATATCGGCGTCCGTACTAGTTGTCAAGTACCGAATCTGTGGGTGCCCAAAGGGTTGTACCAGCACTGGAAAAACCACGGATCGCCGGAAATATCCGCGAATGCCTCGCCGTGCCCTAAGTATTGCGCAGCCACATCGACGCCGCTGAACCCCGGCGGTTCCAGCTTCACGCGCACAAGACAATCTGCTATCAACTGATCCAGATCGTCCTTGTTCGGGTTCTGACGGACGTTGTTGAATAGCGACACCACGGGATACCAGCCCGTATCGTCCTCACATTTCATCTCGGCGGAGTCGAGGGTTTTGGACGGCACGTCAGACGAGGTGGTGATCTCCAAAGTTCCGTACTCGCTGACTTTCACATCGGGATATCCGGCATGATACATGCAATTGGTGAATGCCGCATTCAGCTTCGAGATATCTTCCTTCGTGAGTGGGCCGGCACAAAGCATCTGCCTGGCCACCAGGTTCTCCGTGCGCTCATATGCCTGCTTGAAGTCGTCCTGCCACGGCCCGTAGAATTCGGGCGCATCATCGATAATGGCACACCCCGATGGGATGACGACTGGTGGCAAAGTGGGGACGTCGCCACTTGGTTGCGATACGCTGGCGCACCCCGGAGCAGACAAGAACAAGCACAAAGAGAGACCGACAAAACTGATCCAAAAATGCTTGCACACAGTCATGAGCATACAATACCGACCTGTCGTAGAGGCGGTCAAACCAACTGCCAGACCTGTCCCGTACTGGGCGAGACGGCCAATACGTGGCCTCCTGAGATCCCTACCTTGGAGTCATCCGATGGAAAGTCTATTGACCATATTGGATCGAAGCTTGATGCCGTGTAAGCATAACCATAAAGTGTTTCGCTGTCTGCAAAATACGCCACGCGCGACCCATTGCCCACAAGCACATCATCTTGGCCGTGCCACAGCAGCTTTCCTGTTGTGGCATCGATGACGGCTTGGTATGACGTTGTGTAAGTGCCATCGTCATTCATCAAACCATCCTCGTTGACGTATAACAAACTGCCCAGGGATTGTGCAGCCGGAAATATCGTGCGCCATGGCAGTCTCATCTGCCACAGGAACCCAGTCGTCGTCCAGGAGTAGGCTGACAGCGCGCTAGATCCTGATGCATCATCCGGCAGCGATGCGAGCAACACGGGCACGTCATAAGAGTCTCTGACCAATGCGCCTTTGAGCCTGATTACGGGATGCATCCCCCGGTCGGTGCTGGTGTTCCAGATCTGGACAGTATCTCCCTGCCCGTCAGGATCGTAACCGCCATCGCCTTGAAAACGCAGCACAGGGCCGCCGGGGCCACTGGCATAATAGACGTAATATGTGCCATCTGTGTTGAACTTGGAATCCGAACCGAATGAGGCCGGCTCTCCAGTCCTGACATCTAACACATGCGCTGTCGTATTCATCCATTTTCCTCCGCCAAACACCACGGGAGCGTCTGGCGAATACCCGTCGCTAGACTGCCAGATACAGTCTGTCAGATCAGACAATTCCCGAGCACACAAACCGGCTCCGTCATTTGTTTGAGTGATCGTAAAGTTACCGCCCACATAGTACGGGAAAATGTTCATGGGGGAATAGTTGTTGTTTTGCTCCAACCCGGTGCGTAAGTCGATCATCGCCAACTGGACGCTATCATCGAGCAGGAGTGCACTATTGCCTCGGGGATAGAAGTAGCAATTGTTCGCACTGCCAATAGACCAGGTCACCTGACCAGTACCCAGGTTGATATCCTGAAGATCTGATGCGGCTATATCCGACGCGATGATCACATGTCCAGGCAGGGTGGTATCAAGTATTTGCGCCTCACCGAAACCAACTGAGGTATCGGCTGTTGCGACTAACTGCCACGACGGTTCTGTCATGAAATCCGACGGTTGGGATTGCGCAGATGATACGGGTTGTTGAGGTTGAAAACCTTGAGTGCTTTCCTGATTTCGGAGTACCGGCACCACGACAAACCATGCGACTAGTCCCATGATCACCACCGCGATAGTGGCAACAAGGCCGATCCAAAGGATATGCCCTCTGCCCATTGCAGGCACCACGGGAATGGCTTTGAGCTGGGCTGCCACAGGCGGTGACTTCGTCTCGGGCGGCGGTGGGGCGACGAATGACGGTCTGGTGCTGATTTGCCACTCTGAAATAGACGATGTCGCATCCGCCCGCCGCTTTGCTATCACTAACTGGGTCGGCTCATCGCCCTGGGCCTCCAGCCAACTTAGCAACTCGAAAGATGCGTTCGGATGCTTTGCCACCTGGAGCCAAAACTGCGGGTAGCTCTGGGCGATCTCTTGCAGGGTAGACGACGAAGTCAAGCCGTCAACCAACGCCATTTGGGCACTGGCAAGGTCAAGCATTGGGGATTGACCTCAGAACGTCACCAAGTCGTATTCCTGGCTGCCCAGCCCGAGTTTCTCCGCGTGTTCCAGCGTGTGCAGGCCGTGACGCGACTCAATGCGCTCGATCACCTCGGCGGAATCCGGCGCCGCCCAGATCTTGTCGGTGACGGCCTTGTCGACGGCCACCGGATCCAGCGAGGCGAAGACGCCCAGGTCGGCCATGGACGGTGGTGCGGCATTGCCGTCGCAGTCGCAGTCAACCGAAATCTTGTTGGCGACGTTGATATAACAGATACGCCCGTCGAAGTGGTCCGCGACAGCCTGCGCGGCTTCGGCCATCGACTCGAGGAAGTCGTCCTGCTCAGCGCTGGTCCACCCGGCGTCGACGCTGGTCACCGCGCCTGCCGAGTGGATGTTCATCTTGCCGTCCGAACTGGCCATACCGATTGAGGTGTTCTTGACGGCGCCGCCGAAGCCGCCCATGATGTGGCCCTTGAAGTGCGACAAGATGATGACGAAGTCGTAATTGTCGACGTGCGTCCCCACGATGTCGCGGTCGAGGTGCCCGCCGGGCCTTGTCGGCAGGTCCATCGTCCCGTCCGCGTCCAGGATATCGACGTCGGCGATCTCGGTGTAGCCGTGGTCGACGGCCACCTGGCGGTGGTCGTCGGTGTGTAGCCGCTTGCCGTCGTACGCCGTGTTCGACTCGACGATGGTGCCGTCAACCAGTTGCACCAGGTCTTTGATCAGCGCCGGGTCGAGCCAGTTGCCGCCCCGCGGACCCGGCTCCCCCGTTGAGATTTTGACGGCCACCCGCCCCGTGGGCGTGCACCCGAGTTTTTGATACGCCTGCACCAGCGACTCTGGCGTGATGGCGTCGGTGTGATAGACGATCGGCTTCATCGCAGTCCTTTCCCGAGAATGTATTTGTAGCCTACACCCGCAAGACTATTCGCGATGCGTACATCGAGCGGCCTCGTGCCGACCCATCTAGACTTGTCCCATGCCCGTCCAGGTCAGCGACACCGAATTCGACCGCGCTGTCGACGATGCTCTCGGCCAGATGCCGGACGAATTTCTAGACCTGCTGGATAACGTCGTCATCCTGGTTGAGGACGACCCACCCGAAGACGAACCGGGCTTGCTGGGGGTCTACGACGGCATCCCGCTGACCGAGCGCGACAGCCATTACGGACTGGTGCCGCCCGACCGCATCGTCCTCTTCCGCAACCCGCTGAAGCAGATGTGCGACGACCCCGACGACTTGGCGGACGAGATCTCGATCACAGTCGTCCACGAAATCGGCCACTACTTCGGCATCGACGACGACCACCTGGACGAGTTGGGTTGGGGCTGACGGTTGACACCTCAGGCTGCGGGTGTAGGCTGGGCCGAGTTGTGTTTTTGCGACGCCTAAGGAGGTGAGATCGATGGGAGTTCATACGGAGGGTTCAGCGGACCCTGGGAGTACCAACTGCGGGCGACGATGCCGCCTGGTGTTGGTGCTTGACTTCTTGGCTATCCCATCGGTCCGCTGACACTGGTTGCCCGTTCGCCCTAATCCGAAAATTCAACCTCGCGGAAGGGCATTCAGATGACTTCAACCACCAAAAAGAACGCGGTAGCCGCGCGTGAAGCGGCCCGCGTGACCCGTCGCTTGCTGACGTCGATAAACAAAACCCCGGAAGTGTTGCTGATCAAATACGACAACACCGAGGACGGATTCGACAAGGACGACGTCGAAGAAATGCGCGACCAATACGGCGCGAACATCATCACCCAGCAAAAGCAGGTGTCGATCGCCCGGCGGTTGCTCGAAGCATTCGTCAATCCATTCACCATCGTGCTTTTCCTGCTGTCGGTGATCTCCTTCTTCACGGGCGACCTGCCGGCGGTGATCATCGTGTTGGTTATGGTGACGATCAGTGGGCTGCTGCGCTTCGTCCAGGAATTCCGTAGCTCGCTGGCCGCCCAACATTTGACCGAGATGGTTGAGACGACGGCCACCGCACAACGCCAGATTGAGGACGAGCAAAGCGACGAGGTCGTCCCCACCAAGGGTGAAATCCCGATGGACGAATTGGTCGTGGGCGATATCGTTTATCTGGCCGCCGGCGATATGGTCCCCGCCGATATCCGTATCATGCAGGCCCGGGACCTATTCATCAGCCAATCGTCGCTGACCGGCGAGAGCGAACCTGTGGAGAAATCCGCCGAACCCATATTCAAGAAGTTCGCCAATCCGCTGGAATCGTCCAACCTGGCTTTCATGGGCAGCACGGTGATATCCGGCTCGGCCACCGGCATCGTCCTGGCAGTTGGGGACGACACCGCGCTGGGCGGCATCGCCAAACAATTGCAGGCCAAGACGCCGCCGACCAGCTTCGAAAAGGGTGTCAATGCCGTCTCCTGGGTACTCATCCGCTTCATGCTCGTCATGGTCCCCGTTGTGCTTTTCATCAACGGTTTCACCAAGGGCGATTGGATCCAGGCCACGCTGTTCGCGATTTCTGTCGCCGTTGGCCTGACGCCCGAAATGTTGCCCATGATCGTCTCGGCCAACCTCGCCAAGGGCGCCGTCTCGATGTCCCACCAGAAGGTCGTCGTCAAGAACCTGAACTCCATCCAGAACTTCGGCGCCATGGACGTGTTGTGCACAGACAAAACCGGCACGCTGACCCAGGATCACGTCGTGCTGGAATATCACCTCGATATCCACGGCGACGAGGACGACCGGGTGCTGCGCCACGCCTTCCTAAATAGCTATTACCAGACCGGCCTGAAAAACTTGATGGACGTCTCCATCATCGAGGTGGCAAGCGAAAACGAGGCCTTCGCGCAATGGCAAGAATTCACGAAGGTGGACGAAATCCCCTTCGATTTCAACCGCCGCCGCATGAGCGTCGTCGTCAGCGACCAATCCGGAAAAACCCAGATGATCACCAAGGGTGCGATCGAGGAAATGCTGTCCATCTCCTCGTACGCCGAATATGGCGGCGCCGTCGAACCGATCACCGATGCGATCCGCGACGAAATTCTCAAGCGCTGTCAGGACTACAACGCCGACGGCCTGCGGGTGCTCGGCGTCTCTCAGAAGACTAACCCGGCACCGGCTGGTGCCTTTTCTGTTGACGACGAATCCGACATGGTGTTGATCGGTTATCTGGCGTTCCTCGATCCGCCGAAGCCGAGCGCGACCGCCGCCATCAAGGTGCTGCACGATTACGGGGTGGCCGTCAAGGTGCTGACGGGCGACAATGACGGCGTCACCCAGGCCGTCTGCAAGAAGGTCGGCATCGATAGCAGAGAAATAGTACTTGGCTCGGACGTCGAAACAATGGACGACGACCAACTGAAATCGACCGTCGAAACCGCCATCATTTTCGCCAAGCTGACGCCCCAGCAAAAGGCCCGGATCGTCACGGCGCTGCGGGAAAATGGCCACACAGTCGGATTCCTGGGTGACGGCATCAACGACGCCGCTGCGATGAAAGCGGCCGACGTCGGGATTTCCGTTGACACCGCCGTGGATATCGCCAAAGAATCGGCGAACATCATCCTCATGGAAAAGGACCTGATGGTGCTGGAAAACGGCGTCATTGAGGGCCGCAAGATATACGCGAACATCATCAAATACATCAAGATGACCGCCAGCTCCAATTTTGGCAATATGTTCTCAGTCTTGGTGGCGTCCATCCTGTTGCCGTTCCTGCCGATGCTGCCGATCCAGATCCTCGTGCTTAATCTCATCTATGATCTGTCCTGCACCGCCATGCCGTGGGACAACGTCGACGAGGATTACATCCGGACACCGCGCAAGTGGGACGCCTCGTCGATCACCAGATTCATGCTGTGGATCGGCCCCACCAGTTCGGTTTTCGACATCACCACCTACGCGGCGATGTTCTTCCTGATCGGTCCGCTGGTGTTCGGTGGCCCGTTCGCGTCGCTCACGCCAGCGCAACAGGTGGGTTTCATCGGCCTGTTCCACGCCGGCTGG
>Ga0123357_10015165_pt1 | contig 10096 bp, 3 predicted proteins | sample TergutEmb28metaG_FD_89873 | JGI IMG/M metagenome (GOLD analysis project Ga0123357, IMG submission 89873) | Embiratermes neotenicus P4 segment gut microbial communities from Petit-Saut dam, French Guiana - Emb289 P4 | ecosystem: Host-associated > Arthropoda: Insects > Digestive system > Gut ... | reverse complement strand
AGTTTTGAACTCGAATGAGCATGATTTGCCGTTATTTTTTCGGCAGGGATGATTCTTCTCTAACTCCATAATGCTTAATTTTTTGTTGAAATTAGAGTCAACGTATTCCGGGACGATACATCCCTGATATCCGCCGCCAACGGCAGTCGGCGCTGCTGCAGCCCAAGTTTCTGTCGTAACATTGTAGAGCATCAACCAATTTTTTGCTGTGGCTGTACGATTATCTATCAAACTGATAACGGCAAAATCGCCCCTGATCATCAACGACTGTACCTTGCAGTTCGGCGCTGTAATTTGATCCGCTGTCAAACCGCTGTTCATGACGGTTTTATAATTGTCGGGCAATGGAATATTTTTTGCTGCGCCGGTTGCCATATCGATTTCATAAAGACAGTTGTCATAGCTTGATGTCTCGACGCCGGCATAAACTTTTCCGTTGTAAATGTCCGCGCCGCAAACGTATGAGAATCCGCTTTTCCAAAGTTGTGTGAACGTTTTGTTAACGGTGTCGTATTTATATACGCAACCGCCGCTGTAGGTGCCGAAATAAATATCCGTACCGTATGAAGTCATGTTGAATACGTAAGAAGAACCGGAGGGGATGGTCGCATCCTGGGTGAAAGTTTGCGTATCGGGGTCATACTTGTAGATATAACCTGTTCCGCCTAAAGTAACGCCTACATACACCACGTTGCTGCTCTCCAGCTTGCTAATGCCCCATGCGAACGACTGTCCGCTGTCTGGTCCCATATAAGATTCAACCACGGAATTTGTTCCAATGTCAACCACATTCAGATAACCCGGCGTACTCATGGTATAAGTTACCACCACGGTTTTTCCGCGTGAGTCGGTAGTAAAAGCGCTGGCCATAATCATAACAGAGCCTCCAGCAGGTGTTAAAGGGTCTAAGCCGGAACCAAAGCTGACTTTTTGGGGCGAGTCGAAAGTCATTCGCTTTTGATCAAGAGAGAGGGTATTTGTTGACAATTCAAAGTTAGCCGCATCCGCACCCGACAATGCAACCGTCAACGGTCCGACAGGCTGATTACCCATGAAATTTACCGAAACGCTACGGGCAGTCTGCGCTCCGTAACCAACCTGTACTGTACCGAAGTCTTGATCTTCAGCAGGATTGAGCGATAGACCGCCATAAAAAGTTTGAGCGGAAACTGACATCGTAGCGCCAAATATCAAGCATATTAAAATTAATTTCTTGACAAGTTTCATTTGTTTATTATTTTAAGTTATATCTTATTTAATTTCGAATGTTGATTGGATGGCTTCATTCCCCGAATTACTTCCGGCAAAAATCGAATAAACGCCTCGTGGAACTTGTAAGCTTCCTGTCGAATCATCCCATTTGGCAAATTGAGCGATAGGAATTGAGACCTTGATTTCTTCGCTATTTCCTTTGGCAATCGTTTTCCGTTCAAAATAGCGTAATTCTTTCAAAGGCAAAACCTTTCCGGTTTTCGGGTATTTTATATATACCTGCGCTACTTCATCGCCGTCCCGCGTTCCCGTATTCTTTATTTTCAAGCTGCACTCGATAGTTCCGTTTGCCGCGTATTCTTTTTGAGGTTTAATTCCCCAGGCATAAGCAAATTTAGTATAACTTAAACCATAGCCGAAAGGATACAGGGGTTTACCTGTAAAATATTTGTAAGTCCGGTTTGTCATGTGGTAATCTTCAAAATTCGGCAAATCCGAATCGCTTGCGTAGAAAGTCACCGGCAAATGCCCTGACGGATTATAATTTCCGAAAATAACGTCGGCAATGGCTTTTCCGGCAAATTCCCCGCCATACCACGAGTTAATGATGGCATTGATATTTTGCGATTCCCATGGAATGGCAATAGCGCCGCCGGTCATCATTACAAATATAACCGGTTTACCGGTCGATTTCAGCGCTTTCAGCAAATCGGTCTGAACTTGAGGCAACATAATGGATGTGCGATCGCCGTCAAGGAAGCCGGGCGCTTTTAAATTTCTTTCTTCTCCTTCAATATGAGGCGAAATGCCTCCTACATATATAATCAGATCAGCGTCTTTAATTTTATCCAAAGTAGAAGCAAACGATGCGGGAGTAGCTCCGTAATAACCGATAACCGTATCGGCATAAATTTGTACGTTTTCGCCCAATTCGTCTTTCAATCCGTCGAGCGGCGTAATAATACGGGATGGAGTACCATTATAGTTGCCTAATTGTACGTTCGGATTATTGATATTCTGACCGAGCAATGCAATCTTCTTCAGATTTTCTTTTTTAACGGGTAAAGTACCGTCATTTTTAAGCAACACGACAGACTGCCGCGACATTTTCAACGCCAGGTCTTTGTGAGCTTTTGCTTCCAGCGCCGTCGAGTCGATCCGTGAATAAGGCACTTTTGCCGGAGGATCGAACATTCCCAGACGAAAGCGAATCTCAAATAATCTTCGCAATGAAACATCAATTTGGCTTTCAGGAATGACGCCGTCTTCAACTCCTTTTTTTAAGGTTAAATATGCATCTTTTCCACATTCCACATCCGTACCGTGAAATACGGCGTCGGCAGAGGCGGATTCAGCATCTGCAGAGGTTTTGTGCGTTTTAAAGAAATCGTCAATCGCTCCGCAGTCGGAAGTGACATAACCTTTGAATCCCCAGTCTTTACGCAGAATATCGACCATTAGCTTATTGTTGCCGCAGCAAGGTTGCCCTTCAAATGCGTTATAAGCGCACATCACTCCGGCAACTTTAGTTTCTACCAATTGCTTAAATGCAGGAAGGTATGTATCCCATAAATCATAACTGCTCACAGATATGTCAAACGTATGTCTTTTGGGTTCCGGTCCGCTATGCACGGCATAATGTTTTGCACATGCGGCTGCTTTCAGGTAGGTCTTATCAGTTCCCTGCAAGCCTTCCACAAAATTCTTTCCAAGATTTGCCGTTAAAAACGGGTCTTCTCCGTATGTTTCCTGACCGCGCCCCCAACGCGGATCGCGGAAAATGTTAATGTTAGGCGTCCAAAAAGTTAAACCGTGAAAAATCCGGTAATCGCCTTTCGCTTGCGAAAGATTGTAAATGGCGCGTCCTTCTTCCGCCGTATAATCGCCCATTTGCCGGATGGCGTTCACATCCCAGCCCGCTGCCATAGCGATAGCTTGAGGATAAACGGTCACTTTGTATCCCGACCAGGCTATGCCGTGCAAACATTCGTTCCACCAATTATAGGGCGGAATATTCAAACGTTCGATAGCCGGTGTATTGTTCAACATCTGAGCGACTTTTTCATCTAATGTAAGACGGGAAACCAGGTCGGCAGCACGCTGCTCGACTGTCAAAGCAGGATTCCTGAAAGGATAATCACTGGCAGTATTCTGACTTACTGCATTCTGAAAGCAAAGTACGGATAAAAATATCCACAAGAAATGTTTATTCATATTGTTTAATATTTATTATTTAAGAAATATCTTTTGTTTCAACCATTGTCTAAAAAACAGCGACTTTTACTGCGTTTGCAAAGTCGCCCTGAAATAATCTGACAATGTATATACCTTGCGCCAATACCGGTATAAATTTCTGTGAACCGCCGGCACAAAACCCTGATGAAATCAATCGTCCATCACTGCGATATACGGAATAATTCAGATCCGGCGACATCCGGTTTTCAATGATAATATCTTTGTTCACAGAATACACCGGAACATTACTTGATATAGTTTTAATTCCGTTTCCCGATTGATCCGGATAATCTTTTACGACAAATTTACTTGCCATATTAGCCTGATCGACAGCCTGTAGCCCAAAAGTATAGCCACTGTCGGCTTCCGGCAAATTCCATTGGAACGAATTTGTTGAAATTAAAGGAATAAGACCATCCTGTATCTTCAATTTTCCGGTAACTGTATCGGCGGGAGCGTAAAAATAGGTCATCCCTGTATCATTGTTTCTTGCAAAAACATTATACCTGATAGCATTTTGAGGGGTTTTATCATCAGTTGATCTATCCCAGCTTAATTGAAATTTACCGCCGCTAAAGGTTATATTAAAATTAGCAGGAACAGACGGAGCTGCGTTTGCTGCAATTCCATTTCCCAACTTGTTAAGAACAAAACAACTGTGGTAACCGCTATACGTTCCGCCATCCTGGTATCCGAAAGCTGAGAAATCAAGATTTCCATCTCCGTTTATATCTGTTAAACAGGTATTTCCCGATCTTGTTCTTGTTCCGTCAGGAAGGTCGACACGGGTAAACGACGTACCGGTTCCGTTGTTGTAATATATTGAGGCATTAGGATTGCCGCCTCCGGAAACGAGAATGTCGAGTTTTCCGTCATTATTCACATCGCCTACAGAAATAGAAGTATTCTGCTTGGTTGATAAGCCTGTGTTTGTATATTTCGTAAATGACGACCCGTTTCCGCTACTTATATGAATATTGGCAACCCCGCTGCTGATTTCAATGATGTCGTCATACCCGTCTCCATTGACATCTGCAAGGATGGTTTCACACTGTTGATTTCCGGCAAGTGAAGAAGAATATGAAGATTCGGTAAATGTGCCGTCGCCGTTATTTATATATAGCTTTGCAAAATATCCACCGCCATAACCCACATTAATAATATCGGCATAACCGTCGCCGTTTACATCTCCAACATAAATAGACCCTACTGCTAATTGAGCGAAATCATTTCCATTGACCAAATCTCTCTTTTGATGGAAAATTCCATTTTCATTTTTATAAACCGCAGTCAGTCGCCAATTACCGTTATTTGGATGATTGTCGGTCAAATCTGCCGATTCTATCAAATCCATCCATCCGTCATGATCTATGTCAACCGCTTGCAACATTCGTCCCTGTGAATCAATATTTCCGGCTCTTCCTCCGATAAGATTTGTATTTTCTCTGTCTAAAGTGAATTTGTAATCGGGAGGACCGCTGTTTTTATATAATAAAATGTATCCATCCTCAGTGAGAATATTTCTGCCCATAGTAGCCAAACCAATAGTAACCAGATCAAGATTTCCGTCATTGTTATAGTCGAGGAATAAAGCGGAGCTTTGTCTGTTGAGAGGAATAATTCCCGGAACAGGTATCGCTGTAAAAGTATCATCTCCATTATTCCTGTATAATATAGCATTTCCATCGGCAAAGAGAAAAGCATCCAAATAACCATCGTTGTTGTAATCTCCCCAGATTAATCGTCCGTAAGCTATTTGAGGTAACCCATTGGCAGTGGTTTTAATAGCTTCCCAATCAGGTGCGGGCGCGGCGCTTGTATATGGTTGGCTGATTGCCGGCGTTGGTGGCGGAATAACAACAGGAGGATCGGGCTTTGGGTCAGGCTTGGTTATTTCAGGAAGCGGAGGCAGTTCCCCTGACGACGTATCCGGATATATTTTTAATATTTTAGCGTCTCTTACATCAAGCGTTTCAGTCCAGGTTGATGTGTTATGGGTAGTTGTCACGCCCGACCATAATTCTTTAACCGTATATGATCCGGTTTGTAATCCGATACGGGCAAGATCGATTGTTTTATTGGCTGCACTACCGGCGAAATTAAATAAGGCAACATAAGTAATATCTCCGATTTTAGTAGTGTACATGTCGGCTGCATTAGCTGCATTATTATAGTTATTTCCGGCTGCCCCCGAATTGACAGGACGAAACGACTTGCAATGACGCGCCAATTCATTTACCTCCGTATTGGTAAAAAGAGTTTTTGTATAGTTTTTAGCGTCCGGATTACCTGTGGCGCTAAGATCATCTCCCGAAAGAAATATTCCCGTTATAACCGCCGATGTTACCCGCGACCGGCTTGTATTTAAATCGGTTGAAGCAAACGTGATATCACTTCCATTCGTAGTCTTCGCTCCTCTTAAAATAACCATATCGCCATCATTGTAGGAATAGGCATGATCCAACCACCAACCATACGTGAGACAGTTCAGTTGATATTGTGTCCGCACAATAGTGCCATCGTAAACATCGCAACTGATACGGCGACCCTGCGTATAGTTTGCCGGAAAAATAGGGGCAATAGACAAATCCAAAAAAACTTCTCCATCTTTCGGATAAAACGGATTATTTTTTATATAATCCGTAATATAGTTCAATGTATAATTATATGCCATCGCTCCCGTAGTTATGGTTGGATCGTACCAACTGTCCGCTTCAAGAGCTGCAAATTCCATAAAGTCAAGTTTAATATAACGATATCCCCATACCAGAAACTTATTGAGTTGATCTTCTATGATCATTTTTACTCCCGGATGAGTAGGGTCTAATGCTCTGGCGCCGCCGTCAAATTCCTGTATTGCTCCATTGTATTTTAAATACATATCATTGTATGTATAGGGGCAATTCCCCGGTTTTGCAGTTCCGTCGGTGCTCCAAGTAATAGATCCGCCCATATAAATTCCTGATTTTTGTCCGTTTTGTCCGGCATAACAGGGAACGGTCAATAATTGATTCACTCCCATATTATTCCAATAGGAATCCAATCCTATATAAACCGTACTGTCGCTTTGAAATCCATTCACCTGCAAATTATCATGTATCCAGTTTGCCGACTCCGTAGCATTATCGAAATTAACACTGCTGCCAATTACTCCCCAACTGTTCCATCCGAAAGGTTTTCTGCCGTTCCATTCACATTTGGGAGTGACAATCGCATTGGCATCGCCGTAAAGCTCCAAACCATCGCGCCAGTCATCAAAATATCCTATAAATATTTTAGGCGATTTAACTGTTTTTCCTTTTACTGAACCATGAGTCTGTGCTTCATTATTTCTATCCGGTTGCACAGCTCTGCCCCCGTAAACTTCCATAACATTCACCCAGCTGTTGTTTTGAGTCGTAAAATCTACTCCCGTCTTCCATACGGTATGTTCTACAGAACCTGCAATCAATCCGGTTCGTGAGGATTCATTATAAACGCCTCCAACCTCATAACTATGGTTAATCGTACTGACCGCACCTCCAAAGCTGTTGGAAATAAAGCGGATAAAATCGGTATTATGATAAGGAATTTCAAGTATCCTGTTGTCTGAACCGGAAAGAACAGTTGAATTATTTCCCGTTGTCTTAATGGGCGCCATGTAATTAGGAGCCAAATCGGAAAGCGATGAAATCGTAAATTCCGTCAAGAAATAATCCAAATTATCATAAAAATAAAAATCCTGAGTAACGGTAATTCCTGCTGCGTCGGCACTGGAGGATGTTCCTGTAACCGTAACTTTTATTCCAGTACCAAAGGCGTCGCTGACAGGCGTTTGCGTTTCAGAATTTATGGTGGACATTGTGAATTGAGCGCCGCCTTTCGTAATATTAAACGAACATCTTGAATTGGTAATGATGTTTGTTTCCTTGTAGAATATGTTTATATTTGCATCAGAGGCATTTGTTTGCAAAGTCCATTTTCCACAGGTAAAATCTTCTGCATGAGCAGAAAAAAAAGTAAAGTACAGAATTGCGTTGATAAGAATTTTTCGCATGATTATACAAAATAAATGCAAGGTAAAAATCAGTTTATAATATATTATGAAGGGCAAAATTACAATAAATCTTTTATAAAAAATATGCAGAATTTCTTTAAAAACATGTAAAAAATCACTATTTTGGATATGCTTTGTTTGTCAGATTACACTCCTGCTCACCGTAGAGTACAAAAAATAATGATGACCGCTCGGCGAAGGCTCTCTGCCTTCGTCTTAAAGCATTGGCAACGTTACTAATTCGTTACCTGTTTTTAAATCAATATTGTATGTCAATCAATTATAATTAGTTAGAAAATTATAATAAATTTTTAGCAACGATAATATGAAAAAACGGAACGGCAAAAACTCGCTAAACGTAAACTGTCTCAAAGAACGCAGGTGACACGGATAACACGGATTTTCACAGGTAATATAAATTGTTATTATGGCAGGTTTTTTATTTTGGTGTGGTTTTTTGATATTAAAGATTAATCCCTTTTTCCGATAATTCAATCCAACGCAAGGTTTTTGCATCTATTTCTTCCATAATCTGCCCGATTCGCTGCGATTTTGCATGTAAATCGCCAGACGACAAAATTCCGCTCGAAAGTTCCGCTTCCAACAGGGACTGTTCGGCTTCCAATGCTGGAATTTCCTGTTCCAGCAATTCCAGTTCGCGCTTTTCGTTGAAAGACAGCTTTGCAGGCGCACGGTTCACCGGCACACGGTGCACGATTGGCAATTTCTCTTTTTCCGTGTACCGTGCACCGCCTACCATGTACCCAACTGTCTCTCTGTATTGTGTATAGTTTCCCGGAAAATCCTTGATTTCAGCTTGCCCTTTGAAAACTAATAGGTGGTCAACGACTTTATCCATGAAATACCGGTCGTGAGAGACTACAATCACGCAGCCTTTGAATGCAGCCAGATATTCTTCCAGAATGTTTAATGTGATAATATCCAAATCGTTGGTTGGTTCGTCCAGAATCAGGAAATTGGGATTTTTAACCAATACAGTACAGAGATACAACCGCCGTTTTTCGCCTCCACTGAGTTTATATACGAAATCCTGCTGTTTGTCGGGAGGGAAAAGAAAATGCTGGAGGAATTGAGAGGCGGTCAGTTTATTTCCTCCACCCAAATCAACGACTTCGGCAATATTACGAACGGTGTCAACGACTTTCATTTCTTCGTCGAACAGCAAGCCGGATTGCGAATAATAGCCGAAATTGACCGTTTCGCCGATGTCGAACGAACCGGTGTCGGGAGCTATTTCCCCAATCAACATGCGGATGAAAGTGGTTTTTCCCGTTCCGTTGTTGCCGACAATACCCAATTTTTCGTAACGGGCAAAAACGTAATTAAAATCTTCCGTAATCAGCGTCTCTCCAAATTGTTTGGAGATATGACGGGCTTCAAAAATTTTGTTTCCAATGTAGGACGCTTGAGCGGCAATCTTTACATTACCCTCTGTTTTACTTTGTTTTACTGTTTTTTCCAAGTCGTAAAACGCATCGATCCGGGCTTTGGCTTTGGTAGCTCGCGCTTGCGGTTGCCGGCGCATCCAGTCTAATTCCTTGCGAAACAAATTATTCGCACGTTCCAGTTCCGAATTTTGGGCTTCCATGCGTTCCTGCCGTTTTTCCAAATAATAGCTGTAATTGCCTTTGTATTGGTAAATTTGCCGGTTGTCGATTTCGATGATTTCTGAACATACGCGATCCAAAAAATACCGGTCGTGCGTAACCATTAAAAGGGTTGTCCGAGAGCGGCTCAGGTAATCTTCCAACCATTCAATCATTTCCAAATCCAGGTGATTGGTCGGTTCGTCGAGCATCAGGAAATCCGGTTCATCAATCAGGACTTTTGCCAAAGCAATTCGCTTGAGTTGTCCGCCGGATAATTCTTCCGTATTTTGATTGAAATCGGTGATTTTCAAGCGGGAAAGAATCTGTTTCGCTTTCAATTCTATATCCGGATTATTGGTGTGAACACAAGCCTGCAAGACTGTTACTCCTTCGGGAAATTGAGGATTTTGGTCAAGATAGCCAATCCGTAAATCGCGGCGGAAAATGACTTCTCCTGAATCGGCATCTTCCTTTCCGGCAATGATATTAAGTAAAGTTGTTTTCCCTGTTCCGTTTTTGGCAATCAAACCGATGCGTTGTCCTTCGGAAATGCCGAAAGAAATATCGGCGAACAGCAACCGGTCGCCAAACGATTTTGTCAAAGAAGAAACTTGCAGATAAACAGCCATCGTAATAATATTTATTTTTTAAATGAAGGTATATATTTCAACAAGTTATCTCCAGCTTTGAGTGTCCGTCGCCCTTTTGGACGACTTCGATATGCGTTGCGATGCGTTCCTTGAGTTCGGCGAGATGCGAGATGACGCCAATCAGTTTGCCTTCGCTTTGCAGGTTCGACAAGGCGGTCAGGGCAACGTTCAGATAATCGGAATCGAGCGTACCGAAACCTTCGTCGATGAACATCGTATCGATTTTCATATTCCGGCTCGCCATGTTTGCCAGTCCCAAAGCAAGCGCCAAAGATACAATAAATTTCTCGCCTCCCGATAAATTTTGGGCGGTTCGTTCATCGCCGCTTTGAAAATAATCGATGACCGACAGT
>Ga0123357_10015164_pt1 | contig 10096 bp, 9 predicted proteins | sample TergutEmb28metaG_FD_89873 | JGI IMG/M metagenome (GOLD analysis project Ga0123357, IMG submission 89873) | Embiratermes neotenicus P4 segment gut microbial communities from Petit-Saut dam, French Guiana - Emb289 P4 | ecosystem: Host-associated > Arthropoda: Insects > Digestive system > Gut ... | reverse complement strand
GCCGCGACCGTCAGGGAGCGATCCGTGCGACAATGCGGAAATAACGCCTGTCGCTCCCTGACGGTCGCGGCTCTGATTTTCCGGGGCAATCGTCTGATTGGCCATAAAAAATGGCCACACCCTAGCCCGTTGAAGCGTCAAGTCGTTAAGTCGTTAAATCGTCAAGTCGACTTGACGACTTGACGATCTGACGTGCTCTTAGGCGTTTTTTTCTCGGAACTTTTCCATTTTTTGATGTTTCGGGCACTGGCGATACGATAAATAAGGTGGACGAAAGTAGGACGGGCCTTTGGACGGGCTTTCGAGTGTGTTGCTACTGGGTTCCAAGGTGTTATAGGCCGCGTGAGAGGATTGCGTATGAGCATTTCCCCGATTGGGCCAAATTCCCCAATCACGCGCCTGCAAGGACGCACGGCGGAAACGGTCTCCCAGGATTCGCAGGACGCGAATCGCAGCTTGTCGGACACTGTCGAAATCAGTGACACGGCGCGCTATCTGGGGGAAATCAAAGAACTTCCCGAGATTCGCCAGGACAAGGTTCAGGCTGCCCGCGACGGGATCGCCGCGGGAAACTTCGAGACGCCTGAACGGCTCGACGGGACGGTCGGCGCCTTGCTCAAGGAGTATGCGTTCTAACCTGTTGAAGCGTGATCCTCGGCAAGAAGATGAGAAGGCTGTCCCTGTTCGAGGGGCGGCTTTTTTTTTAGGAGAGCGTTGATCTTCGATCAACGGCTAAACCGCCTTTCTCCAAAAAGCTCCGCATTGCCATGCGGGGCTCCACCCCGCAAAGCGGGGTCGCTACTGGTTATTTGGATAGGCTCTCCATGCGATTGCCTCGATAGTCCACTGAAGCTTCAGTGCGGTTCGTCCGATATAAATATTCATGACCGCTACTGAGGAAATGCTCGTTCGCGTGGAGGCGGGGAAAGAGGTGGAACGTTCAGTCCGTCGCCCTCTTCGCCCCTGGCGATGTTTTGTAGAGCTGTTTCGCAAACCTTGCTGTGTCGAGCGAGCGGTTATTGAGCAACTTTATCTCGTCGAACTCGCCACGGGGCAGCTCCTTCAGCAGCAGATTCAGCCCCTGGCCAGCGAGCATTTGCAGGAGGAAGCACGTCGCATCTGTTCGATGGTGACCTGCCTTCTGGCGTTTTTGCGTCATCCTGAGCAACTGGCGCACTATGCGAGGCTCGGGCAGATTTGCATTGAGAATCGTACCTACGGTATTTGCGTCAGTAGCGATTTGGTGTTGTTGAGTGTTATTCGCGGCAATGCGGGTTTGCAGATGCGGCTGGTGGATTGCCGCGAGATGCTGATGGATGCTCAGCAGGAGTATGCGAACGGTCGGCGTGGTAGCGGCGAATGGTTAGCGACGTCAGGCGGACGAACCCCCGGCAGAGCCGGGGGCTGATAATGGGGTGCATCCCGAATGAGTGGCAATTCTGGTTGCACCAAGCATTTTCCCCACCTGCCACCCCGCAAAGCGGGGTCGCTACGGGCGTTTTTTCGGAATTGCCACTATTGGCGGATGCACCCCTGACAATGGGGCGGCTTGGGGCGGTCTTTGCATTTGTGCTTGAGTTTGGTAACGTAGTGGCTGACGTGACATGACGACCACATCTGCTCCTCCACGACCTGTAGCCAAAGGCGTACCGCCGTTTCCGACCAAGCCCCCTCCCCCTTTGGTCGCGGCTCAGGCTGCGTCAAACCTTTCCAATGCGGAACTTTTGAGGCGGATGGTCCGGTTTCTGTCGCCGGTGAAAGGGATTGCCGCGGCATCCTGCTCTTTCATTCTGCTTTGGGCATTCATCGACGTTTTCTTCACCCGCCTGACGGGTAACCTCGTGAGCTTTATTCGCGAGTTTCTTGAGAAGTCACACGTTGTTGTCCATGAGTCCTTTTGGGTAGCGATTCGCCATGAGCCGTTCCGGACGGTCGTGGGGATGGTGACGATTCTGGGGTTGCTGGTGATTTTGAACGGTGTTGTTCGCTTTTGCCGGGAAGTAGTGAATTCCAAGTTTACGATGGATATGGTCTACCACATGCGGGCGGCGGTTTACGATCGTCTGCAGCGGGTCGGGTTTGCCTTTCATGATGAACACTCCAGCGGGCAGTTGATCAACCGTGCCCTGTCGGATCTTCAGAATGTCCGTGTATTCCTGCAGATGGGGGTGACGCTGAGCATCGAAATTATCGCGTTTGTCCTGTTTTATGAATTGATCATTATCAGTATTAATAAGTGGCTGGCGATCGCGGCGTTTGTGCCGGTGCCGTTCTGGATTTGGTATATTGCGCGATTTTCGAAGAAGATGCAGCCGGCGCAGCTGGCGCAGATGAGTGCCGGCGATGATTTGGTGACGGTTTTTACGGAAAATGTCGCCGGCGTGCATGTGGTGAAAGCGTTTGCGACGGAGAAGACGGAGATTCAGAAGTACAACAAGTCTGCGGATTATTTTTTTGATCGGGTGATGGCGGCGGTGCGATTGTGGCGGAATTTTGTGCCGGTGATTCGGGGGATCGCGAGTTCCAGCCACCTGTCGCTTTTGGCGATCGGGTCCGTTCTCGTGGTGATTACTTCCGCGCTTCCCGAGGAGGTGGCTGGGCAGCTCAAGGGCAGGGTGAAGATCGGCGATCTGCTGGTGGTGGGAACGGCGATGAACGCCATCCTCGGCCGCTTGCAGCAGATCAACCAGATCACCGAGCAGTACCAGAAAGCGATCACATCCGCGCGTCGGCTTTTTGAGGTGCTGGATGCTCCGTCGACGGTTCCGGAATTTGCGGTGGCGCCGAAGCTTCCGCCGGGTAAGGGGGCTGTTGATTTTCATTTTGTCAGTTTTGGATACGATCCGGAAAAGCCGGTGGTGCGGGATATTGCTTTTGACGCGAAGGGGGGCAGTATCACGGCTCTGGTCGGGCCCACAGGGGCGGGTAAATCCACCATCGTGCAGCTCCTGGCGCGTTTTTACGATCCGCAACGGGGACAGGTGTTTATCGACGGCGTCGATATCCGGACGGTGAGCCTCAAGAGCATCCGTGAAGCGATCGGCTTTGTGTTCCAGGAAACGTTTTTGTTCTCCGATACGGTGGCGAATAACATCCGTTACGGGCATCCAGAGAAGACGATGGGGGACGTGGAAGCTGCCGCCCGCATTGCACAGGCGCATGAATTCATTCTGGAACTTCCCTTGGGTTACGACACGATGCTCGGCGAGCGCGGGGCGACGCTTTCCGGCGGCCAGCGTCAGCGTCTGGCGATCGCTCGGGCCATTATTTCCAATCCCCGCATTCTGGTGCTCGACGATGCGCTGGCGGCGGTCGATCCAGAGACGGAACATTTGATTTCACGCGCACTGGAAATGGTGATGGTGGATCGGACGGTGTTCATTATTGCTCATCGTTTGAGCACGGTGAAAGCGGCGGATCTGGTGATTGTTCTGGAACGAGGTCGCATCACGCAGGCGGGCACACATCAGGAGTTGATGAAAGAGCCGGGGCATTATCGCCACATTGCGGAGGTGCAGCTGGCGTATCAGGAAAAGGAGCTTCTTGCGAAGGCCGGGAAGAAGGCGGAAGTGGCAGCGCAGAAACGATGACGACGTTCAATGAGCTGATGAAACTTCGGAGGCAGCAGCGTCAGGCGGTGGCGGCGGCTAAGACTGGGGTTCCCGGTACACGCGATCCTAACGCGCCGGAAGACGAGACGGGGTACAAGCCGCTGGAATGGCCGGTTGTTAAAAAACTTCTTCAGTGGATGTGGCCCTATCGCAAGCAATACGCGATCGCTCTTCTCCTCAATATCACTTTCGTGCTGCTGGATATGAGCAGCATTCCGTTCATGCAGCATCTCATCGACCACGACATTCCCGGCCACAGGCATTTCCTCCAGGAGCCAATTGCGCGGACGGTCTTCTGCGTCTCGCCAGAGTTTGCGGCTACCATCCGCGAGCTTTCCGGCAAGGCGCAGTCCTTCTTTGCCATCGGATTGACCATCAGCCTCTGGGTTTGCGCGGTGATCACCAATCTCTTCATCAGCCGGTTTAACATTGAATACAACCGTCGGGTCGGTGAACAGGTGCTCTTCTCCATTCGCAAGGCTGTTTTCAATCATCTGCAGAAGCTTTCGATGAGCTTTTATGATCGCACCAAGTTCGGCCGCATCCTCTCCCGCGGCACCACCGATATCGATACCCTGGCCAACCCGATCATCAACGGCGTCAATACCGTCGTCGTGAATATCATCATCATGTGCATCGCGGTCATCATGCTTCTTGCTTACGACTGGCGAGTGGCGTTGGCGATTCTCTGGCTCGGGCCGGTGCTCTATGGCATGAACCGCTTCTACCGCAAGCGCATCGGGAACCAGTACCGCATCGTCCGGGAACACTTCACGCGCGTGACCACCAACCTTGTCGAAAATATCAATGGCATGCGAGTCGTCACCGCCTACAACCGACAGGAAGACAACCTCGCCCGCTTCAACGACCTGCAGGACTGGAATACGGTCAACAACGTCAGCGCGGCGATGATGAACGGGCTGTATATGCCGCTGCTCAGCGCCGTCGGATACATTGGAAAAGTCATTATCTTCATCTACGGCTGCTACCTGGCGCTGCAACTGCCCGCCCATGATTTCTATGCTTTCAAGATCGGCTCGCTCATTGCCATGCTCTGGTGCTGGGATTGGTTCATGGGGCCCGTGCTCAACTTTGGCACATTTCAGACGGAAATGATGCAGTCGATGGTTTCTGCGGAACGCGTTTTTGCGTTGCTCGATCAAAAGCCGGATGTGACCGATGCGTACAATGCTTTCACGCTGCCGCCGATCCGCGGGCATGTGGCGTTTCAAGAAGTCTATTTCCACTACGTCAAGGGCAAGCCGGTGCTTCACGACATCAATTTCCAGGCTCGGCCGGGACAGACGATCGCACTTGTCGGACACACAGGTTGCGGGAAAAGCACGATCATGAACCTCATCTGCCGGTTTTATCTCCCACAGAGCGGCAAGATTCTCGTCGACGACTACGACATCACGCAAGTCACCTCGGAGTCGCTCCACAAGCAGATGGGTATCGTCTCGCAGAACAACTATCTTTTCAGCGGGACTGTGCTGGACAACATCCGCTACGCTTCGCCGCATGCGACGGAGGCTCAGATCGTTGCGGCGGCGAAGCAACTGGGCAGTCATGAAATTCTTGAGAATCTCAAGGACGGCTATCACACCGAGGTGGGCGAACGTGGGGCGGCCATGTCGCTGGGACAGCGGCAGTTGATTTGTTTTACGCGCGCGTTTCTGGCGAATCCGAGAATTCTGATGCTCGATGAGGCGACGTCGGCCGTCGATACGCATACTGAAATGGTCATTCAGGAAGCGCTTAATCGCCTGGTTGCCGATCGCACCACGTTCATCGTGGCCCATCGCCTCAGCACCGTCACACGCGCGGACCTGGTGCTCGTGCTCGATCACGGCAAGATCATCGAACGCGGGACACACCGCTCCCTGCTCGACCTGGGTGGGAAATATGCGGAACTCTACAAGCAGTTCACTCGAGAAATCGAATGAGAAAGAAGCCAGAAGCCAGAAGTTTTGAGGAAGGCACAAGCTTGCAATCTTCTGGCTACTGGCTACTGGCTTCTTCGTCGGCACTATGAGGCGCGGCGTTTTCGTTGCGTGAGCAGTCCTATCGCGCCAAGGGCGACCAGGCTGAGGCTCGACGGTTCAGGGGTACGGGAGGGCGGCGGTGATGGCGGTAGTGGCGGCGGTGGCGGCGGTGGCGCCGCCAAGGCCATGGCGGGCGATGCCGTGACATAGCTGCCACCGAGGTCCGGGTTCGTGGGGAGAGGCGAGCCCCACAGGTCTTCTCCGCCGGGCAGGGTTGATGCAGGCAACACGAGCGAGTCCTGGGTATTATCGGTGATCCCCGGTGTTCCCAGAGGATCCACATTCGACGGGATCGTGGCCGCCCGAGCGACGACGACACCGCTCCCCAGCGATGCCATGATCACGGCAGCCTTGACTGTATGGCTTAACATAGTCGAAAACACTCCTGATAGGGTCTTTGCTTGGCGCGGCGAACGACGCCGGGCTGGCCGAAGACTGGCATCAACACGATCTGAACAAGCATCTCTTAACTATTGGATTTAAGCATGGGCGATGCAACCAGAAGTTGTTCCGGTTTGTTGCGATGCGGCGTCTGATAAAGGTAGAAGAAGCCAGAAGTCAGAAGTTTTGAATAAGCCGCAAACGCAAAAGCTTCTGGCTTCTAGCTTCTGGCTTCTTTTCTTGCTCGGATCGCCAGGAACATCGGGATTTGTTTCCGTGACGCATCCAATGCCGCCTTTTTCGGGCCCGGCTGGCTTGTTTTGTGGCTTGACCATTCTTCCATATGATCCATTGGCAGGCCGGCATTTCCCAGCGTGTTGACATAGGCTTGCAGCGGGCGATGAAAGTGTGTTGTGGTCTTTTGGCCTGCCGCCTTTCCTGCCGCCGCCAGGCCGGGGTGCGTGACGATTTCGATTTTCGAACTGGTCAGGTATTCGTAGATGACTCGGCCCTGTCGGCCGGTGCTTTCGTCCCAGCACCAATCGGAGTGTTTGGGGACGCGGAAGCAGGGGTGCATCATGACGAGGATCAGCGATCCGTTTGGCCGGAGTAATTCCCGCGCGCCCTGCCAGATCGGCGAGAGTGGCGTCATGTTTTGCACCGCTAACACCAGCGTTATCGCGTCGAACGATTGCGCTGCCTCCCCCCCCAGCGGCGCGGCTAAACGGTTGTTATCGTCAAGCAGTTTTGTCGCGTCAGCAACGCGATAATCGATCGCCAAGCGATCCGCCTCGTTGCGTTTTTTCGCCGCCTCGATCAACGGCGTCGCGGCGTCCAAGCCGGTCACCTTGCATCCCGCGGCCGCCAATTTGCGGCACAACACGCCCTGCCCGCAGGCCAAATCCAGCACCGCCAGCGGGCGGTCCGCTTTCTCCCCCCCCTTTCCTTTGATCTCGAGCAGACGAAGAATCCCCGGTAAAATCACGTGCTGGTGATACTCCGAGCCCTCGTCGCCGACCAATTGATCGTACCACTCGGCGACGTTCGCCCAGTGCGTTTTCGGGGACGAAGCGTTTTTTGGACGATGCGATTTCATGTGGCCTCACCTGTCCATCGCGGATAATACTCGACTCGGATGATGGAGTGATGTTCAACGATAACAAATAATCATCCATGTGACGAGCCAAAGCCCCGCATTGCCATGCGGGGCTCCCGCTACACTTGAATTGAGAGCGCTCTAAGCCTTGCGTTGCCACGCAAGGCTATTTGCCGGACGTGCGGAATAAATGCGCGAAGGAACCGGGCATGGGGGAATCGAAGGAGACGAGGCGTTTGGTTTTGGGGTGCGTGAAGGTCAGGTGGGAGGCGTGCAGGGCGAGGCGGTGGGGGGGTTCCTGGAGGGCGGTTTTTCGGCCGTAGATGGGGTCGGCCAGGACGGGATGGCCGAGAGATTTGAGTTGGACGCGGATTTGATGTTTGCGGCCGGTGAAAAGGGTGCATAGGAGATGGGCGATTCGCTTGTTTTTGTCGGATTGGATGGTGACGTAGTCGAGGATGGCGAGCTTGCCTTTTTTTTCATCGGGTGTTGGGTGCACGACGCCGAGCTTTTCGTCTTCCAGCAGGAAGTTTTCGAGGCGGTCTTCTTTTTTTTCCGGGATGCCATGGACGAGCACGTCGTAGCGGCGGGTGATGGTGTGTTCGAAGAATTGTTTTTTCAACGCTGTGAAATCGGGGCCTGTGCGGGCGAAGACCAGGAGGCCGGAGGCGTCTTTGTCGAGGCGGTGGATCAGGTGGATCTGGCTTTTAGCGTTTTGCCGGCGAAAATGGTCGGAGAGGATTTTCAGGGCCGTCGGCCGCGGCTCTTTGGCGTGCGTGGAGGTCAGCAGGCCGGCGGGCTTGTCGATGATGACAATATGTGTATCGGCGAATACGAGTTTGAGATTTTCTTCGAGAATGACGTGCTTCGACGGGGCTTCGCTGAGCGTCGTAACTTCGAGCTTGTCGGAATTTGTTACGGTTTGTTTGAGGCTCTTGACCGGAACGCCGTTGAGACGGACACGCTTGTGCTCGATCATTTCGCGCAGCGTCGTTTTGCGTGCGTGGGGGAAAAGCGATTCAAGTCGGTTCAGGATGGTGAGCGGGGGTTGAGTCATGAGGGGAATGATACCGTCCGCTGCCGCCACCCCGCAAAGCGGGATCGTTACTTTGTTTGGCATGTCGTGTCACACCCCCTTATTTGGCGGGGTGAGTGGTTGGAGATGGGGCGGGGGCGGTGGTGGCGGAGCCAGGGAGTTCGTAGGTGATGCCGTAGTTGGGTGTTGGGAAGGCCAGGCTGGGGATATTGCGAGTGGGGTTGCCGGTGATCCAGGTGAGGATGTTTTTGTAGTCGGAGCTATTGGTGTCGGTAAAGCTGGGGCGGATGGGCTTGGGGTGGGTGAAGCCGGCAAGGTCCTTGGGCAGGCCGTATTGGAGAAGAAGACTATTGCCTGGGTTTTCGCGGTCGATGAGTTTCCCGCCATTGTGGGTGAACTGGCTGAGGATGTAGAAGTTGGTGTAGGTTTCGCGTTCGGAGGTGCCGCGGAAGAGGCGGAAGGTGCCGGCCTTATCGCCGCCGTGGCAGGCGGCGGTGGCGCAGTTCTTGAGGATGATGGGCTGGATGACGTTCTTGAAATTCAGCAGGACGATGGGGTCGGAGTTGAACTCGATTTTTTCCATGTAGGACGTGTCGCCGTTGTCGCGGATTTGTTGGACCTGTTGGAGGAAGTTTTTCGGATCGAGGAACTTGGCCTTGGCGTCGGCGGCGACGGTGGTGCCTTCTTTGCGGATGACTTCATCCCAGAATTTTTCGAGGACCTTGCGGTCGATCTTGCCTTGGATTTTCTGATCGTTAGGGTTGCGGAGGGCGATTTCAAAGATGCGGATGAGGGAGATGTCGCTGGGTTTGAGGAATTTGTCGGCGACACGGGTGGTGGCGGTGGTTTCAGTGGTGGTGGTGGAAGACGTGGTAATGCGGGAGTCGAGGATTCGCTTGAGCGTCTGGGGGTCGGAGTAGGTGGGATCGAGCTTGATGGCTTTTTCGTTTTCGGCGTAGGCTTCGTTGTATTTTTCAGCCTGGAAGAGGTCGCGAGCTTTTTTGAAAGCGGCGACGGCGGCGGCGTGGTCGGCGGGGGAGACGGCGGGCGTGGGAGCAGGAGGTGGGACAGGGGGAGAGGCGGTTTGTGCCCAGGTGAGGACGGCGCCCAGGATCAGGGCGATCGTCAGTGTGCCGGTGGCAAGGGTACGACGCGAGCCTTTGGATGCGAAGCTTTTCATGGTATGTTCCTCTTCATGACCGCCCGAGGTTCCCGGTTGACCACCACGTGAGAAACCTCTGCGCGAACTATAATCCCCTCCGGCAGTACTCTCAAGCACAAAAACGGAGCCCAAGATGACCGACACACCCCTCGATGCCACAATCGCGGCTCTCTGCGGGCAAGTGGTCATCCTGGATACGCAGGGACCTTTACTCTATATCGGCACATTGACGCAAGTCGGTCGGAGATTTCTGGTGTTGCTCGACGCGGATGTGCACGATCGCCACGATTCGCCGGCGTCGAAAGAGCTGTACATCCAGCAGACGGCAGAACTGGGCGTGCGGGTGAATCGCTCCCGCGTGATCGTCATGCGAAGAGAAGTGGCGAGTGTGAGCCTGCTGAGCGAGGTGAGAGTGGGATAGGGGCGGGGTGACAAGGTGACAAGGTGACAAAGGTGAAAGCAACACCCTTGTTATCCTGTCACCTTGTCACCCCCTCTAATCACTCACCTGGCCGATATTTTGGGGGGGCACGGTCGGCGCCGGTGGTCATGGTGGAGATGGAGCCGTCGGGGTGGAGGATGTTGACTTCGCCGTCGATGAGGGCGGCGGGGTCGGCCTGGAGGTCTCGTGAGGCGATGGTGCCTGCGACTTTTCCGGTGGCGGTGACGTGGACGCGTTGGGTGCCGATGACGGTGCCCATGACGCGGCCTGCGATGATGATTTCGGTGGCTTGGAGTGTGCCGGAGAAACGGGCATTGGGTTCG
>Ga0123357_10015162_pt1 | contig 10097 bp, 6 predicted proteins | sample TergutEmb28metaG_FD_89873 | JGI IMG/M metagenome (GOLD analysis project Ga0123357, IMG submission 89873) | Embiratermes neotenicus P4 segment gut microbial communities from Petit-Saut dam, French Guiana - Emb289 P4 | ecosystem: Host-associated > Arthropoda: Insects > Digestive system > Gut ... | reverse complement strand
TGGCCATTTTTTATGGCCAATCAGACGATTGCCCCGGAAAATCAGAGCCGCGACCGTCAGGGAGCGACAGGCTTTATCTCCGCATTGTCGCACGGATCGCTCCCTTACGGTCGCGGCTCTGATCGCCCTGATTTGCCATAAAAAATGGCCACACCCATTTAACGACTCAACGGCTTAACGACTTGACGAATCCCCTCCACCCTATACGATCCACGGGTCATTTACTCTACGGAGCGTTTTATGCACACAGACGGAGACAAAGGCGCTGTCATTCAGCGTGACAAGAAAACTTTCGCGGTCGCCCCGCATTTTCCCTGCGGCATGGTGACTCCCGACCAGCTTCGCAAAATCGCCGACCTTGCTGAAAAATACAACGCCGCCGCCCTCAAATGCACCTCGGCTCAGCGGATCGCGATCATCGGCATCCAGGAACAGGACATCGACCACCTCTGGCAGGACCTCGGCCAATACCGCCCGGGACACCTCATCGGCATGGTTGTACGATCGGTAAAAGTCTGCCCCGGCACACAGTTCTGCAAACGCGCCCAGCAAGATTCCCTCCAGGCAGGCATGGAACTCGACACCCGCTACCACGGCAAATCCCTGCCCGGCAAGATGAAACTCGGCGTATCGGGCTGCCCCTTCGACTGCTCGGAAACCTGTATCCGGGACATCGGTCTGGTCGGCGGACGCAACGGCTGGAAGATTTGCGTCGGCGGCTGCGGCGGCATCAAACCTCGACTCGCTCAACGCCTCACGAACGAAGAAGTCTCCCTGCCCCAGGCGCTAGCCATCATCGAGACGCTCTTCAACATCTACCTCGAACACGCCAAAAAAGGCGAACGCTTCGCCAGTGTCATCGAACGCCTGACTCTCGCCACCGTCCAGGAAACCGTGCTCAAGGCCATATAGCCCCGGCTTTAGCGGGTGCGTGACAGGAAATGCAGGTAGCGACCCCGCTTTGCGGGGTGGCGGAGGGAGCCCACGCAAGAGTTTAGCCGTTGATCGGAGATCAACGCTCGCTCGCCTTTGGATGCGATATGGGAAAGGGGAGCTTACAAAACTTGTTACGCACCCGCTTTTGCCGGGATTGGCCTCGAATCACTTTTTTGGCCCTCATCAGCCGATATAGTAAATTCCCTTTGCCCGCGCTTACCGCACTGCCAATGCGGAGTTTGTCGGGCAAACAACCTGCACGGAGCACCGCATGGCAATGCGGTGCTTCGCGCTCATAACGATTGGAGCACCTCATGTCAGAACAGCCCCCCAAAAATCAAAAATCCCCACTCCCTCCCGTTTCCACCAAGATGGACAAGCTCGCCGCCCTCTGCAAACGCCGCGGCTTCATCTTCCAATCCTCCGAAATCTACGGCGGCATCAACGGATTCTGGGACTACGGCCCACTCGGCGTCGAACTCAAAAAAAACCTCAAAGACGCATGGTGGCACGACATCGTCCGCTGCCCCGCTATTGGTCCCGACAACGATTACCTCGAAATGGTCGGACTCGACTGCACCATCATCATGCACCCTAAAGTCTGGGAAGCCTCCGGCCACCTCGCAGGTTTCGCCGACCCCATGCGAAAGTGCCCCGGCTGCGGACATTTCGTTCGCTCAGATCAGTATTGGGACACCCTCGTCACCACCTCTGAATGGTTCAACTCACTCATCCAGCAGTTCACGCCAAACATAAAAGTGACGGACACAAACGTAAATCTCCGCGGCCAGGAATTTGTAAGTGGCGAGGTCAAGCAACGCATTGATGCTCTCCAACTTATGAACTGGGCAAAATCAAAGGGTAAGAGGCTCGCTCCAAACCTCGCTCTCGTAAGGAATCCCGAAGTCACACTCTCATGGCTGGCTCAGCGCGTGAATGGTCAGCCTGACGCTCCGCCAGAAATCCAGGAGATCGTCCGATATCTCGCCACCGAACAATTGCACGCTACCGGACTCCAGGAGCCTTGCATACGCTGCGGCGCTCCTCTCGGAATCGCGTCTCCTTTCAAGCTCATGTTCGAATCCTACGCCGGCGTCGAGCAAAATCCGGAAAACAAAGTCTACCTCCGCCCTGAAACTGCCCAAGGCATCTTCGCCAACTTCCGAAACGTCCTCGACACCTCCCGCGTCAAAGTCCCCTTCGGCATCGCCCAGATCGGAAAAGCCTTCCGCAACGAAGTCACTCCACGCAACTACACCTTCCGTTCCCGCGAATTCGAACAGATGGAAATCGAATTCTTCATCCGCCCCGACACCGCCCACGAATGGTACAAATTCTGGCGTGACTCCCGCTTCGCATGGTGGCAGTCCATCGGCCTGACCTCCGCCAACCTCCAACTCCGCGAACACGAGAAAGACGAGCTCGCACACTATGCCAAGGAGGGCGCCGGCACTTCCGATATCGAATATAAATTCCCCTTCACCGACCCCGGCTTCGGCGAACTCGAAGGCGTCGCTCACCGCACCGATTTCGACCTCCGCCAGCACGCTCAGCACTCCGGCCTCGGCGATAAATTGAAATATTTCGATCAAGATATGCAAGTGAAACTGATGGCCGAAAAACTCCCCAAGGAAGAAATCGACAAACGCTGCAAGTACTTCCCGCACGTCATCGAGCCCTCCGCCGGCGCCGACCGCGGCACACTTGCCCTCCTCTGCGAAGCCTACACCGACGACCCCTCTCGCCCCTCCGGCGTCGTCATGAAGTTCCACCCTCGCATGGCCCCCATCAAAGCCGCCATCTTCCCACTCGTCGACAAGGACGGCATGCCCGAAATCGCACGCAACCTCTATAACGACCTGCGTAACACCTGGAACGTGCAAGTCGACAACAAGCAATCCATCGGCAAACGTTACGCCCGCATGGACGAAGCCGGCACCCCCTACTGTTTCACCATCGATTCCCAAACGCTCCAGGACCAGACCGTGACAGTCCGCCATCGCGATTCGCTGCAACAGGACCGCCTGAACATCGCACAGGTACGAGCGTTCTTGGCGGATAAGATTCGTTGACGTGGCATCGGCGTCCCGCCGATGTTTCTTCTCACTCTCAATGCGTTTGCCTTGGGCATAGATCCCATTCGCTGGCCGTGACTTGACATCTACGGGTCTTCTAGTACGATGCGGGTGGTAACAACGGCTGTTACATACGGAGTGCAGATATGGAATTGATTCCAACCGACAGGGAACTCGAGGCGCTCAAGGTGCTGTGGCGGCGCGAAGAAGCTACGGTGCGGGAGATCTATGAACAGATCAACCAAAGTGGAGCACTGGCATACACCACCGTCCTGAGCTTGCTGCAGACGATGGAGCAAAAAGGGCTCGTCGGCCATCGGCAGCACGGCAAGGCTTACCTCTACTTCGCCAAGCTGCAGCGAAATCGTACCTTCCGGACACTGGCGGGCGGGTTTCTCGACAAGGTCTTTGATGGGGCGGTGGAGGAGTATCTGGTGCACGCCTTGGATTCGCGACGGATGAGTGCCGCGGAACTCGATCGCCTGGAAAAAATGATCCAGCAAGCCAAGACGCAGGCAAAACGATCAGGAAAGAAGAAGGAGGAATCATGATCAGGGCGGAAGCATTGGCGGCGTGGCTCGCGGATTATTTTGTGTTGGCGACGATCCTGCTCGCGGCGGCGATCGTTGCGCAGAGGTTCGTTCGTCAGCCCAAGCGTCGGCTTGCCATTGTCTGGGTCGTGTTGGGTGAGTTGATTGTGTTGGCTGGTATATGTGCCTTGCCCGCCTGGCCGCGGATTTCGGTGCTGCCCGCAAGTTCGAGCGCGCAAGCGGTATCTGTGGCACCAGTCGCTGCTGCAGGTGAGATCGCGAAGGTTTCGCAATCCACATCAATAAAGAATGGAACTGCGGTGGTCAGCTCCGCTTCACCGGTGGTTGCCGGGCCATCCAGCAAGTTCAAGTTCCCGTCGCTCTCTGCGGCGATTGGAATGGCTTATATGACGGGCATGGCCATCACGGGTCTGTGGCTGTTATGGGGCGCGATCGGCACAGCGCGGCTTTGCCGAGACGCCACGCAGGCCCCTCCGTCGCTGTATCGCGAATTGCAGCAATTGGTCGGTGGCGAGCGCCTGCCTCGGCTCCTCTTGAGCCACAAGATTGGCAATGCCGCCGCCGTCGGCATCCTGCGGCCGACGATTTTGTTGCAGACAGAATTCGCCCAACAGGAATCCTCGCACGCACGACGAGCGATTTTGGCCCACGAATGGGCGCATCTCTGCAACCGCGATCTGTGGTTGCTGGCTCTCGAACGCGTCTTGCGTCTGCTGCTTTTCGCTCATCCGCTCTACTGGCTTCTGCGAGGCCACATTCGCGCGGATCAGGAAGTTCTCGCCGACGCCAAAGCCGCCAGCGAAAACCGACATGACTATGCACAAGACCTGCTTACGTTCGCGCGGTTGTCGGCCGATTGCCGGCCGATGCACGCGATCGGAGCCGTTGGAATTCTGGAAAACCCCAATCAGTTATCGAGGAGAATTGCTATGTTGTTGGATGAGAGTTTTCGTGTGCAGGCGTCGGTTTCCCGGTGGTGGCAATGGCGGGCGATCCTGGTTTTTGTGATGCTGGGAACGCTGTTTTCGCTGATGACGTTGCAGCCGGGGTGTGCCACAAAGAGCACGGCTGAGGTGATCACGACACAACCGCGGAACGTCGTTACGCGAACTTTGAAGATGCGTATTGTGGATGCGGAGGGCAGACCTCTTGAAGGCGTGAACGTGTATGCCAATATATCGTCCAAGGAACCGAGCGGCAACCGGGATTACACAATCGTCAACCGGAATTACACATCGGACGCAAGCGGAATGGCGGTGGTCGAACTGTTTAAAGAGATGGACCTCATTCGCATCTGGACGGACAAAAGCGGCTATGTGCCGATGTTCACGCATTGGGAGGAGAAATGGTTTGCGGCGGGGAATTCGGTGCCTGAGGAAGTGACCGTGACGCTGCCGAAAGGGACGGTGATTGGGGGATTTGTCAAGAACGAGCAAGGCCAGCCGATCGTCGGTGCGAAGGTTGCGGTGATAACGGGCGGGGGGGACCAGCAACAATTGACATCGATCAGCGAGTGGTTGGCGGAAGGAGAGGATGCACGTGTGACGGATGCCAATGGTCGCTGGACGTTGGACAATGTTCCTGAGGGGGATGGCTGGTTGATGCTCAGTGTGACGCATCCGGAGTATGTGAGCGATCTGACGTGGGGTGGGCTGCAACACAAGCAGGGCGTGACGACGGTACAGCTGCGAGAACAAAAGGCGACGATCGTGATGCAACGCGGAGCATCGCTGACTGGAGCGGTGAGGGACCAGCAAGGCAAGGGAGTTGCGGGAGCGGTGGTGGGATGGGGCGACGATCCCTATGGTGACACGGGGATGCACCAGGAACATCGACAGCAGGTGCTCACGGATGCCAATGGCGTGTACCGGTTCCAGCCGATGTCGTCGATGCCGCTGACAGTGACGGTGGTGGCGAAGGGATGGATGCCGGAACTGAAGAAGACGACGGTTTCGCCGGAGCATGCGACGCTTGATTTCCAGTTGAAGAAGGGCAAATCGCTGCGGCTGCGATTTGTCGACAGCGAAGGAAAGGCAATCCCGGAAGTGTGGGTGGGAATCAACGGCTGGCGCGGCTGCAAGTCGCTGTACAACACCATACATCCGATTGTTCTTGAGACGGCGATACCAGAGCAGGCAAACAAGGATGGCATTTTCGAGTGGTCGTGGGCCCCCGACGATACGGTGGACTATCAATTCGCGAAGAAGGGATACAAGTGGGTGAAGAGCAAGTCGATCGTCGCAGGGGAAGGGGGGACTGCGGAGCAGACGATTCAATTGGAGCGGGAGTAGGAATCTGCCCGTTATTTAGCCGGCAGGCTCGCCTGCCGTTCTTTCGATAACGTCGTGGTCATTTACGGGAGGAGCGTGATCCTGTATAGTGTCGTAAGTTTACCGCGAAGTCTGCGGGCGTGGCGGAATTGGCAGACGCGCTAGATTCAGGTTCTAGTGACCAAAAGTCGTGGAGGTTCGACTCCTCTCGCCCGCAAATAAACCAGGACCCTCGGAAGCAGCCGTTTTCGAGGGTCTTCTGTTGCAGTTCTTTTTGGAGGTGACTCATGAGAATCTTTGCGATGGCGCTGGTGTTGGCGGGATGCGGCTTGGCGATCTCCGCATGCACATGTACAGTTACATGGAGATGGGGATGTGGATGTGGATGCTGCGGGCAGTCGACCACGCGGCCTGCCTGTTGCGGCGATAAGTGCAAAACTGGCTGCTGCACAGAGGACAAAAATGGCAATGTCACCTGTAGCAATGGCGGATCGTGCTGCATCAAGGATGAGAAAAAATAATCCTTCCTCCCTCCTTTGATCGCAAAACAGAGCTGCACTCATCAGAGTGCAGTTCGGGAAGCCGCATTACCGGATGGTTCACAACGCTCAACCTCGACGATCCGGGAGAAAAACATGATCGGCGCACAGAAGAAAATCATGAGCGTTGTCGTTGCCTCGTTGCTGGCCTTGGTGGCAGGACCATCCCGGGGGGACGCTCCTTTCCCTCCCGGCGACACCCCTGAAGCCTGGGTGAAGGCGAAAGGCGGCAACGTCAAGGATATTAACGCGAAAATAAACAAAGATGGCCAAACGTTAATGCATCTTGCCGCCGAGGATGGACGTGGGGATGTGCTTACCTGGCTAAAGGCACGAGGCGCGGACATAAATGCCAGGAACAACGAGGGCAATACGCCCATGTATGAGGCCGCTCGGCAGCTGCACGCCGATGCCATGTGGTGGTTGAAACAGCAGGGCGCGGATATCAACATCAAAGACAAGGACGGCTCCACGCCCATGCATTGGGCGGCTCAGAGAGGTCAGCTCGATATCTTGAAGTGGCTGAAAGAGCTTGGCATGGATGTCAATGCCAAAAACAATGACGGCCAGACGCCCCTGCATATGGCGGCCAAGGAAGGACGCCTTGAAGCCATGAAGTGGCTGAAAGAACAAGGCTCGGATGTCGATATCAAGAGCAAATGCGGCGAGACGCCCATGTATATGGCGGCTTGGGGAGGCCACCTCGATGCCATGAAGTGGTTAAAGGAGCAAGGCGCGAACGTCAACGCCAAAACCGACATCGGCTATACGATCATGCATCAGGCCGCCACAAGTAACTGTAACGCTTATAATCATGAAGATGCAATCACTATCATGAAGTGGTTAAAAGAACAAGGTATGGACATAAACGCCAAGGATGATCAGGGCAGAACGCCGTTATCTGTCGCGGAGACTAGAGCATTTTTCACTCGCCCGTAGCGTTTTGGAGCCCCGCATGGCAATGCGGGGCTTTTGGCTCTCGCTTCCTGCGCATGTCATCACGCCACGACCACATGAAAAATGCTCTAACGAAGCGAAAGAGTGGCTACGCGTCAATGGCGGCACAAAATAGCGACGAGGTGCTCTGTCCCACCCTGCCAATTTGACAATCCGAGACGCGACCGTTAGGGCGCGTTGGGTTTAATTTGGGGAGAAAACGCTCCCTGACGGTCGCGTCTCGGATTGTCCTATGCCATCTGGTGGAGGGTCGAGACAGAGCCGCGACGAGGCCGTATACAATTGCTTCGGAGGGAAGGTGGGAAGAGGCGAACGTCGCAACTATTCGGTGTCGAGTTTGTAGTAGAGAGTGCGGCGTGGCAGGCCGAGGACCTTGGCCAGTTCGACCTTGGTCATTTCCGGACTGTGTTTGGCGGCCTGCTGGATGATGGTCTTCTCGAAAAGCTCCACGGCCTCCTTCAGAGTCAGGCGGCGGGAACGAATCTGGGCGACAAGATTGTCGGCAATGGCGGTCGGAATCAGCTCGCGGCTCTCTGGCTCATCAGGCGATTCAAAAAGATGCCGCGGCAGATCGGCGAGCTCAATGCGGTCGCCCTGCGATTTGAAAACAAGCGTCTGACGAATGATGTTCTCAAGTTCGCGGACGTTGCCGGCGCCGGCCTTGCGCTTGAGAAGTTCGTAAACCTGCGGATCGACTTCGCGGATAGTTTGGGTGCAGTAGTGTTGATATTTTCGAACGAAGTGCTGTACCAACAGCGGAATATCTTCAGTTCGCTGGCGGAGCGGCGGAACAGAAAGGTGGATAACATTCAGACGCTGATAGAGATCCAGTCGGAACTCGCCCTTGGCCACTTTTTCCTGCAGCGAAATGTTGGTCGCCGCGATCACGCGAACATCAATAGGTTCTTCCTTGTCGGCCCCGACCGGCATCACGCGCCGTTCCTGAAGAACGCGGAGAAGCTTGGGCTGCAGGTGCAGCGGCAGCTCGGAAATTTCATCAAGGAAAATAGTACCCTTGTTCGCGGTGCGGAAGTACCCCAGACGTGCATCCGTGGCACCTGAGAACGCCCCTTTGGTATGTCCGAAGAGTTCAGACTCCGCGAGCGTGCCGGTGATCGCGGCACAGTTAACTGGGATGAACGCGAGTTTCCCGCGTTTGGGATCGAGGCGGTGAATGGCTTCGGCGAGGAGCTGTTTACCTGTGCCCGACTCGCCGTGGATCAGGACGGTGGCATCGGAGACCTGAGCGCCGCGGTAGACCTGTACGATCAGCTCTTGCATAGCCGGGCTGATCGCTCGAATGCCGACGGTATCCAAAAGAACCTTCGGATCGGATGCTTGCGGCGCAGCGGTGGCGGCCGGCTCCTCCAGCAGACGCGTAAGACGATCTTTCCAATCAGCAGCATCGGTGTCAACGAAATGCTTGACGCCGAGCTTGATCGCGGAGCAGCAGGCTTCGATCGAAAGACCGTTCTGGGTTAACAGGATCACCGGCGGACGGTGCGGCACTTTCTGAAGACGCGCCAGCAGCGTAAAGGTTTCAGCAATGGGCAACGGTGACAGAGGCAGTGCGTTAGCAATACGCGCAGGAACGGAGGAGGGGGGGGCTTCCCGGCAGGTCAGCAGAATGGCGGCGACCTGGTTGGTAGCTGCTGAAAGGTGATCGACGAGCTGGTCATGAGCAAGGGGCTGACACTCAAAGCCTACAGGGCTCTGCCAATCTTGCAGGATAGCGGGATCACCGACATAAAAGAGCGTCGCTGTGGATGGCGACAAATGAAGGGTGCTCAAAGCTCACACTCCCTACTGCAAGCCGTGCAAACAGGCACGACAGGCAGTCTCTCTCTCTCTCCGACACTGGCGACCTACCAGTATCTCTCTCTCTTGGGGCTGCGGCTTCCAATTGATGCCACTCCCAAGTGGAAGCGACGGAAACCAACAGCTTCCGTATATGAATACCACGGATTTGTGCAAAGTCAAACTCTTTTTGTGTTTTTTCGGACGTTGCATTCGATTTTATCGGGTATGATACCGCCCAGCCAAGCTGGGACTGTTGCTGATAAAGGATGGGGTCATGCCAAAGCATCATGGACAGTTGTGGACGATCGTAGCGAACCTGTTCGCGGTAGCAATCGTTGTAAGTGCTTGTCACAGCAGCTCATCTGTGACGAAACCGCCTGTGCCGGACGGTCACGATGATGTACGACGCATCAGCAGGAAGGAAATCATTCTGGATTTTGAGAAAGAGGTGGCAGGAGTAGCGTGGATAGAAACTGGGCAATCTGGCTCGACGCAGTCAGGGGGTATGCCCCAAAAAGGTGAGGGGTTGTTAGCCCCCAGCTCTGCCGAGGGGTCATCGGAAGCGATGACTCAAAAAGGTGAGCGGAGTGCCGGAGAGACCGGGGTGGTGCTAAGCCGGAGCGCAACGAGGCCATTGATGGGGCTTTGGTGCTTGAAAGCATCGCTTGGAAAGGGGAGAGAGGTGGGAGGAGGGGGCATGATGGTGCATCGTTTTGAAAAGCCGATGGCGTGGGGAGGGGGGACATTCAACGTCGTAACGGCCGGGGTAATGCACACGGCAACGGCACAGCGCAACGGCGAGTATATCGCTCGCTTGTTTGTAGTGGATGCGGCAGGGAAGAAATTTTTCGGAGATCCGCTGCCTGTGACGGGACAGTGGCAGGAATTGCTGCTGGATTTGAAAACGGCGAGCGAGGAGGAGGGGGGGGGGGGGGGGGGGGGAAAATTGGCCCAGAACGGGGGGGTGGG
>Ga0123357_10015161_pt1 | contig 10097 bp, 5 predicted proteins | sample TergutEmb28metaG_FD_89873 | JGI IMG/M metagenome (GOLD analysis project Ga0123357, IMG submission 89873) | Embiratermes neotenicus P4 segment gut microbial communities from Petit-Saut dam, French Guiana - Emb289 P4 | ecosystem: Host-associated > Arthropoda: Insects > Digestive system > Gut ... | reverse complement strand
TATGTCACTCACAAGTGACTTTGATGTTACGTACAGCTATTAACATTACAGCAACCACATATTCCTGCCAGTTTCAATATGTATTTGGTAATCAATAAGTGAGTAACAGCTGTCAAAGTTTCAAACTTCTCTGGCCATTATCTCCATAACCGTTCGACTTTGGATATAGGTGTTTTGGGTTATATCGGTATAGTTTAACATAAGGAACACTCTCCCAAAGTCTGGCACATTCCTCCTGGGACACCCTGTATATATATATATATAGTGATTAGACGGGTAGTATTTTCATTGTTTTAAATATATTCTTATGTAATTCTTATTATTTTACCAATTAATCTCATTCCATGAACAAAAGCCTGTACCAAAAGTTCCCTGTATTACAAATCACCTTGCACGGCCTACCTTCTCTACCATGTTCCCATTCTGCTGCTCCATTTTCTGTGCTCCTTGGGCTTCATAGTACTCTCACACAATCTGTCGTCACAGTTCCAACAGTGATTTCCCATGCCTCTAGCCCCCCTTATATAAATCCTGTCTTGATTGGCACTTAGTTTCACCTGGGAAGGAACCCTGGCAGTCCTTGCAATGGAGGCTGGATGGGCCGCAGAGCTGGTCTGGACATTTTGGCGATGAGAAATATTTGTTGCCTTTACCAGGATTTGAGCTGTGGATACTCCAGTTCATAGCCTAGCCACTGTACCAACTACACTATCCTGGCTAATACTAAAACATATGAAGGTTAGCCAGAAATTAAAGATACAAAACAGGTGTAGAGTTTCAATTGGGAAGATTTAGACTTCCCACTCATAACCCAGACCTTGCTCCCAGCGATTTCCATTTGTTTTTACATTTAAAGAAACATCTGGCTTGCCAGAAGTTTCACAAAGATGACGAGGTGAAAAACGAAGTCACTGTGTGGCTGCGTGTGCAGGCAGCGGAGTTCTATCACATGGGAATACAAAAACTTGTACCAAGGCTAAACAAATGCCTTGACGAGGGTTGTGATTATGTTGAAAAATAGCTAGAGGTATGTGTTAAAAAGAGTTTTTTCACTCAATTTTATTAATAAATATTTAAAAAAATATTATTTCCTTTCTATCTTTATTTCCTGGACATTATACGTACATTTAATGTTATACTTTTGCATAATAAGATAGTTATTTTATGCACTTGGGAGAGGGAGAGAATAACATGAGGTTGGAGGAAGCTGAATGAGGAAGGGTTTTATTATTTATTTCATACCAGAATAAAGTCTCTGTTTTTTGCCTGTATGATCTCTGTTTTACACTTCATAAACACGTACTGTACTGCATGTTTTTACTCCACATCATCTGCAAACACAATGTATGAAATGTTACATTAAACCCCATCCATAATGCTCATCAAGGTAAAGCCACAGATCCTTATTTTTTAGTAGAATTTGTAATTTGCAGGTGCCATATATTGTCACTGCTGACTTTATGAATAAGACAGGCTTATGCATGCATGGCAGGCATGATTGAGATGAAGAATGCACATAAAATTTTATATGAAATACCTGAAAGGAATAGACTATTTCAGAGGTTTGGGTATAGATTGGAGGTTGAGGTTAAAAGTTACTGTTGAGAAATGGAGCATGACAGTGTGGTGACAAAGTATTGTTTCAGAGGTTTGGGTATAGATTGGAGGTTGAGGTTAAAAGTTACTGTTGAGAAATGGAGCATGACAGTGTGGTGACAAAGTATTGTTGAAACAAACAGTTTTGTATTAAGCCACAATGGATTATGTCAAGCAAGATGATTGCCAGTGGCTGGTACCATCTTGACATCAATGGTCCTAGGATAAACCCAGTGAACGCTTGTGACTTGACCTGACTGCTTTTCACATCATTGACGAATGGACCATCCAGTGACCAATGAATAAGGTTCAGATTGGCAGCCTTTTACTGAGGGCACATTTGGATTCCGGTTTGTTAAGATCATTGGTTGTGTTTGACTTTTTGGAGGTTTAAGCAAATGCTCAGGATTAGTGTTCTGGTGAGGACTGGGTAGCTCAGTCGGTATAGCGACTGACTATGGGCTGGACGGTCCGGGATCGAATCCCGGTGGGGACGAGATTTTCCGCCCATCCAGAACGGCCCTGGGGCCCACCCAGCCTCATATAAAATGGGTACCGGGTCTTTCCCTGGGGTTAAGTGCGGCCGGGGCGTGCTGCTGACCACTCACCCCCTTCTAGTGCCGCAGTCATGGAAGAGTAGAGCTATACCGCTGCCCACCCTCTGGGCCACACCAGGCCTGTAACAGGAAACTTTAGTGTTCTGGCACAGACTGGATGTATCATGGCTGCAAGATATCCTTGATAGACTGCAGGTGAAGAATGTTTACAAATGAGGGTCTAAGGGTTTTTGTGGGTATTCACCATCATGGTAGCTCATGGTTTATCAAGTCTTGTTTTAGGTTCTGGTGTTTTCTTGGAGACAGGTCTTCTATTAGCTGTACCTGCCTTGAGTTTCAGTTCCAGTTCGTACCTAATGTTTGCACTGTTCTGGCCTTGATTTCAGTATTCATATTTGCTTTACGGTCAACAGAGGCTTTGCCTTTGACCGTTTTTCAACCTTCAGCATAGTTTGTTTTTCAAGATCATGAAGTTTTATCTGGTCCAGAATTTATATAATAGCAAATGTAATTTCTGTTGGTTTTGGAGTTTGTAGATGTGCCTTATTTTTTTCCTGCTGGCTACTTTTGCTTCATTGTGATATGCTAATTACAAGTGTATTAGAGCCTTGCCTTTCTTACTGTCCTAGCAGGCATGACCTCCAGCACAGGTTCACCAAGAAACATGTCACCCCTTAGTATCAATTCTGATGAAACTTATTGCTCTTCACCAGGTTTCCTATTGGCTGCCCTGGGGAACTTTGTACTCAAACTTGTATTACCACTGGTTCTGCATGGAGGAGCAAAAGTTACACCCTCCTTTGTTAGGAAGCCCTCTGCAGCATATTACTGGCAGTTGTGAGAGAAGAGGCATATAAATGGACAGGCACACTTGTGCTGTATCGGGTATGGAGCTGGAGGGGACTAGTGTCTTGATTTAAGTTCATTAGATTTTGGTTGCCTGGTAATTGCTAACAGGCCACCTTTATTTTAAACAAAACTATTTGGACATCCACCAGAATATTACTAGAAGAAGGCTTTGTTGTTCCCCTCCTATTTCTTATCAAAACTTAATGGTGTATACATTACTTATTATTCTCCCTTTAAAAATGTTAATGTTAAGATTGCCTTTTCGTAGGACCAGTTATTGTAGACATCACAGTCCTGGTGCAGTTTAAGGATCCTGGTCTACCCGTACCCCCACATGTGACATAGAAAGCTGTAGTGTGAGCAGAAAAATGTATCATTGCTCTCAGATCTTCAGAGAATATAGTCGCGAGCTTTTGTCAGTCGTGGTACATACCATACTTACATTGAGCTGTTGTAGTGAAACAGTGGTTGCACATAAATATATGTGGGAAGACAGTGACGTTCTGGGATTCCATGAGAACAGTGGCATGCAATAACATCAAATTTTTCTAATCTTCATGTTTTGCATATTCCATGTATTTTATTTCACTGTTCATTAAACTCAGCAAGTGTATTTTTTGGACTTTAATGAATAATAAAACTTTTTACTTGTCATCAAAGTAATGTCCCTTGACTGTTACAAACTTCTTACTTGTTTCTAAAATTTGAGCTAGAACTTCCCTTTCACTTCTTGTTGGCTGTCGTAACAAGAACTGACAAACTGTCTTCAGTTTGTTTATGCACCACATCATACTTGCATAACAGTATCAGTTCTTTTGTTTTATTGTTTGACCACCTACAGCTGGTAACACACCTGGCAAAACACTGCTTGACTGCCAAGAGAGGCTGCATTCAGCACTGATATGAAAACCAATCAAATATCTGTTTTTCGCTCCCACTCTTTCATTGCTGTCCTGAGCACTGTGACTGTCACGGGATGCCCCAGTGGATGCAGACTTTATGTGTGGTGAAGCTTCCATGCTGGATATTCCAGTGAAAGACTGCATATTGTATGTGGCAATTACATTTTTTTGTTGATGTTGGCAAGGTGATAGTGAAGGGACTGCAATGCAAATGGTAAAGATATTCCATTGGAATGTGAGGAGTCGGTGTTTAGTGTGTGTGTGTGTCTGCCTAATTATATGTCATGATGTAATGTTCAATTCAGTACCACTTTTGTAACGTATTTTCATTATTGTATTTCATTGTGATGAATTCTGTAACAATGCAAATCATTGCAGTAGCATTTTAAAAATGTTATAAGGCTTGATGTAATTGTCATTTTTTGTGTGTGGGAATACATGTCAAGTATGTTGCTGTTTCAGGTGTTGATGGAGAGTGCAACTTTCATACTCACGAGGGGAATCCAGGAGATGCCCGTGCTTCCCTGCTAACAACGATGGGAGTTTTCTCGAATAAAGGCATGTACCATGGTAGGTGATAATTATGGAGTATGTTTGGAAATTTCAAAGTTTTTCTTTTAATGAGCTGTGTTCTGCATATGGCGAATGACAATTGGCAGGTTAATTTGACATATCTGTGTACTTTATGTGCTGTAATTGTTTCCATTTGTTGACAGTTGTGAAGTGGTACTGTTGAGTTGCTGTTCCAGGTGCCATAGGATATGACCAGCATCATTCTTAGGTAAGACCCCTTGAAAGTTGACCTGGAACACTGCACAATAACAAACAAGGATTCACAAGAATAGGTGTTACTGTGCCAGGTATTATGATGTTTGGAAGGTGAAATTCAAAGTATCATCTTGAATTTGTCGTCATTTTACAATGCATGACACTATGTTTCCATTGTTTGTTGCAGAATTTCAAGTTTACAGCTGTGTTTAGTTTTGTGACAATACTTGGGGCATTCCTAGTCTTGTGTTAATTGTTATTTTTCTGTGACCCCACAAGGAAAATTGCATATTTTTCAAGTATCCTACCTTTTTATTTTATCTGGTTTTATACCAGAATTTTTTGAATATTCATGTTGGACATCCTAAACCTTCTCACCTCTTTTTATTCATAATAATGAATTATGTTATAGGGCAAAAATTATGCCATCCTGGATACTGCAGCTGAGCTGCTTGACAAAAATTAAAGAAATTAGATATCCTGAATGAAAGGAACACAGGTTCCACAAATCTTTCAAAGGTCTAGGCATTACCTCAAACTTTTAGCCACAATAAGGATACATGAAGCAAGTTCCATTCTGAAGACCCACAAATATTAGGCACAACCACTGTACAAAATTTAGCCATATGGGATTCATGCACCATGAAAAACAATGTCAGTGCATTTGAACTTTCAAGTAACTCACCTTTGTTGTGTTTCAGTACAGTTTTATTTTGCCAAGCATTGGCATTCAGTAGGTATGAAACATACAAATGTGAAACTTACAAAATTGACTGCTGATTCACTTATCAGAAGATGCCCCAAATATCACACTTTAAACTGCATACTAATCTCTAAATGCACAGGTTTCTTTGTGCATAAAATAGGCAGGGTCTGGAGTGATCCTGGGGACATAACATGATGCTGTTTGGCTGTAATAATCTGGTCCTGTAAGTTGGGAAAAGGAAGGGTAGTTAAGCCTCTGAATCATGAAATTAATGTAAATAATACTTAATAACTGGGTCCTTACCTTCCATAAGACACACAGTTTCCATTACAAAGGTCAAACAAATATTGCTGTTTAGGGAAGTGAGTGTTGTTTATTAGAAGAGTGGTATACAACGAATAATTACACTGGGGTGTGGGGTGCAGAGTCTGTTCAGTGATAGGGCAGGCAGTACATACAGTTAATGACTGCTGAATAGGTGTGAGCTCCTGTGATCGATACAGAAGTAAAAGCAACGGTTACTGGATTCTCGTATTGATAGGGTAAATTGAAAAATCATGTGTCACCTTATAGTAGATTTATTTAAATATCATACTAGATATTTTTGTGGTAACTATTTGATTGCCATCAGTCAGGTAGGTTTATTTTTACAATCATTCGAGTAACTTCCATTCAGTTGCTGATTTTCATATAAACTCATACAGTTGTTGCTACTTGCATATTTTCATCCTGATTCTGTTGTGTGAATAATATACATAATCCGAGTGATAAGTAAAATAAAAATATTTTTTCCTTAGTTTTACCTTGATGGTAGACTGTGCACTGGGCATAACAGGAAATGGTATGAAGCTATTTTTTGTTGTTGTAGAGGGTGGCTTGCAAGTTGCAATAGTTTTTTTTTAAAAGTGTTCTTATGATGTTATTTAAATGTTTATGGTTTACTCAGTCCAAAAAAAAATATTCTTTTCTGTATGCTGCAGTTGTGTTACATTTATGCCTCTCATATATTGTTAAGACTGTGTTGGTATGTTTGCCTTAGCTTTGTTTTCATCATAAGTGATTAGAATATTGTCTACACATCTACAAGGTGCCTGAGAAGTCATATGCCCGACTTGTTTATTGATTTGTCATTATGTCTGCATATTATGACTTGGCATTACTTTACATGATTTGACAACCCTGTGTGGCAATGCACATGTGACAAAACTGCGATGAGCCAACACCCAGGTCACATTTCCTCATGAGTAGTGTGTTGTGTAAACATGGGAATGACAGTTATGAGCAGTTAGTCCATTGAGGAGAGTTTGGTAGCAGGTGTTTGGATGCATAAAGACAGCACATGTGATGACACGATTTCAACAGAGATTTGGGAAGCCATGTCAATGTAGAGCAACTTTCAGTGTGGAAAAAAGTGTGTTTATATAGAGGAATATTAAGGATTCTCCTCAGAGCAGTCGACCAATATCCAGAAAGGTGACCTGTGCTGTGGTTGCCGCTTTCGTTGAATGATCACCACACAAGTCTATGCAGAAACGATCAACGGAACTTGGAATACTACATTTGACCATGTTTGACCACAAGAGGGACCTGGTGATGAAGTCATTTTGGCCAGTGTTTGTAATTGAACTCAGCAATACTGACATGAGACTGTCACAAAGCATGTGCTTTGTTGTTGGAATGATTTCTGGTAGCATTGTCTCAAGGGAAAGTTCTCTTTTCAGATGAATGTGCAGTTTACTGCAGTTTCCTATATTGGAATGTTTTTTGGGACGAAACAGAATCCTTGTTGCATGCCTGAAATGTAAGACCACCCACAATTCATGAAAATGGTGCAGGTCATTGGCCCATATTTCTTTGTTGGAACTATTAGTGGTGTTACATATATTAAATGTGGAATAATGTTATACTAGAGCCAAGCAACAATGGGATAATGTAACAGGTGTCATTTCAGCAAGACAGTGCTCCAGCGCATTTCATCCTGACTGTGTGTGAATTCCTTGATGAATCATTAACAGTTCAGTTTATTGGTTGGGGTTGTGAAACATCCCCTTTGCCACTGCTATGGTGGCCATGTAGTCCTAACTTGAGCACACCTGATAACAGCCTGTGCACCAACTTTATATTGTGCGTCATCATTACTGATACCTGCATCTCTTGAACACCATGAATTCCATAGAAGAGGTCACAAAGGATGTGATGACGATATAGCGCTGTGAGGACCATGTTGGGTTCTCACAGGGATCTGCCAGATGCACAATGCAGGTAGGGTGATATAAATAAATAAGTCAGGTGTGCAGTGTCTTCTCGGACATCCTGTAGGATAATGAATTAATGCTTTACTTTTGCTACTGCTTTTTGTAAATTTACCTTCCAAATTCTGTAGAAAGTTCTTGAGTATTGACCTGGAAGTAGGCAATCCCAAAGGTACCCCTTTCTCGTATTTATAATGTGATCCATGAAAATGAAGACAATTTTATTTGCATTAGAATTTATTAGATAGGCCATTTATTTATGACTCTTGATGTGTTAATTTTTGATTAGTCATGCCATAATTTTTATTGGTACATTTATAAACATGTTGAAATATGTAACTTCTATACCCAACATGATCAGTTCAAATTCTTGTTTCACTTTAATAGTTTTGCTAAATGTGTATATTTTTCTCTGCTACATTCATTAGGGAGGTTTGGCATAGACTTCAGTTGTTCCACCACTGAAAATAATGCCTGGTAACATTTCCAAGAAAGATCCAATAATTTTTTTGGCCTACTTGTAATGAATAGTTGTAACAGTATGTCTCTTAGCTTCACTATGCTTTTTTGTCTGTATGTGTGTGCGACTCAAGCCCCTGTACAGATTTTTATAGAATTTTTTATTGGGGAGTTTACTAAAATTTATTAATGGTGCAGTTTTTGTTCAAGTGGAACAATAATGGACATGTCACTGAAGACCTATATTAATTTCTGAGTGCACATCTAGCATTATTTGGACAAGAAATTTCCTTACACAAAACCTGTAGAATAGAATGAAGCATGCATTTTATGCCCTGTGTGTTTTTAAGTAAGCCATATGGTTTTTGATACAGATAAAGAAGATGATGTGAACATGCCAGAATTGTTACAGTTTGTTTGCATTTCCAAACATGTTTTTAATTTTGTAGTACTGAATGCAATTTCTGGTGCCATTTAATTTGCTAATTTTTAACCTTTATGATGAGCTGTTGGAAGAGTGACAATTTGAGTCCAAGTCTGATGGTTGTGTACATGAAGAAACATATGGCTATTGTTACAGCCAGGCCTGTAGTTAATTAAAATTCCCAGTTTTTTTTAGTAAATAGAAGGATAAGTGTATAATACAGGATGACATTAAGAGGTCAGTTTTTCACCACCATGTAAACGGGAACTGAACTTACTGAGACATCGAAAGGTAAGAGGAAGAGTCGGTGGCATAACGGCAGTGCAGTTGAGGAAGATAAACTTAAGGTAATGCATTATAATATTTTGGTGTGTGGTGTTCTTATATGTATGGTCTCCATTGTTGATTCAGTCATATTGGGTCCTTGGATAAAATGTGAAGTGTTTCTGTACAGGCATGACTTTAACACTTCACAGATTCTCAGCCTCAATACTCTTCCAGAATATGTGCTGTTGGGGTAAGAGCCAAGAGTAATTTTTGGATAGGAGACTGGGTGAGTTTCAGAGCTGGGCTGCAGCAAGGTTTGGAAGAAACAGCCAGCCTGTGTTAGGAATTGAACTCCACTCATGTTGTGTTAGGAAAATTATTTGTGGTGTACTGTATTGAGTTTTGGAGGAACTGGATATAGAATACAAAGGTTTCAGTTGCTAGGAACATGTATCATAGTATTTGTTTTGATGCCTCCCATAAATCCAACCCCTCGTCAGTACCTCAGGGCTACATGGATTCGTACCCTGAGTCACATGGGAGGCGGCAACAGGTGTGGATGGGATACCCTGTTGAGGGTTACCACAACACACGCTGGCTAACTGGGGTCTGGTCTACCCAAGCCAAGGTGGAAGGTATCATGCTGAAGGCTGCATGGCACTGAGGAAGTGATAGCTGTGTCGTAAACAATCCCCTTGGGGAACCAGGCTGCATCCCATTGTATGTAGGCCTTCTGTCTGCATGGGGCTCCGTGTTTTTCCCCTATTTTGTTGGAGGGCTTCTTAAGTGGGGACTCTGACAGATATAAATGGATGAATAAACCATTGGCTCTGAAGACAGAGCATCTCTGTCCATAGGGACCCCTGTTGGGTGAACAGGGCTACCTTACCGCGGACTTTGAGGAAATGGTGATTTATCAGGGGACATGCAGAAGAAAGCTCTGGAAGTGGGTGTATCTCTCCATTGGGGAACCTGGGGGGGGTTCCGTTTACTGGGAACTTTTAGAGATAGTTGAAGGAGGGCTCTGGAAAAGGAGCATCTCTCTTTGCGTGAGCTCTGTTAGGGGAGCCTGGAGGAGGGGCTCCTTTACTGAGGATCCAGAATGATATGTAAAAGAAGGCTCTGGAGACATGAGTCTCTCTACAAGGGGGGGGGCTCATTTACCAGGGACTTAATATGTAGAAGAAGGTACTGTACGTGGGTGGATCCAAAATTTTCCGGACTAACGCTGTAAAAACCATAAAACTCACCATAAGGCCTATCGGCCGCCGTCGCCCTCTAAGTAGTTCCCTCCCGCATATAGACACCGGTCCCACC
>Ga0123357_10015158_pt1 | contig 10098 bp, 5 predicted proteins | sample TergutEmb28metaG_FD_89873 | JGI IMG/M metagenome (GOLD analysis project Ga0123357, IMG submission 89873) | Embiratermes neotenicus P4 segment gut microbial communities from Petit-Saut dam, French Guiana - Emb289 P4 | ecosystem: Host-associated > Arthropoda: Insects > Digestive system > Gut ... | reverse complement strand
TTGTCCTTAGACTTCCAAGTACTTTACGCAGGTGGCAGCTGATCTGTTATCTTGTGACGTCAGAGCTACCGTGCGCTGTAGCGCACACGCCAAGGTCTCTCCATTACAAAGTCTCGTTGTCGGGCAAGCGCATTGGACAAGTATGACGTCATGGACGGCGTATAGTACGTCGACTCCGATGAAGCCCACACTTTTCTCTGGCTATTATCTCCGTAACCGTTCTACTTTTGACATAGGTGTTTTGGTTTATATCGGTATAGTATAACATGAGGAACACTCTCCCGAATTCTGGTCCGTTCCTCCTGTTACACCCCGTATATATGGGGTTCATTAGACGGTGCTTTCAACACCTCAGTCTATATACCATCGAAAGTACGTTGACTAGTATGGGGTGAAATGAAATAGATTTGAAATGAAGCGGACATTTCCTAATGCAATATTATATTGCGGCATTTGTCAGCAGAGGCTGGGGAAACCACAAAAATCCTTGTCTAAATAGGCAGAATCCTGTTTTTTATTTGAACCTATTACCACCACCATCACCACCCCCCTCTCGTGAGGACTTTTGTTCGATAGGCACAATGACCATAAAAGTAAAATGCTACCGTTGCCACAAAATCCGAGGAAAATCATGGAAGTTCCGAAGGCATGTCTTTCCTTGGGTGAAGTCCTGATAAAAATGTGGTTCTCCCTCACTCCCTCTGAGATTTGAAGTTTCTTTATAGAGTTCACAAGAACTGTCTACTGAAATGTGTCCTGAGCCAGATTAATCCTGTCCATATTCAACACTCCTTTAGAATGCGTTTTAGCATTATCCTCCCACCTACTCCTAGGTCTACAAAATATATTTCCCGCATTTCTCCATGCTAAAGTTTTCTCAGAGTTTTAATTTTCCTGTATAAATCTTTTCTTCGTGGAAGGCTCTTAAACCTCGAAACGTGACTTCGTGTGTCGTTCGTCCAGATATATGGAAAGGTGTGGCGTTTTCCCCGAGATTTAAATTTGAAAAGAGTTTAATTTCTAATGAAAAAAATTGTACCTATACAGAACATGAAGGTGTGTTGTGAATTGGATTGTAGCTCTTCTCGTTCTTTACCTGCACTGTAGATCACACGAGCAGTCAACTGTATAATCCAACTGCTTTCCCTCTATGAAGTAACCCCGAAACCATTGAATATGAAACTGAACGTATTCCAGATCCGGTCTGGACGCCTTAGAAAAGTGATAAATTTCTTGCCCCTGCAGGTTATTGAACCACGAATCGCAGACAACAAACCTCTCTCCCAGTCACAATACCGACAAAGCTAGTCATTCATTCCCCAGTATGTCTTACGATAGGTCAATAATATCTTCCAAAACGATTTTGCCGCAGAGTGCGATCTTTTGCTTCCTTTTTTTAATATCCAGTAACTTCGCGTTTCCTTAAGGTCACCCAGTATCTGCTTACGTCTTCTTCTTCCTCATCTTCCCGTCACTTTTATCCGTCCTTTTATGTGTCCTTCAATTACGCGTTTTAGAAAGCACTTCCTTCGCAGGAAATGACCAGTCCAGTCAAACCACCTGCTTTTTATTGTATGTGGGGTGTTCCTTTCTTTATTGATTCTTTGTAATACGTCTTCATTTTTCACGCGTTAGGATCAACTGATCTTCTCCATCCTTGTCCAGCACCACATTTCAACCATAACGATGCTATACCGGCCTCCAATTGTCCATAGGCACGAAACATTTCTATACTCTCCTGCTGCAAAGTTTTTAAGTCATGCTTCGCAATCGCCAGTAGTTTTTGGGTAGGTACCGCACTTTACAACATATTTTAAGTTATTAAGTTTTGATAGTGACAATTTTCTTCAGGTTTTCCCCTGTTAATTGAACAAAATTAATAAAATTAATAAAAGGGACACCTTTGCAAATCGTGTCCGTGTAGCGTCATGTTTTATTTTTGAAAATATTGAATAGATTTCTATCAAATTTTTTTCCAAACAAAGACGTCGGAAAAATTTTATTTTTGTTCGTGTCGATCAAACACACTTATCGAAATGAAGATAAAATTGAACGGTTTTCATTAACTGAAAGCATTAGGTGTCAAGGGTAGTATAGACATTCATGTTTGAAATTGGGGAAAAACGTCGCAAGATGTTACGATGATATTTACGCTACCAAGATCTGAAATGTGTATCTGTCAGATAGAATTGCGTATCTACACCAATCTTCTCTTGCTTTAAGTTTTCGGGAGTATATGTGTTTGGGTGTGGTGTTAGATTTGGGAACGTGTGCTGCTTCATAATTGATCTGTATTCTGACGCGTCTGAATTGTGGAACGTGTAGATGAAAGGTTTTAGATCGGAGCATTGCGTCTGCCCGTCATCCGTAAAATAAGGGTAAAACATCTCTCGTGTCGTTTGTAGTCCGAAGCAATACTGCTGAATAGGCACAGCAAACCTGTAGTGCAGCTTGCATTACAATGGCTCCAAGACTGTGCCATGTGCACATGTGGTACTGACATAGCTGTTCGGTTTGTTTATGTGCTCAAAATGATATACAGGCTTGAAATATTGATTACATGAAGAACTGTCGAACTATACACAGCTTTTCTCTTTAGGAAACGCCATGATGCATGTCTTAGAGGCAAGAAATTCCTTTATTGGAGTACGCAGGAAGGCCTGCATTATATTTCATCCTGAGACAGTTCTATGCAATTCCAATACTCAAAAGGAGTTTTCATAAAACCCATATCAGTGTTATTCTTTAGTTATCCTTATAAAAGTTTTCAGTGAGACGTTCATTCGAATATGACGGCTTATCGCTGTTTGGGAAGTGAGCAACACACGTTACGAAAAACTTGTAAGATATTAATTTTATTAGACTTTTAAAACTAAACTGTTCTTACCACCTGGTTTAAAAATAAAAAATCCTATCTGGTGCTCACATTGCCTTTTTGTGCTGTGTATCGATCTTAGAACAAACAGCGACTTTTGCCTTACAATCTCAATTGATTCTTTACTATAACCGAGGTGGATAGTGTTTACGGCGCAGTATGCACTGAGTCCTTATATAAAACAACACGTTTTGTGTCTAAATAGTTCATTTCAGTATTATTTATGAATATTAAATGGGACAGTTTACAGACATTATTTTTAAATAATATTACTTTCATTATTGTACATTACACCTTCTTATAAAATCTTGTACAAGCTATTCATTGCTTAACTACAGCTGAAACATGCTGCTGTTTTAGGATCTCTATGTCAACCATATATTGTGTTAGTCGGATATTTATTGGTTTTATCTATATGCAACATAAGGACAAGAGTCACGTTTATTATTATTATTATTATTATTATTATTATTATTGTCATTATCATCATCCTCAATATCTTTTATTGTGCACTGAGCGCTATTTCTTCTAAGTACACAGTCGGAGAATGAAGATGACTACAGAAGTTTATATAACACCGAGGATTAGAATACGTGGAGTTATACATCACTACCCTATACCTTCATGTCATTATGCATTTTTAAGCACAAGGACGACCTGACTTTTACATATCATTTCTTATACGATATTCAGGAAAAATGAACTAGTAGAATCTTTAGCGTTGTGTTTATTTCTATCTGCATAAAAATGTGCTCTATTGGCCGTTCCAGTGTTCTTATTATATTAATAGCAAACTGCTCGTTGTTACTTAGTTAGCCAAGTAATTTCTAGCCTTGTCAGTAACCTACAGTTTCACTGACTATTCTGTGCTGTACGAGTTTAGTCCATACCTTATACTCCAATTTCCAAGGACGTTCCTATTTCTTGTGTTTTTACTAGCGTTTCTTGTGAATTTTTCCGTTTCCATGCTTAAACGGTATAGTGACTGGCTACGGGGTGGACGGTCCTGGGGTTGAAATCCGGTGGATGCGAAATTTTACGTGCCCGTCCAGACAGGCACGGGGCACACCGAACCTCCTGCACAATGCGTATGGGGTCCTTCCCGGGTGTAAAGTGGCCTGGACGTCTCTTCTAGTTTCGAGGCTGCGAATGAGTTTGAGGTATGTCTCCTTCTTCCCTCTTTGCTTTCCTATGCATGTAATGCGGTGACCTTTATCTTTACTATATATTTCTTACTTAACACGCTCATACGCTATTCTGTCCATGAGTTTCTAGGTCCTTCCTCTGACGTCCAAACACTCTCCTAGGTAACCTGGTCTCATACACTCTTAATATTTTTTTCCTCCACTTCTTGTTAAGAAATCAAGTTTACGAGGTTTGTTCAAAAAGTATCCGGACTGACCAAAGTACATGAAGTAGATAAGACTTACGGGGTTTTAACCCAATCTGTCTTCAACATAGTTCCCTTCCGCAGCTACACACTTCGCCCAACGTTTCTACCACGGTTGGAAACATTTTGCGAACTCTCCTTTCGGGTTGTCTAATAGTGTCTTCGTCGAGTTTCGTTTGATGTCCTCCGTTGCCTCAAATCGGTATCCTTTCAGAACTTTCTTAAGCCTTGGGAATAGGAAAAAGTCACACGGTGCGAGATCTGGTGAGTATGGCGGCTGCTGCAAGTGAGAAGTTCCGTGTTTGGCCAAAAACTGCTGCACAAGATTTGAAGTGTGTGCGGGCGCATTGTCGTGGTGCAGGATCCAGTCGCCATCCCGCCATTTTTCCGGTCGTTTTCGTTTAAAATTGCATCGCACGAGCCCACGGAGATCCCACAGTCATCCGCTATCTGTCGTACTGTCAGTCTCCTGTTATTGCGAAAGACTCTTCTAACTTTAGCAATCATTTCCTCCTTTCTTAATGTTGACGGTAGTCCCGAGAGGAGGTCGCTTTCAACGGAGGTTCTACCCTCTTTAAATCGACGGAACCAGTCAAACACTTGTGTACGACCCACTGCATCTTCACCGTATGCTTGTTGCAATAATTGATACTTTTTCGTTGCGGTTTTTCCGATTTTAAAACAAAACTTGATGCAAATGCCTTGTTCGGTACTTTCGCACATCGTAAAAAAATCGCTATGAGATAAACGCACGTATTACTTCCACGACCTACTGCAGCCAAGTGAGCAAACGCAGCCACTTGCAACATGTGTCATGTGTTGCTAAGACATGTACGAACATGTTAAGACTGGTTGCAAACACATCCCACTCAGTGAACAACTACTACAATTCCAATCCGGATACTATTTGAACAAACCTCTAATGCCCTTGTTTTTAAGCTTTCGCCGTGTTCTAAATGTAATTTGTTCCTTTTTGGGTAATTCCCCGGCGTCTGAGTTCTAATTTCCGACGTTTCGGAACTCACTATCGGTTCCATCTTCATAGGCATACGGGCACACTACTTCCTATTGGCTCTGCCACTTCCCCGCTCCAACCCAACCAGGTATAAATACCCCACACAATCTTTCCACTGACATACTTCATCCACCTGCCTATGAAGATGGAACCGATAGTGAGTTCCGAAACGTCGGAAATTAGAACTCAGACGCCGGGTAATTACCCAAAAAGGAACAAATTACTCTTATACCCTCCAAAATGGTAAATTATAGTTTCTTATATTGTAAGTTTTTAATTTTTAGACATGGGAAAAGAAGATAAAAGACAGTATCTACCATTCCAAGATTTAATCTATTCAAAATTTCTTCACAAATTCGATTTTTTCAGTCATTGTCATTCCACGAGATTTGCAGTTTGGCAGATGTTTTATACGATTTATCGACTGTTGAAAGGCGGCGAAGGAGCGTCACTCCTGTCGCCCTGTTTGCCTTACGTTACGGAACAATCAATGCATCACACCACAGTAACAGGTTAACACACAACAAACGTACTTGATGGAAACTAATACTAACCAGGTTCTTGGGCAACTTATTTCGGAAGCACCTCATTGTACTGTCTTGACTGTACATGGCTTGGAGCCAAATAGAGACGAGGGCACAGAGTAGTGACTAATGGAATTTCAGTAAGTTTCGTCTTCACGCCAACCCCACCCCCTTATACAACAAATGACGTCACTTCGCTGTACTACCCTTTCTTCTACTTGAGATTTAGTAACGTATATTTTTCTTTACGAGTATAGAATAAAGAAACATAAAACGGGGGGACATTTTATTCTGATTTTGAAGGTGGACAAGTAATAGAAGATTTACTGTATAAGTTGTAAGGTAGGATGGGTCTGGTTGTTGAAGTGGGTATTTCGATTTCTACAGATGGATAAACACTTCCTGTGAGATTAAGTTGGGGACTTAATTTTGCTTGATTTTCTTTTTTCTCTGAAGATGTCATGAACAACAATTTCACTCTCCTTCGGAATTTATAATCCTTTAGCACACTCTGCTGTTCTTTGCATTGGGGTCGCAATCTAAATCCAGCTTTGTGCTTCAATTCCTTCTCTTGGTCTCTGATACCTCAGATTTGTTCAATATCTTTATCTTTATCTTTGCATTGGCTTCCGTTATTGCTGGATACTCTCTGTCACATTCAACTCCAACCCAGTATACTCCATTATAAACTGTTAATAACCACAAAATATTAGACAAGTTTTCTTTTATAAGAAAACACTAATTACCAGACTTAAAGTATTTGAATCATACCTCAAACACCGACAATTATTCACCCAGTTAAGAACGCACTCAAAATTGAAGAAACCCCATGGAACATGCGTGACTGTATCCCCAAGTTACGTGTATATTACGGCGCTTTTAGCCTCTATGATTCAGTAGGTATGCAGAAAAATTAGGGATCCTAATTATCCTTGGCTACTTAGTTGCTTAACCCCCTAAAGATCAATTGTATTCACACGTGCAAACTGTTTTACATTTTAAAATATTCATTCTGCTCTCAGAACCTATTTGGTTTTTTCTTCGTTTTGAGTTCCAGAATGAACAGCTATTATTTCCTAAATAACACGAAATGATTCGTTTTTTCTATGCAGATTGCAGGTGTTAACTTCGAGATTCACACTCAATTTTTTAATATTACTCTCATGAAGTTTATTCTCTAATGTCCTTGAAAGTTTCGATGTTGCCTTCTTTTCTCCTTGCAATATCTAGACTTCTGGATCTCGTAAAATGATTTGATAAGCTAATCAGTGGTTGTCAACACAAAACGCATCTTTCAGACAGATGCGACTTGTTATTACCATAACAAAGGAACAGCTGAAAAGGCTTTAATCTTCAATTGCTAGGGATGCCTTAGCAGTACTTATGTGTGACTGAACTGTTATTTGAACTATGAATAAGGGGAACTTTATGTAGGAGAGGATGTAAGGGAACTGGATAGTTCTAATCTTGATTGAGCCATTGAAACGCGTTTCTGAAGAGCATAGTCTATAGTAATATTCGCGCACGTCACACAATAAGACAGTTTTTGTTATATTTGCCAGTTCGTTTCTGTAAGCGCTGTAATTACTTCTATTTTGTATAAAGTAACATATCTGAGTATTTGTGTGAGAAATAACTGTAGTCTCCTCTCTTTGGAAAAGTTTCCACACATAAAAATATATAATTTTGAACAGGCCCGTTCTCAGCCATTGGTCTACGTAGCAACATTGCATTTGCAAGGCGGTACGTCAGCCACCCTGAAAATGGAGAAAGTTCGTTCCTCTGAAGAATTACTATCAGCCTTCGAAATTGTATGGTAGAAAATCCCAGTAAAACATACCCACCACCAAAGTGTAATACATAGGAGAATGTTAACTTTGAAACTTTTATGAAATACCTGGGAAATTCATAACTAACTTTTTGTGACCAAATGTAGTTACAAAGTAGATGAGAAGGCGGAAGGATGAAACTAGGTTTGCCAGTCCACTTAGCAATCCTGTTGTATCAAAAGCGAATCTAGATAAACTGACAGAACAGGACGAAAAATTACGTCCGTGATTTCAGGCTTCCACCGTGAAGAAGACGAAGACTGCGCTCTTCTGGGTTATTACGCAGCGAATAACGGTAATTCCTTACCGACGTTTCAGGACAACTATTGAAGATTGGACCGTAGTTTGTCCCGAAACATTGGTAATGAATTACCACTACTAGCTGCGTAATAACTCGGAAGAACGCAGGTCTCGAAAAGTTGTTTAGGCAAGTTTATTAGTTGGTGGTTCAAGGAAATTTATGATATTGCATTCTTCTTATAGCGATAGAAAGTTTTATGTTTTTTGACCCTTTTAGCCTACAGCGTTTGGACATTTAACGGATACTGCACAAGACGACATATTAATTCTGTCTGGTAGGTCATTCCCATCTGCATTACCAGAAAAATTGATACAAAACTAAGATATGTTATCACAACTAACAAAAATACATAATACAAAATTTGCAAAATTTGAATTCCTCACAGCGATGTTAGTTGAAGATTGAAGCCTTCTGTGGTGATACGACTTGTCGAATGGTATATACGTAGTTATAGACGTTGCGAATGGTATTACCTCTTTTATTTTTTGTGATTAGAAGTCTTGCATCTTAAAAGTCGAATCTATTACTTCGATATGTAAGAAAAGAAAGAATATTTGGTTGACGTCAAAATAATGGCAAAGTATCACATTGCTTTTAAATGTCACAGTTGAGGAGTCAATATTGACGTAAATAAGTAGGCGTAGTTTAAATGTAAGGGTAAAAGAAGACTTTATGTGTGGGTTTTCTCTGTCTGCTATGGTCTTGGGGTCGACTCAACCTCTGACAGAAATGAATACCAGGAGTATTTCCTGGAGCTAAAGGCGGCCGGTGCGTAATTCTGATAACTTATCACCATCCTGTGGCGTTGTCACGAAATCTGGGAACCTTAACTTTCTGGAACACTCTGGGCCCCTCCGGGCCTGTAAAGGGACTGCTTTTTCTCTATCTACCTGTGACTTATTATCACACTCCACACATCTTGACAGACACCTAAAAACTTCACATTTGAGACTTTCAGTAACATTTTATGGCACCGCCAACAGACAACCTTATGTGTCCGTCACGTAGCTTACTTGATATGGGATCGTAAATAGACTTTACCACGTATCCCATAAAACGTTCTACAAACGTTTTTGAAATGCCGACAAGAATATTTCGACTAAACTTTTTCGAGTATGTTCATTTGTCAGGCACATTAATTCAAAATAAACCATAACTTGAGGAAAGCCAAACGTGTATATCTGTCTGTAACCCATAAAACTCCCAGAGATTTTTTTAAGTCGGAAATAAATTTTATCGGATTTTATCAAATCAAATTTAAGGCGATCCTTACTTTCATAACATGCCATTTCTACAAAGAAGAGTCACTAAATTACATTTCTGAATGTTCTGAGGAAATAAATTTTATTATTTACATCTTTAGAGTTCTAAAAATATAAAAGACCAAATCTGATCTCTGGTGTAGATACTTATAAAATTTTAGTAGTTTTAAGAAACCGTCCCCTTTCGTTGTCTAACGAACGTGTTTTTTTTGGAAATCTTGTGAAGACTTACGCTATGATTTAGACAAAATTGGCCCACACTGACACCCAGTTTACTTGAAGTCATAAATCGATACACAGCTTTAAGTGTGTTTCACAGAATTCAAGAAAGGCCATTGGCAATTTTTTCTACTTTCCGAATTTTTAAATATATCTTATTTGTCATACAGAGAGTTTCTGTTTTTTTAATGCACAACTGGGTACAGCAGAGCGCGAGGGACCCATCGATTGCTCTAAAGCAGTTGACGTCGACCGCTCTAGGGCGGTCCTTTCGTGCTGGACTCGAGGTACCGACAACTGCAGAGCGGTTGAATTCTTCGGCGCTGATGCAGCAAAGCAACTGTGAACAGGTGTTTAGAATTCTGTGGCACTTTACGCTCTCGGTAGGACACTTTGCATAATCTCATGATATAAAATGGTTGAACATGCATGCGAATTTGCGTACTGAGGTACAGAATGTCGCGTATTTTCAAATCCTGCAAGTTTATGTAAGCAATCGTAGAAACAGGACGCCAGAGCTGTTAGATGTAGAAGTACGTACATTTAAATTCCATTTATCTCAGTAATTAACCAAATTGAGGCACAAAATTTTTGTTTTACAATAAGTTTATTTCATGCCTCTACATGCTTCGAGCACATGTGCTCATCATCAGGAGGTCAAAATTGCATTACACAGCCTCTGG
>Ga0123357_10015156_pt1 | contig 10098 bp, 11 predicted proteins | sample TergutEmb28metaG_FD_89873 | JGI IMG/M metagenome (GOLD analysis project Ga0123357, IMG submission 89873) | Embiratermes neotenicus P4 segment gut microbial communities from Petit-Saut dam, French Guiana - Emb289 P4 | ecosystem: Host-associated > Arthropoda: Insects > Digestive system > Gut ... | reverse complement strand
TTTCTCTGATCACTTGCCAAATCCGCCGCGCGTCACGTACACGTCTCCACATAAACACGCATAAAAACTGACTACGTCATCCTACCTACGTGAAACTTGGCAAGCAGACTCGCTAAACATGGTTGTCCTACCATCTACCGGTGCATGGCGCTAACACAACTGCTGTGCAGATGGCGGCACCAGTCTGGAAAATTTTGGATCCACCCACGTATATCAGCTCTGTCATGAGGCCACTGAGTTAAACACCCTAGAGGTTTAGGCCTGAAGAACTTGCTGCTGAATGGTGTTGACGATTACAACTGATCCATCAATCAAGGAAGCAATGATCAAGACTGGTTGTGTACTGAGGCTGTAGATGGTCTTTTTGAACATCTATTGTAAATTCAGCAATAAAAATAATATGAAATACTGTGCACTTATTTTTATTCTTTTAACACAGAGGTAATGACAAATACACAGTCCCTGAGACATGGACCTATGTTCATTTCATATTTCTGACTGGGAATGACATCAGCAATAAGATCAAGCATTTGAAACATTAAGTTATGAATCACACTGCATCTTAAACTTTATTTACCACCATAATCAAACATTTCACTAATGTCCTGCTGAATATCCCTTTTATCTTCCTACATATATAGCATAGAATAAGTGGACAAGTAATCTGATTATTCACTAATGAAATACTAAATTACACAATACGTGTATCCATCCAACCATCCAGCACATTTACCTACCTACTTACATACCTACCTATCTACCCACCTATCTATTTTACAGTGACCCACCAGTTACTGGTGTTCAGTCACCATAGCTGCTGGTTTATTATGTCTTTGGACATTAAAATCCTCTGTTTCATAACTCTCTCAGCTTCCTTTTCCCACTTTATTTCGGGTTGTCCTCATCATCTTCCTTCCAGTGACCAGGTCATCGTTTGCTTAGGCCATCTGTTATCCTCCATGTGTGCTACTCATACACACCATTTCAACACACTGTTTTCCAGTCTTTTTAAAACTGTTAGTGTTACCAGGACATTATCTCTGATGACTTCATTTCTTGCTCTTAGTAGTCTGGAGGTCCCTGCAACTTTTCTCCAAAACTCCACTTCTGTACGTAAGAGTTTTTTCTTTAACTTGTAATCCAGTGTCCAAATTTCCCAACCATAACTTAAAATGCTTTCTATCACTGCAAAAAATATTCGTTTCTTTGTATTCACTGCAAAATATTTACTACAGAGCAAGCTATTTAGTGCTCTTGCTGCTGTCCTGGCTTGCTCAATTCTGTTCAGCACTTCTTTGTTGCATTTTACAGAGTTCATAAAGATGGATCCTACATATCTAAATGGTCTGCTACCCTCAAATTCAATGTTATATTCAAGCTTTATATTCTGTATGTCACTTCCTAAACTTAAACACTCTGTTTCAAGAACATATGCATTAAAGCCCCCATTTCTGCCTTTCTTCTATTAATTTTTTTGTCATACATTCTGCATCATATTTATCTCATGCTATCATAGCCTGGTCACCTGCAAAAAGATAATGTATTCTTTTGTTCCCAACTGGTAGTCCCATCCTTTTGCACTTCTTGTTCCAGTCACACAAGACACTTTCTACGTAAATCTTGAATAAGGTTGGTGATAATCCACATGCACTTCAATCCTTTAGCTGTTTCAAACCTGTTGATATCCTATTTCCAATTTTCATATGTGCCTCATTCTTGGCACACATTTTTTTTAATCACTACTAGAATTTCCTGTGGAACTCCCATTTCTCTAATCACAGGCCATAACAATTTCCTTGGTACCATGATGTATGCCCCTTCCAAATCCACAAAAACCAGGTAAATTTCTTTATTCTTTTCCTTTTGTTTTGCTGTTAGGTGTTCATGACGGAATACATTATGTAAGAAAGATTTCCCAACTGTAAATTCTACGTCTTCTTTTGATATCTTTGCTGTTATCATAACCTCAATTTTTTTTATCACTCTACTCAGTACTCTTCCAACAGCATTTGTAACACATATCTGTAATTGTTACAATCCTTGTCAATCTCCTTTTTTATATATATAGGGCATATGGATGCAGCAGTCCATTATTGTGGTATGTTTTCTCCTGTACATATTTCACTAAACATGTCTGTTAGGAAAGTTATTACATTCTTCCCTCAATATTTGAGTAGTTATGTTGGTCTACCTTCTGGTCCTGGAGTTTTTTCCTTTATTTTGAGGCTCTTTTTACCCCTTCTTCTCTTAATACCACCTGGTTCCTTTCTGCTACATTTTGTATTGGGTCGGATTCTACCTACGCCATTCGGTTTTCCTGTAGCAGCCTCATACAATGAGACTGCCAGTGGCCTAGTGCAAAAAATGTTATTACGGCATTTGCTCATTTATTTCACCTAATATTCTTAATTAGTCCCCATGCTTTCGTTGATCATGTATACCCTACCGTATCCTCTTATACACTGCATTTATTTTCCCACTGCAATTTTCAGCTTCCCTTATTTCTACCTTTATCTTTCTTTTCAGCATGCTATATTAATTTCTGTCTTCCTATGACTTAGTGGCCATACTCCTTAGGTACAGTTTTTTTTTGCTTATTACATAATACATAATTTAGTTACTAGGTGAATACATTCATGGTTTATTTAAAGACACTGTGTCTATGATAGAGAGCATATGAAACTGAATGTGACATGAAAAAGTTTAATGTCATTACAAATGTGGAATAAAGTCAACAATCATATAAAGAATGATCTTGAAAACTTCAGCACTTACCTCTTGCCCAAGTTTGAATGGTTTGGAAGAATCCTCATTCTTTAGGGGTGATGTAGTCTTTGTACTGTGGAAGGACAACTGACGTGATGTGTAGTCCGTTATGGCTTTCTGGAGAGCATCTACCCACTCCTGTCGCTCACTCAAGGAGCTGCAAGACAATAAAAAACTGGGGTTTCATGCAAAACTCATAAAGTGTACTACAGATTTCTGTCAAACTTACTTTTAGTTTCATCACGTTATTCAGCTGTTTTTCCAATACGAATATTTAAAACAATTACTAACAAAAAGTCTATCTTGTGGCACATGTGCTCCCCCCCCCCCCCCCTCTCTGTCTCTCTCACACGCGCACACACACACACACACACAAAAGACTAGGATCCAAGATGGCTGACGATGTGAATCAGCGTGTCGAGGACGTGTTCAAAATACTAGTGAGTATAACTGAAAGGAGTGGAAACGGAAAGACTTGAAGAAAGACATTTTAGAATCGGTATGTACACTAAGGAGAGAATTTTCCCAATTGATAATTCAGCTAGAGAACGTTAACGAAGAACACAAGAAACTTAGGGAAGAGGTTAAGAATGCCACAGAGGAAATGGCAAGGAGAAGAGACAATCGGTTAGACAAGTGGCGCCATCTCTGGACCACTTGCAGCAGTATCCACAAGGCAGACCGAGACAGGTGCTTCCATCTGAGGGTGGAAGAAGAAAGTTCTACTCAGAAATGGTGAAATACAAAGAAAACAAAAGGTACAGAATAAAACTGAAAGCTAAGGACGATACCCTCACACCGGAACAGATCAAGCTCCAACAGAAAAAGAACATCAATCCGACGGACATCAAAGTCGGCATTAAGGCAGTTAAACCAATTAAAGATAGGGGAATATTAATTGAAACAGGCAGTGAAGAAGAGATTAACTCACTAAGTTCGGAGATCAACAGCAAGTTTGGTGAACAGTTGGAAATTATAAAGCATAAATCAAGAAAACCAAGAATAATATTATACAATGTCTCAGAGGAAATTACAACAGAAAATGTACAAGGATAATTCAAAAAGTTTCCACACTTTTATATTTTCGTGGGAAATGGTGAGGGCGGGAGGAGTAGTAATTGGTCGTGTCTGAGAGTGCCATGTGACTAGTCAGTCAGGCAAGTTTAGTATGAGAGTTGTTACGCTGTGGTGAAGATGGCTGTGAAACTTATAAATTGCATCAAAGAGGAACAGCATTCGGTCATATGCTTTTTGTGGGCAGAAGGTGTGCAGCGAGCACAAATTCATCTCTGTATGTGTGCTCAGTATGGGGATAAAGTTCTCTCTCGTAGAATCGTCTATGAGTGGACTGAAATGTTCGAAAATGGCCGCATGAGTGTGACGGATGCAGAGCGCTCCGGACATCCAGCTACAGCGAAGTCCATGAGGAATGAAGAAAGAACCCTGGAACTGATTCGTAAAAACAGAAGAATAACGGCTGAAGAGGTTGCAGGAAGGCTGAATGTGAATGTTGGTTCTGCCTATTCCCTGATTCATGACAGCCTTAAGTTCAGTAAAGTGTGTTCAAGGTGGGTGCCTAAGGAACTGACAGAGGAGCGTAAGCGCAAGCGCTTCGACGTTTGTTCCTGACACTTGGCCTGTTATCGTGAAGGTGACAACTTTCTGCAGCAAATAGTCACTGGCAATGAAACATGAATTCACCATTACGAGCCTGAAAGCAAGCAGCAAAGTATGAATTGGAAGCATCCATCATCTCCTGTAGGAAAGAAATTCAAGATGCAGCCATCAGTAGGAAAGTTGATGTTGACCATCTTCTGGGACTCTCATGGGCCTATTCTCAAAACCTATCAGGAACATGGAACAACTGTCACAAGTGCAATGTATTGTGACATGCTTCAGAGAGAACTGAAACCCGCAATCTGCTCTAAAAGAAGAGGAAAACTGTCAAAGAAGATTTTGTTGTTGCATGACAACGCCCGCCCCCACACTGCAGCCCACACATTGGAAACCCTCAAACAACTGAAGTGGGAGCCTATGAAACACCCAGCTTACAGTCCGGCTTTAGCACCATCTGATTTCCACCTTTTCGGACCGCTCAAAAATGCCTTACAGGGAAGACAATTTTAATGTGATGATGACGTGAAAGCAGCGGTGCATCAGTGGCTACGCGCTCAACCAAAAACATTATTTTCCTGATGGCATTAAAATGTTGGTAGGACGCTGAGAAAAATGCATTGCAAAGCAGGGTGACTATATAGAAAAGTGATGTAATTTGCTTTTGAAGTTCTTAATAAATAGAGTTAAAAAAGAAAGAAGTGCGGAAACTTTTTGAAGAACCCTCGTAGTAACAATCATCAAAGCTCAAAATCCTGAAGTTCTAACTAATGGGGAAGACATGTAAGCAAAGTTTAGGTACAAAACCAGGAAAGGACGACACAATATAGTGATGGAGGTAGGCCCTCAGATATAAAAACAAATCCTACAAACCAAACTGAAAATTGGGTGGGAAATATGTAACATAGCAGACTATTTAATCCCTACAAGGTGTTGTAAGTGTAGTCGATATAACCATAAACATACCGAATGCAAAGGAGAAGAAACCTGTCCTCACTATGCCGGCAAACATAAAATGAAAGAATGTGCAGCCGAGGCAAGAGAACAAAAATGTATCACCTGCATCACCTACAACAAATACAACAAACAAGAAAAGATAAACAAGAACCACTCAGCATTAAGTAAAGAGTGCCCCAGCCTCCAAGCAGTGCTCATAAGGTACAGGAACAACATCGAATACTAGAATGGACAACCTACACCATAAACGCAATACGGGAACATTTAGCACAGATCAAAAACAAACCCGGTGCCTCCAAATAAACCTACAACAATCAAGAACTGCAACCCACAATCTGATGAAGGTGATAGACACAGAGGAACCAAATCTAATACTCATTCAAGAACCATATGAATACCAAAACAGGCCAGTAGGGATTGAAAAGAAGTACAGAATATTTACTGCAGGAAATGTAAAACACAGAGCAGCCATAATAATAATAAACAGCAAGAGAGACGCCATATGCATAGCAAATTTATCAGACAAAGACACAGTATTCTTAGAAATAATACATGAAAACCCTAGATTCTTCGCAGCCACCATGTACTTTGACATAAAAGACCAAATAGAAAACAACTTCACTAAAATGGATGGGCTAATGAGGTTTGTCAAAGGCGGAAGAATCTTAATAGCCGTGGACAGCAATGCAAGATCGAAGACGTGGCATAATGTTAAAACAAACTCTAGAGGTAGAAAGATGGAAGAATACCTAGCAAGCAAACAACTACACATAATAAATGAGGAAAGTGATAGGTTCACCTTCCATAACAGTAGAGGATCAAACAACATAGATTTAACTATTACCAACAACAACCTAGTAGCAGCCATCAAGGAATGGGAAATCAGTGCAGAAGAGAGTTTATCCGACCACAATTATCTCAAATATAAAACTGGAGTAGGAGGAACCAACAACCATAACAATGACAACAAATGCCAGGACATAAAGTACATTATAAAAGAGAATAAATTACACGTATTCGACAGAAAATTAGTCCAAGAGATGTGGAAAATGGCCACCAATAAAAGCAATGAAGGAGAAGTCAAGGAACTCGATAGGAACTTATCCACGATAATAACAACAGAAAATGATCTAGAACAGCATGTTGATATATTTGCAGAAGCAATACAATCAGCGTGCATGAGAACCTTCCAAAACACAAACACAGGGAAGAAGAACAGCAAGAAGTCAGTCCCCTGGTGGACGGAAAGTCTCACAATAATGCAGAAACGAGTAAACACCTGTAGAAGACTATACCAGAGAACTAGAAACGATGAGGAACAGTGGGAAAGAAGAAAACAAAAATATGTAGAAGAGAAGAGAAAGTATCAAGCGGAAATCAAGAAGGAGAAATTTAACTCATGGAAGGAATACTGCAACGTGGCAGCCTCTACAAACCCATGGTCGCAAGTTTACAAACTCGCAGCAGGGAAAACACGTGCCAATAGTATAATGACCACACTTAGGAAACCGGATGGCTCAGAGACATCGAGCATACAAGAAAAAATGAGCATAATGCTAAACCATCCTTTCACAGAAGATACAGAAGAAGATACCTCACACCATAAAAACATAAGGCGGACTACTGAAGAACCAATATGTACCAGCGACGATTTAGGGTTCTCTCGAGAGGAAATAAAACACACAACAGAAAGCTTCACTGACAAAAAAAGCACCTGGAATAGATGGGATCACAGGTGGAATCTAAGACTAATAACAGCAATATACAACCAATGTCTAAAAAGAGGATGCTTTCCAAAAAGGTGGAAAATAGCTAAAATAATCCCAATAATAGAACCCTGGAAAGAAAGAGTATGGACCCTTCCAAATACCGCCCAATCGGTCTCCTAAACATGGGAGGTAAGGTACTAGAGAAACTCCTTATCAATAGAATCAATCACCACATGTACAAACACAACCTACTGACAGATAGACAATTTGGATTCACACCTCCGAAGAGTACTACAAATGCGGCTATGGAGGCAAAAAAATGTATACAACTGGTACTAGAGAACAGAGGCTTGGTCATAATGACCGGCCTGGATGTCAAGGATGCCTTTGACGCAGCGTGGTGGCCGAGCATTTTACAGGCCTTGAAAGACTTTGGCTGACCTAGAAACTTGTACAACCTTAGCAAGGGATACTTTAGCCACAGAACAGCAGTAATGTTCACCAACAGTGTCAGTATAAAGAGAAGAATAACAAAAGGCTGCCCAAAAGGATCCTGCTCTGGACCTGGCTTTTGGAATTTACTTTATAACTCTCTATTGAAATTGGAACTAACAAGCAACTCATAAATTATAGCCTTTGCTGATGACTTAATAATAGTGACCAGAGGAGAGTCAGTTGTAGAGGCTGAAAATTACATGAACTTGGAAATGAGAAAAATTCTTGAATGGGCCCAAAACAACAAACTGAAGTTTAATGAAAACAAATTAAAAGTCATGCTTATGTCTCGCAGGAGAAGAACAGAAAGAAAGGAGATAGAAATATATGTAAACAAAACTCTCAAACAAGTTAACAGTACAAAATATCTTGGTATTATTTTTGATAATAAAATGACCATATTAACTACACAGAAGTAAAGTGCACAAAACTAATATTTTCGCTCTCCAAATCGGCAAAGATAACATGAGGACTGAAGCATGAGGCATTGAAAACCATTTACACAGGAGGAATTTTACCACTGTTACTATATGAAGTCCCAGTATGGAAAAGTGTGCTGAACAAACATTGCTACAAAGCTAAACTAATTAGAATACAAAGATTCATAAACATTAGATAGCCAAAGCCTACCGCACGGTTTCAAATGAAGCATTACGCGTAATCGCCGGCATAAAACCTATTCACATAAAAATAGAAGAAGCAGGAAGATACTATGAAATTACAAAAGGAAAGGGAATTCAGTATGACTGGGAAATGGAAGTGAAAAATTGGATCCACCCGGCAAAACATGTCAAATTAATTGAAGGACATGAAAACAGCCCACACTACATACATGCGTACACAGATGGTAGTAAGAATGACAGTGGAGGATCTGGAATAGCAATTTTCTCAGACAATAATCTAACAGCTACACTGAAATACAGGCTAAATGGACACTGCTCCAATAATTATGTTGAACAAATGGCTATTCTAAAAGCATTTGAATATATACAATATTTGAAAGCTGATGAAAAGACAGTCCTAGTATATACAGACAGCCAGATAACACTACAACTACTACAAAACCAGAAGAAACATACACATATCATAGAACAAATCAGGACCAAGGTTATAGAAATGGAAGAGCAAGAACAGTTAGTGGAATTCAGCTGGATTAAGGCACACATGGAGCACCACGGGAATGAGCTGGCAGACCAACTGGCGAAAGAAGCAGTAAGCAGCAAGACCATCGAAGAGTGCTACACTAGAATCCCAAAGAGTGCAATGTGGTGTGAATTAAATGACCAAAGAGTAAACAGTGGCAAAATGAACAGGAAAGATCCTCAAAAGTTGTAATAACAAAATCTTTCTTCCCAAAAATAGCAGACAGGTTGAAGCTAAGAATTAACGCAACCCCCAACTTTACTACAACAGTAACTGGACATGGCAATATCAAAACACACTTGTACAGGTACAAAATAATAGAGAGCCCAATGTGCTCATGCGATGTATGTGAACAATCAGTGAATCACATCCTATATGAATGCAAACTTTTAGTGCACGAAAGGGATAGACTAAAAGCAGCGGTAATACAGTCAGAAAACTGGCCAGTTAGTAAAGACAAACTTAGTATAAAATTTTACAAAAACTTCAAAGAATTTGCGAACAGCATATTATTAGACAAAGTTCAGTGTGTAAATATGACAAGACAGATAAGGAACCAAAAATGTAAATGGAATAGTTACATAGTAGAAGATAATATGTAAAAGTTAACTTCAATGCATGTAGTATTACTCCATAGTAATGGAGCATGCAGAGTAATAAAGTTTATAAAAAAACATACACACACACACAATGCATAACACAGTATGATGTTCTCATCAGCCTCCTTTTTTCCCCTTCTTTTAAGAAAGACATGATTCAAGCTTTTAACAAATGTTTTGGAGGAATGCTGTTACATCTCCACCAGACTACACGCTGCAATATGCCACAGCACAGCTGTCTTCCCAATCCCTGCCATGAGACCCTCCTGTTTTTTAGTTAACTAAAATGGTTAATCATGACTGCCAAGAAATTAAGTAAATTAAGCATGGTGACAAAACTAAACTCAAGCTATATAGCATATTAAATTAAACTCTGGCAGTGACATTTCCTCCACACCAGATATAATGGTAATGAAGTCACAACTTGGTTGCCAGTCTTGTCCACGAATAATGTGGTCTACTGTACAAACTGAGGCTGGTGAAGAGTTGAAGGAACGTATCTCACGCTGTATAGTGTCACAGGCAGTGCATGCAGATTAGCCTACATGTAGGTCAGTCTCATCACTGTGAATTCTTGATACAGTTCTCACTGTTATATTTCTATTATTGCTTACAGGCTAATATCATACAACAGCCTATATGAACTGGGACAAGTGTAAACCTATTACATTTATTAAACACACAATATATATATATATGTAAATTATTCCTTTTTGGGTAATTCCCCGGCGTCTGAGTTCTAATTGCCGACGTTTCGGAACTCACTATCGGTTCCATCTTCATAGGCAGGTGAATGAAGTATGTCAGTGGCAGGA
>Ga0123357_10015155_pt1 | contig 10098 bp, 4 predicted proteins | sample TergutEmb28metaG_FD_89873 | JGI IMG/M metagenome (GOLD analysis project Ga0123357, IMG submission 89873) | Embiratermes neotenicus P4 segment gut microbial communities from Petit-Saut dam, French Guiana - Emb289 P4 | ecosystem: Host-associated > Arthropoda: Insects > Digestive system > Gut ... | reverse complement strand
CACCTAACCTGCAACCTACAGCAAACGAAGAACGAAACGACCAACGTGGTAATCAACATTATAATCGCGAGCTCCTGATGATGGGCGTAGTAGTGCCCGAAACATGTTGACCCGATAAGAAGCACAATAATATAATAAGTGGCATCTAGTTGGTTTTTTATTCTTCAGTTATCACAATGATGCACGGTCCAGTAAACATCGAATTCTTACAGAAACGAGGTATGACAATGTGAAGTAGGTTCAGCTAAAAAGGTAAAGCAGTCCCATTACAGGCCCAAAGGGTTCCAGGAAGCTAAGGTTCCCAGATTTCGTGACAACGGCACAGGATGGTGGTAGGTTGTCAGCCTTACGCACCGGCCGCCTTTAGCCCTAGGAAATGCTCCTGGTACACATTTCTGTTAGAGGCTGAGTCGAATTTTATGTCAATTAAAAATCCACTGACACCAGCTGGGATCGAAACATCAACCTTCCGATTTGTAGCACAGCACCTTAACCACTGTGCTACCGCGGTCCCGTAGGTGCAGATAGCTTAGTATAATGTCCAGTGGTGGGCTGTTGTAAACATGGTAAAGAAACTACAGTTCGTGTACAAGGTTGCGAAATTATATGTTAGCAGCCCAGCAACTATTCGCTTCTCACGAAATTCTGTACCGCATGGTGTCAGTAAATTTCGTCCTGTCCTATTTATATTTCGCTCTCGTGTCGATTTTAACGGTGCATGTAAATAACATGGACAATGTATCAAAATAATTAAATGGCGGTTGGAGACAAGCCAGTTCGTCCAGGGCACCGCTGCCTACACAGCATGAACCAACAGATGATTTATGAAAAAACCTTAAAAAGTCAGACTACCAAGGATCCATGCCCGCTTCGTGGTCAAATAATACAGTTCCGGCACTGATGCTATAAAAAAAGACAGACGTGAAGCACGAAGAAAGTTGTTGTAGTTGTTTTCAAAGTAACCTCCCTTAACAATGAAACAATATCTATGAAAGCTGCACAAAACATTTGTTGTGGGAATCAGATCTGCCTTTAATTCAGTGGTCATTTTCAACTTGAAGTGCTCGACGACCAGAAGTTTTGTTCCAGTCATGGCCATTGTTAACTTCGAGAAATACAAAAGATGCGGCTGGAGCGAAGTCAGGTGAGCAAGGTGGGTGGCTGATCTCTACTCTGCGATTAAATATTCACCACTCTGTGGTCCTTTTGCTCATCCATGAGACTGTGAGGAACAAACACTGGACAGACCTTTCTCTTACCAACCTCCCGAGGAGTAATCTCACGAATCGTCACCCGGTTAATGTGCACTTGATCCTCCATCAATTTAAGGTCATCCTATGACCTCTGGCCCCCAGTTCGTGAACTAACGCAGCTGTTTCCGGATTTCGAGCACTTGACGGCCGCCCACTTCTTGGATCATTTTCAAGGCCCTATTCCCCATATCTGAATCTTCTCAACCAGTGATTGGCAACACGTGGCCCGCAAGAGTTTTCGAGTCAATATAACTAACGTTCCAACATTAGAATCTAGAAAAAAAAAATCAGTAGTGACGTGATGAATTTTGAACGGATATTTAAATTTAGTAACCCATACTTCAGCTGTAACGGGCTTTGTGCATACTGCATGGAAACATCTATGTAGGAAACTTTAATATATCTCACAGTGGGAGGTATGAGAAAATTAAGGAGTGCTAGGCTTCACCATCTACCTTACTCTTCCAGATCGGTGTGTTCTAATAATAATCAGCACAGGTGTACTTCAATCGTAATGCTGTATCTTTAAAAACACCAACGACACTCTCAGAGTGACAAGATTCTGATAGACATCTGAAAACCCCATGTCCTAAAATTAAATTATAATTAATTATTGCATTAATTTATTTTGAAAAATGGCAATAGTTAATACAAAGTAATTTGCTTCCTTAACCGCTTACTCTACCACCAATATATGTTGAAAAGTATGACTTTATGGTTTGCGGAAGGCGTAGGACTTTTTATTTTTTTTTAAATGGCCCCTGTATAGCAGTGTGCTACACTACGCTGTTCGAAGCAATTCTAAGACAAATGTACGAAACAGCTTCATTTGCGTAAACATTTCCAAGAATTTCTTGGGTTTTCTAGCTCTTTTCCCGATTCTCAATCAAGATTCGCCAGATGCTTCACGCGAGACAGAAAAACATAACATACACTCTGGCCCTACTATGGATTAAAATGTTGAACTGGAACTTTCTTTTCATCTTCCCTGACGGCCATAACTTGAACAGAAAGCGGCTGAAATTATATTTTTCCATCAACCATACTTTAGAGATAGCATCAACTGCAGGCTTTGTTTTATGGCCAAGCATTTATCCGATGCAGGTCTACAGACCGGTCGTCCTATCTAGTTTTCGTCAAATTCCCATCCAAATTATAGGACGCCACACAAAACATACACTGGTCATTGATATTCGAATTATTCAGACAGAATGTTTCATTGCAGTGACATCACGCCTGCTCAGTATAGACAAAAACCCATGTTCGAACACCGGCCTGGAAGTTAGCTATGATAACTGAGGTTCCTGTTAGCTTTCACTCTCCTTAAGCAAACATGGCGACAGTTCCTTAAACCAACATTACAGTTTCCCTCCACGTCCTTGCCAAGTCACCATTCATAACCATCCTACTGACAGAATGAAGAACATCTGTAAGCAATCTCTCACAACAATTCTACCTTAACAGCCTACGGAGAAAACACGAAAATACTTTGGTCAGCAAAAAAGAATGAAATAAGTGGAAGTATCTTTGGTGAGATAAAGAAGAATCTATCAATTACAGGTGTTTGAATACAGGACTACTGAAAATTAAAGTCTTCTGGAATGTTACGCCATGTCGACTGGTAAATAAGTGCCGACGTTCCTTCGAAACGTCCGTAATTGCTCACCTATCGACAGGGCATAACGTCCCAGGAGACTTGAATCCTCGTCAAGACTGCTACGAGAAACTCAAACTTCGTATTATTCGATTATTAGCCCAATAAGGGAACATAACTGATTTAATTATTTGCGAATTGGCCGCAATTTGTCGACTGTACGCCCCCTGCAGCCGCAGTATGTACACTGTATTGTAATGCGTGTCATCTCCTTGTGTCAATACCGATACGTTACGATAAATACAACAATCACTTCATTAAGGTAATCAAGAAAGCCACATCCTTCGGTTGTATAAAACATCCGTCATCAGGCTTCGTATTTCATAAGAGCTAAAGAAGGAAATCACTTAGCTACCGCTTTTCACTCCCTTTCGTGTTTTGTTCACCCACATAGCCTATTAGTCATCAATTCTGAAACTTTTAGAGTCGATTTGTTTTGTTTCTGGCGTGACAGCCCCGAGTAGGCCAGGGCCTCTCTACTCTCGAGGTTTCTAGATCAAACACAACGATGCACCACAGTCGGTAGGACTCCTCTGGACGAGTGATCAGCTCGTCGCAGAGACAGAGGGACTGTTGAGAGAGGACTGCAGTCCTCTCTCAACAGTCCCTCACTACGTAGCATACGACGCACACCTAGCCAACTACACTCTCTACAACAGATTTCTATACTACATGATATGCTGCCACAACACCTTGTTTACAAAAACGAACTAAATCGTTAATATGTAATAACTTTAGCAAGGAACGGCGAAACTCCCTGATGATGATCTGAAAAGATCGAAACATGTCGGAGTGGTTTTAAGTGTTTTAAAGTCTTTTAAGTGAAAGTTATATAGGTGCATTTGTTGGTTAATAATTGAAGTGATATGTTATGACAGTGTCAGTCTGCTAGCTTTATGATAGAGTTTTAAACCGAAACATTTAACTACAAGTACATCAGTAACAAAATAATACACAATTTCTGCCGACTCTCAAGCTTACTGTTGTGACTTTACACTAATTTAAATCCTCTAACAGGATGCATCAAACAAAGCTCCAACCTCGCATTTCCTTGATCAGTTTTCGATACAGTAAGCGTTTAATGACAGTAAAAGGAAGGTAGGTCTGCTTTCTTCCTACGCGCACTGCTAATACCTGTGGTATGAGCAACTCTGCAACGGTGCATTCATATTCGAAATAATACACTTTATCAGCTACGATGAATTAAGATCGAAGCAAACGATGTAAGTACCGCCACTGGGTGCATATGAAGGTGTGGCCGAACATTTTTAGTGTAGTTGTTTCTTAGGATTCCTGGCGTCAGTTACGGACGGTTCATGGCATGCGTTGTAATTTAATCTGTCAACGCATGTTCGGGACCTTTGGTGAGAGGTAGGAGGGGTGAGATTTAAACGCCGAAAAGGTTAGGAGCTGACAACGGACGCTAGCAGTCCAGTAAGGAAGTCAGTCGCGTACGAGTTTGGTGTAGGTGGGAGTACAAGTGACTGTTATATTAATAAATATGATTTAGTTGTTTAACTTGATACAGTACGCCTTCTTTTCATTTTATCAACAATAAATCGAATAAATAAAACAACAAGTAAAAAGAGATAATTAAAACTATATGTGATTAGGTGAACCACACCCATTTCCCGAAAGAGGATCACCTACCAGACTGAGCGCGTCGGGACAACAAGGTTACAAAGGGTGATCGTGCAGAAGGGACATTGACTGCACCGGTTTACAACGGTCCGCTGTTGTTCGCAATCCTGTAACAGTTATATACACAAGAGCAAAGGTAGCCTGCCTAGCAGTCTAATATACAGAACTGCATCACACCTGTAATCTGGATTTAAGCCAAAACGTATAAAAGAATTGTCAGTACACGTGCCAACTCATCGTCTTTGGACACACACACACACCTTCCTGGTATTATGCAACCCGTATTTACGATATAGTAAGAATACAAGCAGCCTCAAAGCTGGTCTAATTCTGTCCACATGATCACAATGCACAAATACAGCCTCTTATTATATTCATGCACTTCGTTCTTCGTATCCATGCCTCATACTTGTCGCAGTTTTAAACAATGTAACTTCGTTATGCAATTGCGGGGAATGGAGAGGGCGGTAGTGTGTCCGTTCGGGACGATCGCAGTTCACAGAATAACAGAATATGAGCGTGATGACGACAGATGAGAATCGGGACAGTACAAAAATTATCTTCAATACACGAAAGTGCCACTCATATTCGTAATAATTAGAAACTATAAACAGAAATCGAAAAACAAGTCCTAACACCGAAATCCGAAACTGCTACACCAATATAAAGAGAAGAAGTGAAGATGCCAGGGACGCGGGACGACACGATGTAACGAACAGCGTTAATGTTTGTAACGGACACAGGGCAAGACCTTAGACCATGATGATGATGATGATGATGATTATGTAAATCCCACGCGTTAAAAGTCTAACTCCCGAAATTAGACCATTAAGATTGCCCACGCCTTCTGGGGTGTTACGCCATATCAAATGTCCAACATACAGACATTTGGGAGAACAGGACTCTTTCAATATTCAGCGTCTAGCAGTTTAAGAAGAGCGGACTGCAAGGGCCCTGAAGAGGGAGGCAGCATTATTCTCCGAAAATATTTTCCATTCGACACGGCGTAACATTCTAGAAGACGCTATGACGACCCAAAATCTCGCATCCATCCACCAATAATTTATAATTAAAAAAGCAGCTGACATCACTAAAACAACCCCACATACTGAAGTTGACGTTGCATCCTAACAAAGGCAGCAGATCTCTTTGAGTGGAGGATGAAGTAATTCAACACAAGTGCCCACCAGGCACTGCAGAACGTGTAAAGGGATAAGCATTAACCCAGCGCGTAATTCTAACACCTGATCCCGGTGTTCAAGTGGCCATTGTTTAAAATTATTCCGACATTTGTCACTGTCTGCAAAGTGGCGTAAATTAATTTGACGTTCATGTGACCGTGCATCGTGATAAATTCTTATAATAAAACCAGCCAGATGCACTCATTTCTCAAATTTATTCCAAAAATAAATTTGAGAAATGAGTGCATCTAGTTGGTTTTATTATAAGAACTGGCGTAAATAAGACTACGGCTTCGTGAAGTGACTGACCTCCCTCGAGTCGCGCTGTGGAGCTCTCTCACCAGAGCGTCACGATACACTCTGTCCCTAAAAGAACAAAACACAGCAGATACATCAGAATAATAAACATCAAACGCAATTAACAAAGGAAATGTTTACGGCCACACTTTATCGCTACTGTAGTCACACTTCTTGACTTGAATATTGAAATTGTCCTGGATTAAGTCCAGGTCAGCTACACTGGTTGATAGAACAAAAGCGTATTACCGTTTTCTGCAAAAAGAAACTTCGTTTTGCATTAAATCTGATAATACTACACAAAGAATCATGACCACTAACACAAAAGCCAGGCATTGGACCCAAAGTTTTCCTCACCCACGTTAATAAAATACACGCTGTCTATACGGATTACCTTGCAATCATCCGGACTGCCTGTCTGAAATTAAACGTCAGATTAGTTTCATTTTATCGTTCCATCTCCACTTTGTCTTCCAAATGACAGTTTTTTTTGGCAAGATTCTAATATATTACGTACGCATTAACTTCTTCTTCCTTCAATTCCAAATATTTGTCACTATATCTTCAAGTTATCCTTTTATACAAAGTAATACCTTTAAAATACGTTTAATTTATGAAGTTTCTACGTCATAATTTAAACAAATAACGCCTGGTTACTGCACAAATAACCCCACTACCTACCGGTGCTTTGATTGTTAAGTGGTTGTAAAAATCTCAGACATACAGCTGCAAATGCTTAATCCTTGTGCAATTATTGAATTGACGATATTTAGACACTGTAAATGCCAATGCCCACTAATGACGTCGCAATTAACATTGAAAGATTTCGTGATTTCTCCAACAGTTGTCATCGAACTGTCGTTAAATGTACATAGGCCTAGATCACAATACTAGTTTTAAGGAATCGAAGTCTACAAAATTTCCTGTTTATCCAGTCCAAATGTTTGTGCTAATATCTTATGTCATGAAATTTCAATGTCTGGCGGTCAATGTGTTAATCAGAATGACAAGTTGTACTCCGAGAGTTAATTTTGTAATTCAAATTAAAAAGCAGTTACTTCAGTCACCACATCTTGCATGCACAACACAGCAGAATGCCTCAGCCACTCACTGCATTAGAACCTGTACTCCGCTGGCGGTCATACGACACACTGGATGGTATGCCTGATCGATTGGCCAATGATGTTGGTAACACATCTCCGCCCAACATTAGTCTTTCCCGCAAAACACGAGTGACGGAGAGGTTGTCAGCATACAAAATGAGTCCACGCGCACGAACATGCATCCGCTTTAATGACGTCATGATGTTTACATCAAACCTTTCACTGGTATGATGTCGTTTATGATCGATGGCCACTGTAGTAAACAGTGTGGCAGACTAATCAATATGCCCACGTATTTGCACACCTAATACATTTTACCATGCGCATAATATAATTGAAACGTGTGAACAACTTTTGCAACTCAATATGCTACTTGAAATCAATAAATCACTTAAAAATAACAAAAAACAAAGTATCAAACTAGTACATTTACCGTACGAATCCCAAATGTTCACCTTATGATAAGTTTATATGCAACGTAAATCAGAATTTTTATAGAGTGAACAAGATGAGTGAGGGTGTACGTACGTACGTACTGACACCCTGGAGCAGAATCTTTAATAATAATAATAATAATAATAATGAACTGCAATTGGGTTGTCACCCTGTGGCAGTGGTTATTTTACATGTATACAAAATATGAAAATGGCTACCAATAAATTTAAGTCGGGAGGGCTACATGAGAAGCATGTAGCGGCAACTTGGAATATTGGGAACAAATCTCAGCATTTGCTTATAGACACAGGGAAACCAAGAGACACAGGGAAACCAAGAGACACAAGAAACCAATCTTTCTTGAGAAGCTTATCGGTTCTCAGCTAGTCAAGATATTCCCCGCATTTTATGGAACCCGAAGGTTCATTACCGCATTCACAAGTGTCCGCCACTTGTCCAGATCCAAGACACGCGTTCACGTTTCGTAACAAAGCCGGTTTTTACGGTGAGGTGACGTCAGCACTTCGCCCAGCCCCCAAGCTTGAGGACCACCCCTTTTCGGCTGTCTGCGACCGTTTATTCAATATTTTCGCAACTAATCTCCACACTGAAGACCGTTCATCCATACGCAACCTGAGGACGGGCCATGCCGTGGTGACAGGGACCCACTTATCACGGTAGTGGGGGCGCACTGCAGTAATTTCCATCTTCGTTCTTCTATACTTTGCACTACTCACGAGCTTCAATTTCCATTTACGGAAGCTACAGACCTACCGTTGCACTGATCTATATATTGACATTTCCAAACAAACTTCGTAGAACTTCATCATGTCTCTACTTCATATATCACATACCTACCAAGTTTCGGAGAACCCTGTTGTCCCATCTTCAACGTGCAGGTCGCATCAGATGATAGGTGCAACAGCTTCATCCAAAATGTAGGTAATTTTCTGCTAAATTGCACGGCGTCACATACTTTTCATTCCGCGTGTTTATCTGCCTGTCCTCAGTCTCAGAAAAAGGTCTCAGGTCCGCGGGTGAGAAGAGAGGAGGAAAATGAAGAGCCTGCTTTATTTATTTATTTATTTATTTATCCTGATTATTTAACGACGCCGTCATTAGCTCTGAATATATATTACGTCTAACAGTATGATGATTAATAAATTCTGAAGTGGGAAGGGTGTGGAAGGGAGTCGAAGTGGCCTAATTTAAGCAAGATACTATCGCACAGTGTTTCTGGAGGGATCGAGAAAACGACGAGAAACCTTAGTTACTTGGCCCCAGGGTTGAAGGCGGGATATTCTGAACACGAACTAGGAGTGCTAAGCCGCGCGTGTTTCAGAAAGTGGCTTTGGAGGAATTTCACCATCCAAGGCAAATACATGATCCTGCTGTCTTCTCGTATTGGGTAATTTGAGTCTCCGTGCTACCTGCCAGAGCAGGAGGGTCTGTCACAAAACCAGAAGCAAAGTCACTGTTTACAAAAACATTCCAACGTGACGGGCGAGTCAGTTGCACTGAATGTAGCTTCAGTATTAGAAACAAGACAGGCAATGTGCGTATGACGTAACATTAAGGCGCGTTCGTTTAACGATTGTTGATAGAAAATCAATAAGTATTACTTATTCTAAGTGTTTTGTAGCCTTTCTATCCAGCATTCAATGCGCATGCACCATATTGTCATCTGTGGCCTGTCCGACTCTTCATTATTTTTCCACATCTCATATGCTGCACGATTTTCGAAAGAAAAAAAATAAATAAAATAATTGAACAAAAAATGTGTTTTGATTTTCTGTACAAATTTGTCTGAAACAATTCTCATTCTAAGAAGAAATGAGTGAGATAGATCAAAATCGTATATTGGTCTTCATGTAAAGACCAGTCAGTCTTGTCAGATTTTAATGAAACTTGAATTTCTCGACAGATTTCCGAAAAATACTCAGATATTAAATTTCAAGAAAATCCGTCCAGTGGAAGCCGAGTTGTTCCATGCGGGCGGGCAGAGAGACGAACATGGCGAAGCGAATAGTCACTCTTCGCAGTCTTGCGAAGGCGCCTAACAATGCCCGATGCGTTGTTGTCTTTAAGGTTCTGTGCTTTTTGCGTCCATCACGTAGGGATGCAGGCTCCCTTGCATCCTCTTGGCTCATCAGTTACAGAATTATTTCGGTAATGAACTCTACAAAAAGAAAAAAAAATGACTGCAGACGTATACATCTACAGATTATACATAGCAGACTTACTGGACAGAAGGAATTTCAACGGGGTAATATTCACGTTCTTTAAATAACATACAACAAAAGGTAAACTTGTAAACCTCATTCACATTCGCTGCTCGACTGCATGGTTTAAGTTATGAACAAGAATGTGGTACAGCTCACTTGAAACCTGATGGCACACGGTGACTCACGGTAGGGGAAGTGAAGGGGAAACATGCGAGTGGAGTGGGTAGCCAGTAGTCTTGCACTCTACCTCAGAACATGGGTGTACCCAACATTGCTGCCATTACTACTGCTGATGCGCACACCATGGCT
>Ga0123357_10015154_pt1 | contig 10098 bp, 10 predicted proteins | sample TergutEmb28metaG_FD_89873 | JGI IMG/M metagenome (GOLD analysis project Ga0123357, IMG submission 89873) | Embiratermes neotenicus P4 segment gut microbial communities from Petit-Saut dam, French Guiana - Emb289 P4 | ecosystem: Host-associated > Arthropoda: Insects > Digestive system > Gut ... | reverse complement strand
GTAAGTTGGTATCCCCAAGCGGATTCGAACCGCCGTTACAGCCTTGAAAGGGCTGGGTCCTAGGCCTCTAGACGATGGGGACGCAGTGCTTTGCGTGCCGGCCCGTCGATGGTATGTTGCCCCATTTTCGAGCCGGCACACTAGTCTACCGGGTTGGGCCCGGGTTGCGGGCCTACTTCATCGAGATGTGCACGTGGTCCATGTGGTTTTGGGTGTCAGACCCGCGGTCTTCCATCTTGCGCCAGCCCTCAGACGCCCTGTCGATATTCCAGATCTGCTGCTGAAAGATGACGTACTGCACCTTCAGCGTTTTGGCGTTGTCCTTGGCGTACTTGGCGATCTCCCAGCCCATGGCGACGTTCGACTTGTAGCTTGGAATCATGAAGTCAGCGGCGTGTCCCGTGTGGTGATCACCTTTGCCGGCCGGGTCGTACCGATAGCCGTACACCATAGTGATCTTGGGGTACAGCGTCCTGATCTTGTTGACGATGTTCTGCGTCTGCGGTTGGACACCGGGCAACTGCCATGCGCCTTGGATGGGGCCCGGTTCGTCCGCCCCGGACGGCGCCTTGGACGTCAGGTACAGCTTGCATATCCATCGCAGTGCGCCCTGCCAGACGACTTCGGCCCAGTCGCCGCTGGTCTTGCCAGTCGCTTGGACGGCGGCACCGCTGCTTGTCAGCCCGACCTTGTCGTGCGAGGTGCTTGGGCCGGTGCGCACGTTGACCGCCGTGGTGGTGTATTGGGTAGTGGTGGACGGTGAGGTGGTCTTCAGGTATTGCGACGCGATGTATGCCGTCTTGCCCTGGTACGCCACGGGCGTCCAGCCGCCTGAGCTTGGGCCAAGCGTGTCGATCGACTTGCCCTTGCCGAGTTTGCCCAGCGCGGTGGAAAGCGTTGTGGCCTTAGCCCGGATGTTGACGTCCGTTGTGGCCGTCGCGCGGCCTGTGCCCGCAGGGGCGCTGGATGCGGTGCCGGCTAGGTAGTCGGCGCAAATCCACGCCGACTTGCCGTTGAACGTCACGGGTATCCAGCCGTTCTTGCTCGCGCCCGTGGCCGTGACGGTCTGGCCCTGGTACAAGACGCCAATTCGTGCGTAGCTGGTGCCTGGACCTGTGCGCACGTTCACCCCCGTGGTCGCGCGCATGACGCTGGTGCTTGCTGCGGCGGACGCCACGCATGTGGCGCCCACAAACGTCCCCACGAGCAAGGCACCCAGTGCCGCCGTCAATAGTCTCTTGAATCTCATATGGTCGCTGCTTTCCCTCTATGCAGTAATCGGTCAATAGGCCGAGAGCAGTAAAGCGCTGCCGACAAGGGGGATGAGCGGCGACAAACACAGTGCGATATGGCGCTGGACGACCGGCAATGATGCTGAACTTCACGCGATTGCACACCTGCGCCACGACCCCTGAGCTGACACCCGGGTCGACAAATGATCCCTCGGTTCACTGCCAGGAGGCGCCGAAACGCATTGTTTCGGCGATCTCCTGCGGCCGCGAACGTCTTCCTCAGCGGTTTCCCGCCCCGTTCGCGGCCAATATCCACGTTAACCCGGCTGGGCGATTGTTCAAGAGGTGTGAGTTCAAGGCCAAGTTCAGGTACAGGGTTCTACGCCCGGTTCGATGTTTATGCGCACACGCGCGTCTGGCTCGGGCTTGCCGCGACCATGGACGCGTGGCCAAGGGCGGACGGGGCAACGCCGCCGGCTTGAAGCTCATGTCGTGGTTGAGGCGTCGCCCCCGTCAACGTCGCCAGCTCTTGCCTTGCCGATGCGTCCCCCACAAGGGCCTGAACAAGACGCGTCCCAGCCGCGAGGTTGGCCGCCAAGACGTCGATGACGGAAGCGTCGAAGTCCGGCGCCGCGATGGTGACGCCCTGATGCGCCGGAATGGACGCCAGGATGGGCAGCAACTCGCGGACGGTCGTCACTGGGTCATCGCAGACGAGCACGCGGGCGTTTGGCGCCAGCGATCTGTGTGCGTCGTGGGTTGCAAGGTCTGGGCTTGCCAGCTTGAGGTCAAGCACGATGGCGTCGCGCAGGACGCCCTCGGTGGCAGGGTCGACGGCGGGACGCGCGGGCGAGCGGCGCAGCAGTTCTGTTGCCGTGACGTACGCGGGCGGCGCCGTGGCCGCGCTAGACGCGCCGTCATCAGCTCGGCTGGGTGAAATGCGTCCCTCGCCGCGCAGCCGCGTGCGCCGGTCGGCCAGTGCTGCGACGACAAGGAGCACCAGCCCAATCACAAGGATCAAGGCGACGCCCTTGAGGGTCGTGCTCATCCGACCAGTTTGCCACACCTGCGAATCGCCGCTCGGATTGGTAGGATTGTGGAGCCTCCATAGCTCAGTAGGCAGAGCAGCAGACTTTTAATCTGTGGGTCCGGGGTTCGAAACCCCGTGGGGGCACAGGCAATTGAGCTGAGAGGTGTCGAACTTGTTCGTATACCCGAGGCGATTGCAGCCTGTTGACGAAGCGCGCAGCGCTGGGGAGTACAGGCAATTGAGCTGAGAGGTGTCGAACTTGTTCGTATACCCGAGGCGGGCGGCAAGGGTTCGGGCATGGTGGTGGCCTTTCAGGAAGGCGGAATGCCACTCAGGTGCAGGAGGGCCGCCGACCGCCGTCAAGCGCAGCGTGAACACGGTCATGACCGTCGCGTACTGGCTGGTCGGGCGACGGATCGTCGAGCACGAGCAGGGTGGCCAGGGCCGCATATTCACATGGGTAGTGTGGGCGGATTGGACATACCTATTGTAAGTAATCCTGCTGAAACCGAGTTACCTGGCTGAGGGGCTGCCAATCGAATAGCAATCTGACTTCGAATAATGTCCACATAGCGTGGGCGTTCTTTGCTGATGCCTGCGGAAAGCGGTCATGAGGTTGAAGGTAATCACGAATGTCTTTCGATCAAGCAGACAATCTTGCCAGAATAGTCGCATGAGTCGATGCCTGTTTTCGGCTCGGTACCACTTGTTACCCGAATCGCACGTACCCTAAGCCGATGCATGGCGTCGGCAAATCCTGCTATGCGTGCTATCGCCAGAGAGGAGATAGGTATGTCAAATGGCGCTTTTCATGCTCACCGTTCATCTCACCGCTTACCCGCCAAGGTGTTGGCTCTCGGTGTCTTGGCTACTGCAGTTTTCGCCGGCAGCCAGACACTGGCTAGCGCGGAACCGCAACCGGGCAATCGGATAGCGGACGATCAATATGAATGTTTGCCGGGCGTCGATCCAGATTGCGAACCGGCGATAACGGACTACCAGGTCATCAAGACGTCTGAGCCCCCTTCCGGGTCTGTGGTCTACCCTGGGCAGGTGGTCACGTACTCGTTAACCATCGTCTATGAAGGCAACGTTGTGTTTGACCTAGTCGATGTCGTGGACGATCTTTCTGGGGTGCTGCCATACGCAGACCTTGTCGACGGCTCTATTCGTGCAACCGTTGACGGGGAAGAGGCAGTTCCCATGCCAATTCCGGACGACACAGTCTTGTCATGGAAGTTCCTTATGGAACCTGGCCGCGCGTACTGGGCGACGTACCAGGTGATGATCAAACCCGATCTCAATGCGCCGTACACGCTGGTCAACTCGGTCACAAGTAACGGTGCACCCAACGTTCTTCCAATGCAATGGGTGTGGTCCAATTGCGTCGCGGGTGACGAGCCAGAATGCGCATCGGTATTGACTTCCCCTATGCCGGGCTTGATCGTCACGTACTCGTCTGACCCGCCGTCTGGGTCGCAGGTATCTGCCGGGCAGGAAGTGGCCTACGCGGCAACCGCGCAGAACTCAGGCACAACCGTGCTCGACGATGTCACGCTGACTATCGACATGACGAACGTCTTGGACAGTGCCGCCTTTGAGGCTCTTTCGGTTGAGGCGATGATCGACGGGCTTCCAGCCAGCAGCCCAAAGCTGATCGGAAGCATGCTGACTTGGCAAGGCAGGCTCGACCCCGAGCAGATGGTAATAATCACATACAAGGTGATTGTCGACAAAAGCACAAAACCTGGTACATCGTTGGTCAGCAAGATCACCGGTAATGGGGTCGCCGTTGCCCCAGACGATATCGTTTCATCGTGGACAGGGCAAGTTGTCACTTCGAACTGCAGCACCGGCGATGAACCGGGTTGCGTCAACAGACTGACATCTAGGCAAACTGGCGGCGCTTCAGCAGATACGGGTGGCGGAGTTCACAGCGCGTCGGGCCTTCTCGTCGCCTTGGCTATCGTTGCGCTCGGCTTTACTGCGATGGTGGTAGTACGGCTGCGGCAGCGCACAGCGTAGCAGGCGAGTTGGGCGGCCGGGGCAGGCGAACCAGCGTGGTGTTCGCCTGCCCCTGATTCAGTTGGCTGTCAAGCGTCGTGCGCTCTTTGGAGCCTGCGGTGGGTGGCTCGCCGTCAGTGGCACTCGCCAAGTGTTATACTCAAACCATTACAGTAATAACAGTAAGAACAGTGAGGGACTAACCGGATGAGCCTGAGTGTTGTCATCAGCAACTCGTCTGGCCTGCCTATCTATGAGCAGATCAAGGAACAGGTCAAAGCGTCCATTCTGGATGGCGGCCTGGCCGAGGGCCAGCCGCTGCCGTCCATACGGCAGATGGCCTCGGACCTTCGGGTGTCGGTGATGACCACGACGCGCGCCTACTCTGAGCTCGAAAGCGAGGGCTTCCTCGTCACGGTTCAGGGTAAAGGCAGTTTTGCGGCCCCGATCGACAACGAGCTCGTACGCGAGCAAATGCTCAGACGAATAGAGGACGCCATGTCAGCCGCGGCCACGGCCGCCCGCCTTGCCGGCGTCACAAAACCAGAGCTATTCGAAATCTTGAGTTTCATATTGGAAGGAGCAAATAATGACTGATGCCCTAGTAGTTGAGGGGCTCAGCAAACGGTTTTCTGGGTTCAAGCTCGATTCCGTCTCGCTGACGTTACCCACGGGCTACATCATGGGTTTCGTCGGGCAAAACGGCGCCGGCAAAACCACCACTATTCGGTTGATACTGAACATGGCAAGCCGGGATGCTGGCCAAATCACCGTGCTCGGTCTCGACAACATTGCCGACGAAATAGCCGTCAAACAAGAGGTGGCCGTCGTCTTTGACGACCTAACCCTTGTGGACACCTGGCGCGTCGGTGACGTCGAAAAGGCCCTGCACGGGTTCTACGTCCGATGGGATTCCACCCTTTATCACGATTATCTGAGCCGCTTCGAGCTGCCGAGAGACCGCAAGATCAGCGCCTTGTCGCGCGGCATGAAGCTGAAGTTGTCGCTGGCCGTTGCGCTGTCGCACGATGCCAAACTGCTGATTCTTGACGAGCCGACGTCCGGGCTTGACCCGGTAGCCCGCGAGGAGTTGCTCGACATTTTGCATGAATACATCGAGGACGGCACCAAGAGCGTGTTCTTCTCGACTCACATCACTTCCGACCTCGACAAGGTGGCCGACTACATAACCGTCATTCACGGGGGCCGCATCTTCTACAGCGGTACGAAAGACGGCCTGATGGACGCGTTCGTGCTTGCCAAGGGCAAGCCGGCCGATCTGACGGACGCCTTGAAGAAGAAGCTGATCGGCCTGACGCTGTCCCGGGTGGATTTCACAGGCCTTCTGCCGGCGGATCAGCGCGGTTTGTTGACGTCACAAATGGTGGCCGACCGACCGTCCATTGACGACATTCTGGTTAGCATTGCCAAGGAGGCAGGGCATCATGCGTAGGGTTTGGAACAGTTTTCGGCTTGAGTTCTACACGGCCAAGTCCGTTTATCCGTTGATGCTTGTGGGGCTCGTCATTGCCGGCCTGCTCGGCATCGTCAGAAAGCCATACGTGGCGGCGCTGCCCATCATGGTGTTTGCCATGTTCTTCGGTGGCACCATCTGGTCGATTCATGAGCGCAACCACTCTGACAAGCTGTTCGGCGTGCTGCCGGTGCGCCGCACGGATGTCGTACTCGGCCGCTACCTGTACGGGCTCGGCATGGGGTTGTTCAACCTGCTGCTCGGCACCATCGCCATCTTCGTAATGTGGAAGGCGACGAAGGCGGACATGACGGTATTCACCTACCTGGCTGCCCTGTCTGCCGGCTGGTTGTTCTATTGCCTGGCCGTCAGTATCTCGTACCCGATATACACCAGGCTGAGTTTTTCGCAGGCGTACATATTCACCATGTTGCCGTTTATGATCTTGGTGGTTGTGTGCGTGTACGTCCTGTTCAAAGGCAACCTTGAGGCGGTCAAGCAGGCGTTCAATTACATCATTGTTCACCCGGTGATAATGGGCTGCAGCGCTTTCGGCATCGGCTTACTGTTACTGGTTATCTCGTGCGTCATCAGCATGCAGCTGTACCGCGCCAAAGAACTGTCTTAGTGCCACGTACCGTCAAGACGGTCGTCGTTTGGCCTTGTCAGACGGCGACCGCCCGCGTGGCGTCCGTCCTTGGCATCCTAGGGGCCGCGCCAGTTGACGCCCGGACGATCAGCTGTGGTGGTATCTTTACCCGGCGCGGGGGCTGGTCGTCAATCGCCTCAAGCAGTAATTGCATCGCCGCGACGCCCAGGGCTGCGTGGTTTTGACGGACGGTGGTCGGCGGTGGAATCGAGCAGTCGGAGCCCTCAATATCATCGAACCCCACTACGGACACGTCACGCGGCACATCATAACCGCAGTCGTGCATGGCGCGAAGTACCCCAAATGCCATGCGGTCGTTGCCTGCGAGAATAGCTGTTGGCGGATCGCCGGACGCCAGAAACGTCATGGCCGCGTTATAGCCCGACGCGGCGGACCAATCGCCGCGCGCGCACCAGGTGGTGCTGTCTTGCCCGCCGGGTAAACAAGCCCGCCAGGCATCAGCCCTGATTTCGCTGTGCAGGTCGCCCGCCGGGCCGGTGACGTGAGCGATATGGGTGTGGCCAAGGCCACGCAGCAGCGTCATCGCCTGATGCACCCCGTCCGCCTGATCGATATCAACAGTTGGGCGGTCGTTCGTCACAGGTCCGGATGTCAAGAGCACTGTCGGCATGTTGCCACAGGCCTCAAGCGTCGTGTCCACGGCAACCTGCGTCTGCGCGATGGCGATAATGCCGTCAACACCTTGGGCGAAGAAGTGTGAGATCACATTACTGACCTCCTGCGGATCGTTGCTCTGCAAGCCGGCCATCGAAACCCAGTAGCCGCGGGCTCTTGCCGTCTGCTCAATGCTGATCAACGAGCCGGACGGGCCAGATAGCGAAGTGCTCGACACCAGCACACCGATGGTTTGGCTATTGCCCGTCACAAGCGCTCGGGCTGCGCGGTTTGGACGGTACTGCATGAGCTCCATCGCCTGGCGCACCGCCTCGCGAGTATTGGCCGATACCGACGGATGATTGTTTAGGACGCGCGACACCGTCTGCTGCGAGACCCCTGCGGCGGCCGCCACTTCTGCCATTGTCGGTGTGGTTCGGGGCGCCTTCATGCATACAGCATAGACCGGCAATCAAGGTCAATCCTGATTTGAGTCAAAGGTCGCAACAAGTCATGAGTACGCTATCACCCGGCGCCTCTGGCGGTGCGTTGACAACCGAATGGAGTGCCGGTCTTGGCGCGTCTACCGCAGGGCGTCCGCAGTGGCTGTACCAGGGCTGGCAGAGGCCCAAGCTGATGGTTATGGCCAAGTCAGACGATATTTGGACGGTCTACTCCTGTATGTGTGCCAATCGTTATCGAATCGTTATGCGACGGATTGACACCGTCTTGCCCAGCGACGTAGCATAGTTGAATCCATCGTATGAGCGCTAACATCACAACCCGAATATGTGCTCATCAATGAATGGTAGCCGAGTATGCAAAGGGGCAGCATGGACAGGTGCAAACGCCAGTTCAGGCGGCAATGTGCCCTATTAGCTCCTCGCCACAAAGCCGGCCAGTCGGTGTCGTATGCCGACGGTATGGCCCACCTCCAAACACCAACGAAGCCGAATAGGAGAATCTGGTGAATTTCAAGAAAATAGGAGTAATCACGATAGCTAGCGCCATGGCGTTTAGCTTCGCCGCATGCAGCTCGTCAACGCCAACGCCTACGGACACTGGTGGTGGCGGCGACACATCCTCGTCCTCACCGACCGGGGGAGCTGCCGCATCTGGCTATAACCTGCAGGTCAAGGACACTAATGGTGACGGCGTGATCACCGTCGGCTTTGCCCAAGTCGGCGCGGAGTCCGGCTGGCGCATCGCCAACACCCAAAGCTACAAAGACTTCTTCAGCGAGGCCAACGGTTACAAACTTGTGTTCGTTAGCGCCGATAACGACGCGGACAAGCAGAAGCAAGACGTCCGTGACCTGATCAACCAGGGCGTCGAGGTCATCGACCTTGCGCCTGTGACCGACTCCGGCTGGGAGCCGATCCTTCAAGAGGCAAAGGACGCCGGCATCCCGCTCATCGTCTCCGACCGTCAGCTCTCTGTCTCTGATGACCTCTACCTGACCTACTTCGGCGGCAACATGCTTGCCGAGGGCCAAAGGGTTACCGATTGGCTGAAGCAGTACATCGCTGACAACAACATGAGCGACGTCAGCATCGTCCACCTGCAAGGCACCATCGGCTCGACCGCTCAGGTCGGGCGCAGCCAGGCCTTGACAGACGCCGTTGCGGCGAACGGTTGGAACGTCGTCTACGAGCAGACCGGCAACTTCACTCAGGCCGACGGCCAGCAGGCCATGGAGGCATTCCTGAATCAGAACAAGCCGTTCACGATCCTCTACTCTGAGAACGACGACATGACCTATGGCGCCATCGACGCCATGAAGGCGCACGGCCTTGACCCCAAGGACTACGTCATTATCTCGTTCGACGGCAACAAGTCCGCTGTTCAGATGGTCATTGACGGCACCATCGACGTCATCGGCGAATGCAACCCGCTGCTCGGCCCGCAGGTCGGCCAGCTGATCCAGGACTCGATGAGTGGCAAGACCATCCCCAAGATCACGTACTCGGATGAAGGCCTGATCACGGCCGATAACGCCGCAGACAAGATTAAGGTGGCCTTCGGGTCATAGCCCTATCGGCACTCTCAACTAGTGTGATGGAGGGCAGGCGCGCGGTAAACAGTCAAACCCGCGCCTGCCCTTCACGAAAGGAGCAACGGTATGGGAAAGCCCCTAATCCGCATGCGGGGGATCACCAAACACTTTCCCGGGGTGGTGGCCCTTGACGACGTGGACTTCACGCTGCAGGCGGGCGAAATCCATGCCCTAATGGGCGAGAACGGTGCTGGCAAGTCCACTCTCATCAAAGTCTTAACTGGGGCGGAACCATTCGAGTCAGGCGAAGTTTTCGTCGGAGACTCGACCGTGTCGACAATCATCCGTTCTGCGGGCGACGCACAAGAGCATGGCATCTCGACGGTTTATCAAGAGATCAACCTGTGCCCGAACCTGTCCGCCGCCGAGAACATTTTCGTCGGACGCCAGCCTCACCGGTTCGGTGGCTTGGTCAACTGGGGTGAGACGAACAAACGGGCGCGCGAGATTCTTGCGCGCATCGGCATCGACATCGCTGTCGATCGTCCGCTCAGCGGCTTTTCGCTTGCCATCCAGCAGATGGTTGCCATCGCCCGGGCTATTGATATCAAGGCAAACGTCTTGATCTTGGACGAGCCGACGTCCTCGCTGAACGAGCAGGAGGTCGACACACTCTTTTCGCTCATGCGCCGCTTGCGTGACGAGGGCATGGGCATCGTCTTCATCACGCACTTTCTTGATCAGGTTTACGAGGTATGCGACAAGATCACCGTCTTGCGTAATGGGCGTCTCATCGGCGAGTACGACGTCGAGAGTTTGCCCCGGCGCGCCCTAGTGGCCGCCATGCTTGGACGTGCCTTCGACGACCTGTCGGCCATTCACCGCCGCGAGGGCAGCGCCATCGACCCCGATGGTGCGCCCGTAATCGATGCGGAGGGCCTAGGGGTGCGCGGCGGCGTCAGCCCATTCGATCTTAAGATTCATGCCGGCGAAGTGGTGGGGCTCGCTGGCCTTCTAGGCAGCGGACGCACAGAGGTGGCGCGCGCGATTTACTGCGCGGACACCCCAGACGTCGGCACCCTCGAGGTGAAGGGTGAG